>PPYF01171758.1_pt1 | contig 49981 bp, 69 predicted proteins | sample 1559871 | NCBI WGS metagenome assembly PPYF01 (sample SAMN08240021, study PRJNA423297) | Human gut metagenome, whole genome shotgun sequencing project.
CCGGTCTCGAAAACCGGAGTAGGGGCAACTCTACCGGGGGTTCAAATCCCCCTCTCTCCGCCACTATTCAAACACTTACCCTTCCTGTTGTCAGTGACACACGTCCCGTTGAGAAAAACGAACAGAGATATAACGCCGAAGTTTCCTTCAGCGCCATTATGTTCGTCACATTTTCAATGACTATCACGAACAGCCAGGAAGCCTGGAATCACAGATTGCCGGTTCCACCATCTACCAGTAGTTCCGTACCTACGGTATAACCCGACTCATCAGATGCCAGATAGAGCGCGGCCTTCGCCAGTTCCGTTGGCGTACCCATGCGTCCCAGAGGCACCAGGCTGGCAATGTCACTTTGCAGCGTGCGCTGCGCTTCTTCACTAAGTCCCAGCTTATTGAGCGCGGGTGTGGAAACTGGGCCTGGGCTTAAGCCATTAACGCGTATTCCCCGGGGTAAGAGTTCTGCCGACAGTGTGCGTGCGAGCGATAATAATCCGGCCTTACTGGCGGCGTAAACGCTGCTGGTTGGCAGACCAATATGCGCGCTGACCGAGCCGCAAAGGATCACGGAAGAGGGATTACTCAGAAGTGGCAGCAGTGCCTGCAGCAAAAAGAAAGGCCCCTTTAGATTGATTTGCATCAGGCGGTCCCACTTTGCCTCATCCCACTCTTCGATCAGTCCGTGCGTGACGTCACCCGCATTGACGAAAACGGCATCCAGCCCCGGCCAACGCGAAGCGAGGGTTTCTGCCAGCCCTTTTTGTGCCTGAATATCCCCGGCATCGGTGGCAATCACCCATGCGCTGTCACCCAGAATGCGTTGGGCTTGAGCGGGCGTGTCGGGATTGCGCCCTGTGACAGCGACATGCGCGCCTTCGGCAATAAACTCCTGCGCAGTTGCCAGACCAATACCACTGGTCCCGCCTGTAATGAGCGTATATTTACCTGTTAAGCGACCCATTTTACTTCTCCTGAATTGTCTCTGGAGAATGCACTATAGAAACGTTAGTATCTAAAGGAAACCAGGTACCAAATGGATACTAAAGAGGCAAGAGGTGTGCTATGGCGGAATCAGCCGACGGTGTAACGGAGAAAAATGTTCAGCATCAACCCTGTCCGATGACTCGCTTCGTCAGTCTGGTCTCCGGGAAGTGGGCAATACCGATTTTGTACCGTCTGATCGTACTGAATGCCCCGGTGCGTTTCGGCGAGTTATTGCGGGCTGCAGCCCCCATTACGCAAAAAGAACTGACAAAACAGCTGCGTTTATTTGAGTTACGCGGACTGGTGTCACGTACAGTTTATCCGGAAATTCCACCGCGCGTTGAGTATCAGATAACGCCATTGGGATTGACCATGCATGGTGCACTGGCGCCTCTGGCTGACTGGATGCGGGAAAATGGCGACAAGCTCAATACTGAGTGACATTTCAGGCACAAAAAAGCCCGCCGGAAGCGGGCCTGGAATTATTCTGGCGATTAGAACTGATACACTAAGCCCACAGCAACGATGTCATCGGTCGCGATGCCATTGTCTGCATAGAAGTGGTCATCGTTATCCAGCAGGTTGATTTTGTAATCAACGTAGGTGGACATGTTTTTGTTGAAGTAGTAAGTCATACCTACATCAACGTATTTCACCAGATCTTTGTCGGTGTAGCGTGGGTTACCATCACCATCATGATCCTGACCACCCAGTTCCTTCCCTTTAGATACCAGGTAGGCGATAGAAGGGCGCAGACCGAAATCGAACTGGTACTGTGCAACCGCTTCAAAGTTTTTGGTCTGGTTGGCAATACCGCCATTGGTTTCACCTTTACCGCCGCCGTAATAGGTCATGTTGCGAGTTTCGGCATACATCGTGGCCAGATAGATATTGTTCGCGTCATATTTCGCGCCAATGGTCCAGGCTTCAGCTGTTTCACCACCGGCGTAGTTGTTGGCACGAGAACGATCGCCATATCCGCGAGAAACCTGATCATCCGTGCGGTCAGATGAAGAATAGGCAGCACCCAGGCTTAAACCGAAGTCAAAGTCATAAGAGGTGGACATACCGAAACCGTCGCCGTTTTCCTGGGCCAGTTTACGATATGTGCTATTGCCCGAGCCTTCCTGGCCAAAACTTGCGCCTTCATTGTTGCCCTGATACTGCAGCGCGAAGTTCAGGCCATCAACCTGACCAAAAAAGCCTTTGTTACGGTAGGTGGCTACGCCGTTAGTACGACCCAGCATATAGACGTCGGTCTGGGTGTAGGAGTCACCACCAAATTCCGGCAGCATATCAGTCCACGCTTCGACGTCATAAACCACGCCGTAGTTACGACCATAGTCGAAGGTACCATTCTGACCGAAACCTAAACCCGCGAAGCCCAGACGCGTTGCGGAATCGCCTTTGTCACCTTCGGTACCGCTTGCGTTAATGTTATATTCCCACTGACCGTAACCAGTCAGTTGATCCATGATCTGGGTTTCACCCTTGAAGCCCAGACGCACATAGGACATGTCGCCATCACTGTCAGTGTTGTCTGAGAAGTAGTGCAGTCCATCCACTTTCCCATAGAGGTCCAGTTTATTGCCGTCTTTATTATAGACTTCAGCAGAATGGGCTGCGCCAGCAATCAATAATGCTGGAACGAGCATTGCCAATACTTTTCTTTTCATTATGTATTCCCTTATGATAATAATCTTCATGAATAAGTGCTGCTTTCCAGAAGAGCACGTCTGGATACTATTCCAGGAGTTCATTTTATTTTAAAAATAACATGTAACAATTGTATTTTAAATATTTCTAAATGTTTCAATGTGGGTATTTATAATTCATATTGTATGATAAATATAAAACAAATTCATTATCTTTATGGTTTAATATCAAGTATTTATGCTTTTTTGTTTTGATATTGATGACTTGGATGTTTTCCAGATGACAATCGTACCCATTTGCCGAATGTGATAATTAAAAAAAACCGGCATAAATGCCGGTTATAAAAAAATGATTAAATGATAAAAAGGCTAATAACACGTTTATAGTGCCATGATTAATATAAAACAAAAACCAGATTGATGGGTTGGCGTTTTATTTGTTTATGATATGAGTAAATAAACAGGAGTCTGGATATTTTTGAAAATAAACGGAAATAACAGAGTGTTTTGTGACATAACTAAAATTGCCCTGGATCAATACATCTGCAAAATCAATGATTCGTGGCTATATTGTGACGCACAGAACAGAAAAATGTGACTATAATCACAAAAAAGAGCAAAAAAAATCTTTCGAGTTACGTCACAAAAATGGAGTTTCCTTTGAGCAGTATGGAAGAAAAAGCAACGCGGAGTCTGGGCGGTAAACTGGCATTGTGGGTGTTTTACGCTTTCTGCGTCTATTTTGTCTGGGCCATGCTTCGTTATGCCTGGGTGATCAGCCACATCCAGTCAATTCCGGTTGCCGGATTTGAAAGTTCGCTTGGCTCAACCAGCGGAAAATGGATGGGGGCTTTGCTGGGGTTTCTGGTACTTGGGCTGGTGGGGCTGATTCTTGGCGGCATCGCCTGGTATACGCGCCCGCGTCGTCAGCCAACGTGAAGCTGCCGGAGAAACTTGCTACTGTAGCCTTTCTTAACGTACGGGAGGCACTGTGGATCTTCAGCACTGGCAATCACAATTTGAAGCATGGCTATGCCATCATCACACCCGGCAGGACGCCGCGCATGATATTTTTCACTTCCGCCGCGTCTGGGCGACATCCCGACAGTTGATGGAGGGACAGACGGTCGATGAGCTGGTCGTGCTGACCGCGTGTTATTTTCATGACATTGTCAGCCTTGCCAAAAATCATCCGGATCGTCATCGCTCGTCGGTCCTGGCGGCGGCAGAAACCCGCCGTCTCCTCATCCGTGATTTTCCTGCTTTCCCCGAGTCGCAACTGGCCTCGGTTTGCCATGCGATTGAAGCCCACAGTTTTAGCGCAAATATTGCCCCCCTCACGTTGGAAGCGAAAATTGTTCAGGATGCCGACAGGCTTGAAGCGCTGGGCGCGATTGGGCTGGCGCGTGTTTTTGCAGTTTCCGGCGCGTTAGGCGTGGCGCTTTTTGATGGCGAAGACCCCTTCGCCGAGCGGCGAGCGCTCAACGATAAACAGTTTGCCCTTGATCACTTCCAGACCAAATTACTGGCGTTGCCCGACACCATGCAAACCGAGCGTGGCCGGGAACTCGCCCGGCATAATGCCGGCTTCCTGGTGAACTACATGGCAAAACTGAGCGCGGAGCTAAAAGGGGAATACGAATCTGTCGATCCGGCGGTGATCCGCACGTTTAGTCCCAGCCACTCGTGAGGCCAATTTTATGTTAACCTGACGCCACTCTTTTTTGGTCGGTTAACGATATGCAGCAAAATCTTTCAGTAACAGGTTCGCTGGTTCCCGCAACAGACAGCAATGCAGACGTTGCGCAGGCGTTATTGGCGAAATTGTTGGAAATTTATGATGTTAAAACGCTGGTGGCTCATCTGAATGGAATCGGCGAGAACCACTGGAGTCCGGCCATTTTAAAGCGCGTGGTGGCGAATGCCTCCGCCTGGCACCGATTAAGCGAACGAGAGTCGGGGTTTTTGCGTACCCTGTTGCCCACGCCGCCAGCGCACCATCCGCACTATGCCTTCCGCTTTATCGATCTCTTTGCCGGTATTGGCGGTATTCGTCGCGGATTTGAGGCGATAGGCGGGCAGTGTGTGTTTACCAGCGAGTGGAACAAACATGCGGTGCGTACCTATAAAGCTAACTATTACTGCGACCCGGCCAGCCACCACTTTAATGAAGACATTCGCGACATCACGCTCAGCCATCGCGAAGGTGTCAGCGACAGTCAGGCGGCGGATCATATTCGTCAGCATGTGCCGCAACATGATGTCCTGCTGGCAGGCTTTCCGTGCCAGCCGTTTTCCCTTGCCGGGGTGTCGAAGAAAAATGCGCTGGGACGCGCCCACGGTTTTGCCTGCGATACTCAGGGAACACTGTTCTTTGACGTTGTGCGAATCATCGATGCCCGCCGTCCACCGATTTTTGTTCTGGAAAACGTGAAAAACCTGAAGAGCCACGATCAGGGCAAAACGTTCCGCATTATTATGCAGACGCTGGACGCTCTGGGTTACGACGTTGCCGATGCAGAGGATAATGGCCCGGACGATCCGAAAATTATCGACGGCAAACATTTTTTGCCGCAGCACCGGGAACGCATCGTGCTGGTCGGGTTTCGTCGCGATCTGAACCTGAAGCGCGACTTTACCCTGCGTAACATCAGCACACGTTACCCGCCGCGGCGGACGACGCTGGCGGAATTACTGGAACCAGTGGTTGAAGCCAAATATGTGTTGACGCCTGTACTGTGGAAATATCTCTACCGCTACGCGAAAAAACATCAGGCGAAAGGTAACGGTTTTGGCTACGGCATGGTCGATCCCGCGAATCCGAATAGCGTGACGCGAACGCTTTCCGCGCGCTATTACAAAGATGGTGCTGAAATTCTGATCGACCGCGGTTGGGATTTCGCCACCGGGGAAGTGAATTTCGACGATCCGCAAAATCAACAGCATCGTCCACGTCGCCTGACGCCGAGAGAGTGCGCACGACTAATGGGCTTCGAGTCGCCGCAGGGATACCAGTTCCGTATCCCTGTTTCTGACACCCAGGCCTATCGCCAGTTTGGAAACTCGGTGGTCGTGCCCGCGTTCGCCGCCGTGGCGAAATTGCTGGAAGAGAACATTAATGCGGCGATCGCGTTACGGCAGCAAGAGAGCGCTCATGGCGGACGTTCACGATAAGGCAACGCGCAGTAAAAACATGCGGGCCATTGCAACCCGCGATACGGCTATCGAAAAACGACTGGCGGGGCTGCTGACGGAGCAGGGGCTCGACTATCGCGTTCAGGATGCTTCACTACCCGGTCGTCCTGATTTTGTGGTGGATGAGTATCGCTGTGTCATTTTTACCCACGGCTGTTTCTGGCACCACCATCACTGTTATCTGTTCAAAGTGCCCGCGACGCGCACCGATTTCTGGCTGGATAAGATTGGTAAAAACGTGGCGCGCGATCGCCGCGATATCCAGAATTTACAGGAACTGGGCTGGCGGGTGCTGATCGTCTGGGAATGTGCGCTACGCGGACGGGAAAAGCTTAGCGACGCTGCGCTGTCAGAACGTCTTGAAGAGTGGATCTGTGGTGGCGGCGCGCCCGCGCAGATCGACACTCAGGGGATGCATTTACTGTAACGTTTTTTTGTTTTCCACCGCGTCAGGCATCGGTTTGGCCGGGAAAAGGTATTTCCCCAACGTGACCAGAACGACCGCAAAGACAATGACCCCCAGCGCCAGCCATTCAATCGGCGCCAGACGTTCACCTCCCAGTCCCGTCCCCAGTAACACCGCAACGACCGGATTCACATAGGCATAACTGGTTGCCAGCGCGGGGCTGACGTTACGGATCAAATACATATAGGCATTGATGGCAATGATGGAACCAAACAACGCCAGGTAGCCGACCGCCAGCAAGCCTGACAGCGACGGCAGCGCGGTCAGTTTTTCGCCGCTGAGCAGTGAGGCACACATCAGTACGATCCCGGCGGCGAGCATCTCTATTGCGCCGGCCATCATCCCCACCGGTAGCGTAATACGCGAACCGTAGACGGAGCCAAACGCCCAACTGATCGAACCGATCAGAATTAATATCGCCCCCCACGGATTGCCGCTCAGATTACCACTGCTGTTGAGCATCACGATCCCCGCCAGCCCAATCGCAATCCCCAGCCATTCGAGCCTGCGGGTTTTAATGCCAAAGAAATGGCTAAAGCACAGAGTGAATAGCGGCACCGTCGCCACCACGACCGCCGCGATCCCGGAAGGGACGTTTTGATGCTCCGCCACGGTAACCAGACCGTTGCCGACGGCCAGCAGTAAAATACCAATCAGCGCCGCGTTAAGCAGAGGACGAAGCGGCGGCAGTTTATGGCCGCGCAGTAGTAAAAAGGCGGTTAACAGTCCCCCGGCGGCGAGAAAGCGCACGCCAGCCATCATCAGCGGCGGCCAACTTTCCACACCGATACGGATGACGAAATAGGTGGAACCCCAGATGATATACAGCGCGAACAGCGCGCTGAAAAGCGGTAACAACTGCCTGAAACGCATAATCCCTCACGTGAAAAACGCTAACAAGCGACATAGTAAACGCGAAAACTATCAGGCTGGCGAGCGATATAATTCATGCTTCTTGTTAAAAAAATGTTGACGAATAACACCAGTTTCGGCCTCGCGTGTTTTACTCCATACTTAACGCTTCAAGAATAAAAAAATGAGGGAATAATTTTGGCAGGAAGTAGCTTACTGACCTTACTCGATGATATCGCCACGCTGTTGGATGACATCTCGATGATGGGCAAACTGGCCGCGAAGAAAACCGCTGGTGTACTGGGGGATGACCTGTCGCTTAACGCGCAGCAGGTGACGGGGGTAAGAGCAAACCGCGAGTTGCCGGTGGTCTGGAGCGTTGCGAAAGGCTCGCTGGTTAACAAAGTGATCCTGGTGCCGCTGGCGCTGCTCATCAGCGCCTTTATTCCCTGGGCGATTACGCCGTTGTTGATGATTGGCGGTGCCTTCCTCTGTTTTGAGGGCGTGGAGAAAGTCCTGCACACCTTCGAATCGCGAAAACACAAAGAAGATCCGGCTGAGCGACAGCGGCGGCTGGAAGCGCTGGCGGCGCAGGATCCGCTGGCGTTTGAGAAAGATAAAATCAAAGGCGCAGTGCGAACCGACTTTATACTCTCGGCAGAGATCGTGGCGATCACGCTCGGGATTGTGGCCGAGGCGCCGTTGCTCAACCAGGTGCTGGTTTTGTCAGGCATCGCGCTGGTGGTGACCATTGGCGTTTATGGCCTGGTTGGTCTCATCGTTAAGCTGGATGATATGGGGTACTGGCTGGCAGAAAAAACCAGCGTGCTGGCGCAGACATTAGGGAAAGGGCTGCTGGTTGTCGCGCCGTGGCTGATGAAATCACTGTCGGTGGTGGGTACGCTGGCCATGTTCCTGGTGGGCGGGGGAATTGTGGTACACGGTATTGTGCCGTTGCATCATGCCATTGAACAGTTTGCCCAGCAGCAAAATGCTGTGGTGGCGTTGATTTTACCGACGCTGCTGAATCTGGTATTGGGGTTTATCATCGGTGCCATCGTTGTGCTGCTGGTGAAAGCCGTTGCCAGAATGCGCGGGGTTGCGCACTAAAAGTCTTCCTCAGAATGAGGCAAAACCGGACATCCTCGTCTAAGGTGAAAACGTTCACTGGATACAGGAGGTAACATGGTTTTTTTGGTCAGTGAGGAAGTGACTGTGAAAGAGGGCGGTCCGCGTATGATTGTCACCGGCTATTCCAGCGGTATGGTGGAGTGTCGGTGGTATGATGGGTTTGGCGTCAAGCGAGAGGCATTCCATGAGTATGAACTCGTCGCTGGCGCTACCTGTAGACGGTGTGATGAAGCCTGATGACAAAACGCCCGGCGGATGTCGGGCGTTTTCTTAAAAAATGCGTGACGGCAACAATACGTAACGTACTGCGTTATGCCAGGATTAGGAAAGCAACAGCGAGTAGGGAGTGGGCAGAGTGCCGCACGAAGCAACGATGGAAAACGGGGGCTGGCTGAAAACGTTGGCGCGGCGACTCGGCCCTGGCCACGTCGTGAATCTCTGCTTTCTGATTGTCATGTTTTTTTCGACTCTTCTGACCTGGCGGGAAGTGGTCGTCCTGGAAGACGCCTATATCTCCAGCCAGCGTAATCATCTGGAAAATGTCGCCAACTCGCTCGACAAGCAGTTGCAATTCAATGTGGATAAGCTGCTGTTTCTGCGTGACGGGATGCATGAGGCGCTGATCACCCCGCTGGGGTTTTCGGTCTTAAGAGATGCGGTTACCCATTTTGAGCAGTTGCGTCATTCACGCGTCTGGCAACTTGAGCTGGATAAGCGACGGACGCTGCCGCTGAATGGCGTTTCTGATGCGTTTGTAAGTCAAACTCAGTTGCTCTCGCGTGACGATCAATCGCTGAATAACGAGCTGACCGCCGCGCTGGAAGTGGGCTATTTGTTGCGTTTAGCGATCATCCGTACATCGATGTCGCAACAGGCGATGTATGTCTCGCGCGCGGGCTTTTACGTCTCCACGTTACCGACATCGCTGTCCAGCGATATTACTACCCGATATTACGACTACGTGATCCAACCCTGGTTTACCGAGCAGTCGCAGCGAAAAAACCGCATGCGCGGCGTACGCTGGTTCACCACGCCGTCACCCGATCTCTCTTACGAGCAGCAGCGCGTGACCGTTAGCGTACCGCTGGATTATCACTTTTACTGGCTTGGCGTGCTGGCGATGACCATCCCCGTGTCGGCAGTTGAACGGTTTATGGATGAAGCCATCGATAAGGACGTGGAGGGGGTGTATCAACTCTATGACAGCAAACTGAAGCTGCTGGCCGGTTCCTCGGCGGAATTGAGAAATGCGAACACCTTTGATGAGCGCGAACTGGCGATGCTCGCGCACGATATCGAGCAGGATACCGTAGGCGGTTTGCGCATGGGGAGCCGCTACATCAGTTGGCAACGTCTGGATCATTTCGATGGCGTACTGGTGCGGGTACATACTTTAAGCGAAGGGGTACACGGCGATTTCGGCAGCATCAGTATTGCACTGGCGTTACTGTGGGCGCTGTTCACCGCGATGCTGATCATCTCCTGGGTGGTCATCCGTCAAATGGTCAGCAATATGTTTGTGCTGCAAAGTTCACTCCAGTGGCAGGCCTGGCACGATACGCTGACCCGCTTGTATAACCGCGGCGCGCTCTTTGAAAAAGCTAAGCACTTGACTCAGCGTTGCCGAACGCAAAAACAACCGCTGTCGGTTATTCAGATCGATCTGGACCACTTCAAAAGTATTAATGATCGCTTTGGTCATCAGGCCGGGGATCGGGTGTTAACGCATGCCGCAGGCTTAATCAGCGGGACGTTGCGTACTTATGATGTTGCAGGGCGAGTCGGCGGGGAGGAGTTCTGTGTGGTCCTGCCGGAAACGTCTCTGGCGCAGGCGGAGCAGATAGCTGAGCGCATCCGCCTGCGGCTGAATGAGAAAGAGATTCTGGTGGCGAAAAGTGCCACGTTGTGGATTAGCGCCTCACTCGGGGTGAGCAGTACCCAGGAGACCGGAGACTATGATTTTGAGCAGCTCCAGTCACTGGCGGACCGTAGACTCTACCTGGCAAAACAGGCAGGCCGTAACCGGGTCTGTGTCTCGGATAAAGGCTAAGGCGTGGCGAAAAAATGGGTCATGCCTTCGTCCCAGCCTTCCGGTCCCTCTCGCTGCGTGCGGTAAACCTGCACGGTGCTGTCGGGGCGTAAAATTACCCCTTCGCGACTTAAGCCTTTCACGATGACGGCGTAATCCATCGCCTCCAGCAGTGGCGCGTCATTCGGGCCGTCGCCCAGTCCGACGGTGACCGGACGTCGCTTCCATTGGCGCTGATAGAGATCAATCAGCCCGTTTGCCGCATGGTCTTTCCCGGAGGCGACATCAAGGACATGCCAGAAGCGAGCGCCATGGACAAACTGTAATCCCAGGTCGTTTAGCTGTCGGGTGAAGTCGGCCATTCGATCATCGCTGTCGCGCCAGATCAGCGTGACTGAGGCTTCATGCAGGCGCGTTAAGCTGGCCTGGGCATGTGTCAGGCCAGTCCACTCGGCGATGGTGGATTCATCGACATCATCAAACGTCGTAAATTTAAACGAGGATCGGGTACGAAGTTTGTTAATCACGGCGCTAATTTCAGCATGTGAAGCACCGGCTATCTGTCGCGGGAAGTCAGGATGCGTCTGCCAACGGCTGTCCAGTTCAACCACGGCGCCATTCTCAGCAATCAGCGGCAATCCCTGTAAGCCGAGTAACTTCTGGATGTGCAGCATTTCCGCTGCCGTTTTGCTGCTGCACAGGATCAGCGGAATATTTTTCTCACGCAGTCGGGCGAGCCAGGCGGCGGCAGGCTGCCAGTCATAAGTGTGACTGTCCAGCAGCGTGCCATCCAGATCGGTAAAAATCAGCAATGGAGCGTCGAGTGAAAGCATTTTTATTCCTGTCACGTGGGTCGCCGTATTCTGGATAAATCCTAAAAACAGGGTGTTTGGCCTGAAGGGGAAATGGGATCGATCCCGTCATCAGGCGCGCTGGCAGCCGGTCCGTCCCAACCATTAGAAGGATTAATCATTTGTCTGAAAAATATTTGCTTGTCATACAAAAAAATTGCAGATAAGGTTTAGCGTACATCAGATTTCCTGGTGTAACGAATTTTCAAGTGCTTCTTGCATAAGCAAGTTTCATCCCGACCCGTCAGGGTCGGGATTTTTTTCGCTGCAGCTCATCGATTAATTTCTGTCACGCTAAAATCATGGATGTCGAGCTCAAACGCCTCGGCCAATTCATGCCATGTATGATACTCACGGCCATCCACACTGACTCTGTCCGGGTCGTTTCCGCTACGATGGATCTCACTCTCGCTGATTTCATTAATCGCCGCCAGCAACGCGTCAACATCGACGCTGACTTCACGTTTTGCGGTATCGCTGTACTCTTTCGCGGTCTTCATTTCAACCTCGTCATTCACCGTGCCACAGACTAAGTATAGACCGTTGAGAAAACCCGCAATCGAACCGCTCAGACGCTGTCAGTCAGCGGTTTTTGTTCTACACTGGCACAAAGCCACAGGAGGATAATGATGAAGGTGAATGATCGGGTCACAGTCAAAACGGACGGCGGTTCTCGTCGTCCTGGCGTGGTACTGGCAGTGGAAGAGTTTAGTGAAGGCACAATGTACCTGGTTTCGCTGGAAGACTACCCGCTCGGCATCTGGTTCTTTAATGAGTCAGGGCATCAGGATGGTATCTTTGTGGAGAAGGCAGAGTAGGATTGCGACAGCCGATGTAAACCCGGCTGGTGGGACATCCACCAGTCGGGACGTCTCATCGCATGTTAACAAAGATACCGTTGGTCACGTTATCGGTTAGTCTGACGACATGATAGATAACCTGTTTGTTATGCGTCTTTATCTTTCGTTTTATATTCCCCTTATGGGATGACACCGTTTTTGCCTTGATATTCATTTGATCCGAAATTTGAATTGTTCCCTGGCCTTCCATCCACATGCGCAGCATGCTGGACTCAGTACGACTTAATGATAACGTCGGTAAATTTATTACACTGGCGGAATCCGTCTCTTTTTTCAGAATATCGCCAAGGAGATCGTCCAGGGATTCTGGCTTTATTGACTTTGAACTGATCAATAAGTTTTTTCTGACTAACAGATATTCATCAAAATGAACATTGGCAATTGCCATAAAAACAATAAATAACGTATTGGGATGCTGATTAATGATTTGCTTTATATGCTGACTGTTGGCTGGGTCATGGATAAAACAGTCTTCATTAATAAACACCACAGAAGGTTGGTGTGTATCACAAGCGATGTCGAGTTCGTCAACGGTCTCGATGTCGTTGATTTCCCTTTTTTTCACCCCTCTGCTTACCAGATACCCGGTCAAACCTAGCCGGGTGTAACTGCATAGATCCATAATAATCGTTGACATGGCTTACCCTCACTCAATGCGTAACGATAATTCCCCTTACCCGAATATCTCACACAACTTAACGGAACCGAATGCTTCACCTAATGAGACGCGTTTGCGGTTTTCAGGCGGACTTACTATCCCGTAAAGTTACGTATAATTTGCCTGGAATTGTCTTAAAGTAAAGTAAATGTTGCGTTATGTGAGTGAGATAAAAACAAATAAAGCGCGTGAGAGTTATCCTGGTAGATGTTTTTACTGAATGAATTTAGGATAATCCTTAGAATAACAAGATAAACATTATGGACTATTATTAACGGGCAATTCACTAACAATATCAGCTAATAAATTGAAAATTTCGCTAAATAGGTGTTCACAAAACGGCGCAATCAACGGCATTAATGCCGCGATTAACGCGATGCCCACGGTCAGGGTAAGCGGAAAACCAATCACAAATACGGATAATTGCGGTGCCATACGATTTAGTAATCCCAGTGCCAGGTTCAGCGTTAGCAGCATGGTGATGACCGGCAGCGCCAGCATCAACCCGTTGAGGAAGATCAGGCTGCCCGCTCTGGCCAGCGCCAGAAACGCGTTGCTGTTCACCGGATTACCGCCAATGGGCAGGGTGTGGAACGTGTCGACCAACAGCGAAATCAGCCACAGATGACCGTCAAAGGTCAGGAACAGCAGCATCGCCAGCATATCGATGATTCTGGCAAGCACCGGCATATTCAGATGGCTTGCCGGATCGACAAAGGTGGCAAAGGAAAGCCCCATCTGCAGACCGATAATCTCACCCGCTGTACGCACCGCCGCAAAGGCAAACTGCATGGTAAAGCCGAGCGCGATGCCGATCAGAATTTGCTGCATCGCCAGCCATAACGCATTAAACGAAAAAATCGGCACGTCGTTAGGCGGCAACGAAGGGGCAATGACGAGGGTAATGATGATCCCCAGCCCCAGCTTTACCCGTTTGGGGACGGCACGTTCACTGAGGATCGGAGCGGTAGTAATCAGCGCCAGTACGCGCAGCAGCGGCCAGAAATAGAGGCTCAGCCACTGCAGCCATTGATCGCTGGTTACCTGCAACATCCGTCGTCTTACCCGATGATGTATGGCAGGTTGGTGAACAGCGTGCGCACGTAATCCAGCAGCAAATTCAGCATCCACGGACCGGCCACGATAATCGCCGTAAACACCGCCACGATTTTCGGGATAAACGACAGTGTCATTTCGTTAATCTGTGTGGCGGCCTGTAAAATACTGATGATAAGCCCCGTCACCAGCGCGACCAGCAGCAGGGGGGCGGCAAGCGTGAGGGCAACTTTCATGGCCTCGGTGCCAATCATCATGACCGATTCGGGTGTCATTTTTCGCCTCTAACTGTAGAAACTTTGTGCAAGCGAACCCACCAGCAGTTGCCAGCCATCAACCAGCACGAACAACATCAGTTTGAACGGGAGGGCAATGGTTGCCGGGGGAACCATCATCATCCCCAGCGCCATCAGCACGCTGGCGATCACCAGGTCGATAATCAGGAAAGGAATGAAAATCGTAAAGCCGATCTGGAACGCGGTTTTCAGCTCGCTGGTCACATAGGCGGGAAGCAAAATGCGCATCGGTACCGCTTCTGGCCCCTGAAGCGGACCGCTGTTTGCCAGACGGGCGAACAGGGCCAGATCGGCTTCGCGGGTCTGGCGCAGCATAAATTCACGTAGCGGCTGTGCGCCTTTGTCCAGCGCTTCCTGCATCGAGATTTTCTCTTCGCTGAACGGTTGATAGGCCTCAACATAAATCTTGTCGATGACCGGCGACATGATGAAAAAGGTCAGGAACAGCGCCAGTCCCAGCAGCACCTGGTTTGGCGGTGCGGACGGTGTACCGAGCGCATTACGCAACAGACCGAAGACGATGATGATGCGGGTGAAGCTGGTCATCATCAGCAAAATAGCCGGAATAAAGGTCAGCGAGGTGATGAAGACCAGCGTCTGTACGGGGAGCGACCAGCTTTGTCCGCCGCCGGGCAGCGGTTGGCTCACCAGTCCAGGAAGTTGCGCCAGCGCGGCGGGGCTGATTAGCCATAGACCGGTCAGCGTAAGGGATAACAAACGGCGCATCAGGATCTCCCGGAACGCTTAAGCAAACTCTTCATCATGGCCTGAAAATCGGCAGGAGCAGACGGCGTCTCTTCTGGCACGACAGAGGCTGGGGGGAGGGTATGCAGCACATTGATGGTTGACGCCGTGACGCCAAGCACCAGCCGTGCATCCTCAACATCCACAATCACCACCCGCTCGCGCGGACCCAATGAGGTACTGGCGGAGACTTTCAGGCCGCGCGTACTGCCGCCTTTCGGCGCAAAACCCAGGCGCTTGATTACCCAGGCGGCTACCAGGATCAACAGGATGATCCCCAACAGCGCGCCGCTTACCTGCATCAAAGGCGAGCCCGGTACGGCAGAAGGCTGTTGAACGGTGGCCTGGGTTTTCATGATTAACGACTCAGACGACGCATACGCTCGGACGGGGTGATGATGTCGGTAATGCGTACACCGTATTTATCGGCCACGACCACCACTTCACCCTGGGCGATCAGATAGCCGTTGATCAGGATATCCAGCGGTTCACCCGCCAGGCCGTCCAGCGCCACCACGGAACCCTGCGTCAGACGCAGCAGCTCCTTAATGGTCATCCGCGTGCGGCCCAATTCAACGGTCAGTTTGACCGGAATATCCATGATTAGATCGATATCCTGTAGCGTGCCGCTGACATCGCCACCGCCAAGCTGCTGGAAAACGGCGTCGGCCGCACTTTTGCTGGTCGTGGTTTTTTGCTCGTTTAACGCGTCAGCCCACAGATCGTCCAATGCGCCAGTGTTCTCATCAGACGGATTATTCATGTCACTCATTTGGGCTGTTCCTCATTCAGCGAATTCAAAATCGGGTTAATCAAATGTTCCACGCGTAACGCATACTGGCCGTTAACCGTGCCGTATTGGCTGGTCAGTACAGGTACACCGTCCACATGAGCAATAATGCGGTCTGGTTTTTCTATTGGCAGCACATCGCCGGGTTGCAGTTTTAATATCTGAGAAAGGCGCAGCGGAATATCGGCAAAGTTCGCCACCAGCTCCAGCTCGGAGTGTTGAACCTGACGCACCAGATTGTCGCGCCAGTTCTGATCTTCATTGCGGGAGTTTTCCAGCGGCGGGTTCACCAGCAGTTCGCGCAGCGGTTCAATCATGCTGAACGGCAAACAGATGTTGAACTCACCGGTCAGGTTGCCAATCTCGACATGGAAAGGGGTATTGACCACGATATCGTTCGGTGACGTGGTGATGTTGGTAAACTTCACCTGCATTTCAGAACGCACGTATTCCACTTCCAGCGGATTGATCGCCTTCCAGGCGTCGCTATAACCTTCCAGCGCCAGTTTCAGCATGCGGTTGATGACGCGCTGTTCGGTGTGGGTAAACTCGCGGCCTTCCACTTTCGTCGGGAAGCGGCCATCACCGCCAAACAGGTTGTCGACGGCGATAAACACCAGGCTCGGCGAGAACACTACCAGACCCGTACCGCGCAGCGGCTTCAGGTGGATCAGGTTCAGGTTGGTCGGTACCGGCAGGTTACGAGCAAACTCGTGATACGGCTGAATGCGGATCGCGCCGACGGTGATATCCGGACTACGACGCAACAGGTTAAACAACCCCATCCGGAACTGACGGGCAAAACGTTCGTTGATGATCTCCAGCGCCTGCAGACGCTCGCGCACTACGCGACGCTGGGTATTGGGATCGTACGGGCGAATTTCGCTTTCGCCCGCGATACCCGGAGTCGGCTCGTCTTTCGTGTCGCTGTCGCCATTCAACAGCGCATCGATTTCAGCCTGAGAAAGAATACTGTCGCCCATGTCTTTACCGCAGAATGAAAGCTGTATACAGCACGTCGGTGACGTCCTGTTTGGGTTGTCCGGCAACGAGCGGAGGGGAAAGCGTCTCTTTAATCGCCGCGATCAATTTTTGCTTACCTTCTTCGGTAGACAGTGCGTTGGCGTCCTGACGAGAGAACAGCAACAGCAGACGGCTACGGACTTCTGGCAAATATTCGTTCAGGCGCGTGCGCGTGGCTTCATCCTTCAGACGCAGCGTCACGCCGATATACAGAACGCGATCCGCATCGCCCAGATTGACGGTAAACGTATCCAGGGCGAAGAACACCGGCGCAGGCGGCGGCGGTGGTTCATTGGCCGCCGGAGTGGGATGCTGCTGCATACGCCAGTAGCTATAGCCTGCGGTGGCGCAGGCGGCAAGGGTAATGATTACCAGCAGCGGGATCCAAATTGAGCGTTTGCTCTTTTTGCTAATCGCGGAATCAGTCATCTGATACGGGCTTCCTGTTTCGGTACAGCTTATCGGCTGATTATCCCGTGTCCTGACCACGGCAAAGCGTGGAAAAGACGCGGATAATCGTGCTACCTCTGGCGTTAGGCGAAGATATCGACGGCGCCATTACCGCGTGCGGCGGACTGGAGCGAAGCGGGAACCGCCAGCTCGCTCTCGTCATCAACCATGAGCCGATCCTGTCCCTGCGTGCGAGCCGTCTGCTGCTGTTGGGATGAGGCGTGCTGCTGGTCGGCGAAACTCTCGCTGCTAATGCTGCTTTGTCCCAGTTGAATGCCACTTTCCGCCAGTTGCGTGCGCAGCGTCGGCAGGGCGGCTTCCAGCGCCGCGCGAACGTGACTATGGGCTGAGACCATCTGCAATTGTGCCTGGTTATCATCAAGCTTAAGCGAGATTTGTACCTGACCCAGATCTTCCGGATGCAGACGCAGTTCCGCGCTCTGCTGACCCTGACGGGTAAACAGCGTGATGTGTTGACTCAGGGATTGCTGCCACTCATGGCTACCCAACGGTGCGCTCAGAACCGGTGCGGCGCTGGTGGGCAGCGGCTGTGAGGCGGAATGCGGGGTTGTGGTCATCGCGATGCCTGGCGTCACAGGTGAAGGCGTACTGTCGATCTCCGCGTTAGCGGCAGCGGCAGCCACCACAGGCGTAGTGACCGGCTGACCTTTAGCGCTTTCCGCAGCGATCACCGGCGTGGCATTGTCCATTTTGCTTTTTTTCGCATCGTCATGGGTCAACGGACTGGTCGCGGCCTGCGCGAGCGAACGGGGATCGGTGCTCAACGTGGTGCTCAGCACACGCCCTTTTTCACCGGTAGTTACCGGCGGTGTCGTCATTCCCGGTTGACCCGGCAGCATGGCGAAAAGAGCGCTGAGGTTGGCGAGATCGTCATCGCTGAGAGCCGTGGCACCTTCATCTTTCTGCGCGGACTGGCGCAGGGCCGCGAGTGCATAGACTCAACCAAGATGATCCAGTAGGGATATCCGGGATTAGATTGGATTACACGGAATCATGTGAGAGGAAAACCAGATTTGACAAGGGATTGAGCTAAGTGAACAGCTCTCTGCGCCGCGACGCGTCGAAAAAACTAAAACGATCCACTTCTTATTGTTTGGCAGATAACACGATCCATTTTAACCTTCATTGAATCAAGCGTTAAAAGCCTTAAAAAGCGATTTAAATTTTAATCTAAAAATGAGGCTAGCGTCTACTCGTACATAGCAATGCTTGGCTCAAGGAGGATGCCATTAAGGAGTAAGATAAGCCAACCAATGCAGCAGGTCATCAGCTAGCTTTCTTACCGTGCGTGCTTACTTGAGGCGTTGGGTTGGTGCTCTCAGTTGAATTACTTCCGCGCAAAATCTCTTTGTTTTCCAGTTCCGCAGAAGACTCCAACAGTTCAGATGTTAACACAAGCAATCGGCTGAAAAACCGTCTACGGCTTTCATCACTAGGTAGTGAACGATATAGTTTTAGTATTAACTCTTCATTCCCATCATTTGGAAGCACTGCTGGGTCCTCCTCTCTTTGGTTTTGAATGCCGCGCGTAACTGGGGCCATCTTGCTTAGTATTGATGCACGGCTAACAGGAGGAAGGCTGCTTAGCTTGTACTCTATAGCCTTTCCCCCTCGAACCCCTTCCCGTTTTCTAAATTGCCAGTGCTCCTGTTTAGCCCTGTAATGGATTCCTGCGGTCGTAGTCGGTAATGAAGGCGATCCCAGCAGTTCATCCGCACTCATCCAAATATCATCAAGTTGCTTTTCAGCTTCACTGTTAGTTGAAAAGTTGCTTTTCAAAAATAAATCCTCCGTTATTTCAGCGAGTTAACATGGAAAAAGAATCTTTTACTAAAAAGTGACTTTACTAAAAACTTTCTAGTACATAATATTACTTTGCAGTGTTTAACTAAGCTAATTAAGTTAGTTAAATATGACTTTTTAGTTTAGCTCAGTTTTGTGAGGTATGAAATGGCTGATCATAAACAGGTGGTTGACTGGCCGAGGGGTGACGTCATCGCTGCCTTGAAGCGTAAAAAAACAAATCTATCAAAACTATCACGGGAATCTGGCTATGCATCCACAACGCTTGCCAACGCGCTTGACCGCAAATGGCCTAAGGGCCAGCAACTAATAGCTGAAGCTTTGGGGGTATCCCCATCTGTTATCTGGCCGACTAGATATGGTGATACCAATGCTTGATATAAAAAATGTTTGGTTATCTCCAAAAGAGTGCGCGACGCTTCCGGGAATGCCAAGAACAAGCGCTGGTGTTAACTGGAAAGCTAGAAACTCAAATTGGGTTTCTAGGAAAAAGGATGGTGTGAAAGGTGGGAAAGCAGTGGAGTATCCGCTTTCAGCGCTACCAAAAGAAGCCATTGCTGAGTTTCTGCTCCGCAGCAATCAAGTTGAAACTTCTGCCGGCGTTATTCAGTTGCCTGAAAAACAGGTTGATCCGGCCCGCCAGAAACTCTGGCGAAACTGGGAACGTGCAGGCGCAACCCAGCGTGAGCAGGCACAGGAGCGCGTAAAAGCCGTTATTCTGATGACCGAACTGGTTAACAGCGGCCTTGGCGTTCGTCAGTCAGCAACGCTGGCGGGTAAACAGCTCAGTGTCTCTGAAAATACCCTGCGTACCTGGTATCGCCGTACCCGCAACCATCCGCGCAGTGACTGGGGACAAGCTCTGCTGGATGCCCGTATCACGTCCGGTTCAGCCTGTGTGCGAAAAGCAGATTTCGACGAGGAAGCGTGGGAGTGGATCAAAACGGATTACCTGCGACTGGAGCAGCCCGCGCTGACTGCCTGTTACCAGCGGCTGGAAAAGAAAGCACAGGAAACCGGCTGGGTGATCCCGTCATACGATACCGTCAGTCGCCGCATTAAAGAAATCCCGGTGGAAGCCCGTGTGCTGCTGCGCGAAGGGGAATATGCGCTTTCCCAGCTTTACCCGTCGCAACGACGGACTGTCGCCAATATGAGCGCCGGTGAATGGCTGAACGGTGACGGCTACAAGCACAATGTGTGGGTTATCTGGCACAACGGCGAGGAATGCCGCCCTAAAACATGGTTCTGGCAGGATGTGTACAGCCGTAAGATTGTAGGCTACTACACCGACATCAGCGAAAACACGGACGCCATTCGCTATTCCCTGCTGGATGTGATCGACAAGTACGGTCGTCCACAGCATATCACCATCGATAACACCCGCGCAGCGGCGAACAAGTCCCTGACGGCCGGCGTTCCTAACCGCTATCGCTTCAAAGTGCGCGATGACGATCCCATCGGGATTATTCCGATGCTGGGGATTGACCTGCACTGGACGACCGTCGAATACGGCCACGGTAACGGTCAGGCAAAACCTGTTGAACGTGCATTTAACGCCGGTGGTGTCGGTGAATATGTCGATAAACACCCCGCCTGCGCCGGAGCCTGGACGGGGCCGAACCCGACGGCCAAGCCGGATTACCAGTACAAAAAAAATGTGCGCGGCAATAAAACCCGCCCCATTCCGGTAGAAACCTTCCTGCAGGCACTGGATGACGGTATCGCAATGTGGAATGCCATTGTCGGCCGTGAAACCGAAATATGCGGCGGGAAGCTGTCATTTGATCAGGCTTTTGCAGCCAGCTACGGGCAGCGCATCCACCAGTTCCTGCCACAGGAACAGTTGCGCATGCTGATGCTGTGCTCAGAGGCGACCACCGTCCGCCGTGACGGTACGTTTACCCTTAAATCGGGTGGTCAGATCCAGAATCAGGAAAACGTCTATAAGGCAGAGGCCCTGCTGGGTGCGCCGGTGAAAAAAATCGTGGTGCGTTTTGATCCACGCAACCTGCATGGTGATGTTTTTTGCTATGACCTGGACGGGAACTATATCTGTCAGGCGACCTGCGATGTTGCTGCAGCCTTTGGCGATACTCAGGCAGCCCGCGAACATAAGCGACTCAAAACACAGAAAATCAAGGCCGCGAAGAAAGTGGCAAAAGCACAGACGCAGATGGATATCCTGGAGCTTTCCGAACTTATGGCAAAACCCGACGCGCCGGCGACCGTTTCCCGACCTGTTGTGGCCTTTCCGGTGTCAGGAAATACCGTCAGAAAACCGCAACCGGTAACAGAGGAACAACAGGATAACAGTGCATTTAATGATTATATGGAGAGCGTATATCAGCAGCAGTTAATGAAATAAAAAAGACGGTCTTGCCGGACCGTCAGTTAAATAAAAAACAACCTGTTTCAAAAAAGGATAAATGATATGACAACTGAAATCCACACGAATATTGATACTGTTCGCGAGCATATTCTTGTACTGAAAAATGATGGCGCTGTAATGGCGGATATTGCCCGCGAATCCGGCGTCAGCGCTTCCCGTCTGTCCCAGTTCCTGAGTGGAACCTATCGCGGTAACAGCCAGATTGTCGCGGATGCGCTGGCAGCGTGGCTCGACAACTGCAACACCGAACGTAATTCACTGCCGGTGATGCCGGAATTTGTTGAAACGCCGACCGTTAAAAATATCTGGGGAGCGTTTCAGTATGCCCAGCTGACTCAGAGTATTGCAGTCGTCTATGGCAATCCGGGCCTGAGCAAAACCACCGCACGGGACCGCTTTGTTGCATCCCGTCCTAACGTCTGGACGTTCACGGTGTCCCGTTCCAGCGTTAAGGTTGCGGGTTGCCTTTATGCCATCGCGCAGGCTATTGGCGTGAAAGAGCCGCAGGTCTATCGTCCTGACTTTCTTTACCGTCAGGTGCGCGACGAGCTGAAAGGCAAAAAAGGGCTGATTATTGTCGATGAAGCCGACCGGCTGGGCTATGAGACGCTGGAAGAGTTGCGCATCCTCCAGGAAGAGTCTCAGGTTGGCCTGGTACTGATTGGTAACCATCGTGTATACAAACGCCTGACAGGCAACCAGAGCCGTGACGTTGATTTTGCACGTCTTTTCTCCCGCATAGCGAAACGGGTTGTCATTGAAACAGCCACTCAGGCGGATATTGACGCCATCGCTGATGCCTGCGCACTGGATAAGGATGCCCGGCAGGTTATCAACTGGATAGCCCGCCAGCCCGGCGCTCTTCGCATGGTGTTCTACTCCCTGCAGCTGGCATCCACGAAAGCGCTGGCAATGAATGAGGCATTAACAACCTCGCATATTATCGCCGCCATCAAAGATCTCGGATGTGAATATAAGGGATGACGCTCATGAATAAAGAGAACATGGTCAAATGTACCCGTTGCAGGAATATTCATAAAGAAGGCGAACGGGTTGAGGTACGGGATAAATCATATAAGGGAATTAAAGTTTTCACCCTTGTATGTCCCCGCTGCGGTTGTAAAAACTTTTACGATTTGAGTAAAGAGGCCAACAAACAATGATTAGCGAACTGATTTCCTCACATGTTCAGCAAGCTATGGTCACTGAGGCAATGCTGAACGAAAAAGGCTGTCTGGTTACTGAGTTTCGCCAGACCCGTACCCGCCCTGTTCTGGAGGTGTCATGTCCTCCCGTTGACCTTCTCAACAATGCTGTACGTATTATTGAGCGTAACAATTCAGGCTCCCGCTCTGTGTGGGTCGCCAGTTTTAATGGTTGCCGGATTATCTGGCGTTAAGGAGTCGATATGGCAAAAGTTATTTTTACAGTGACTACCAAAGAGGTCTTTACAGACGGTGGTCAGGATAAGGAAGTGATCGACGTTAATGTGCTGATGGAAGATGTGAACTATGACTCCCCAAATGCTTCAGATCATATGGTCAGTATTATTCACAGAATGTCGAAACAGATTATTAAGGCTGCAAATATTCATTATATGAATGAATGGAAAGCACGTTCCGGGAATACAGAATCAAACACCACTCATTAAGGCAAAACAGATGAATAATTCAAATACCGTACCTGCGGGCTACCGCACTAATGCCCAAGGGCATTTAATCCCTGAATCTCAGGTTAAACCTGTTGATAAACTGCGTGACGAAGTGGTTATGCAGATTGTCGCGGCTGCCCGTCAGCAGCGTCAGACACTTGCAGCGTTCAAACTGGAGTCAATGCAGAGAATCGCAGACTTTACAGACCTTTCAGCCTCGGAGTATGGCGTGGAATACGGCGGTACGAAGGGCAATGTTACCCTCGTGAGCTTCGATGGTCGTTACAAACTCATTCGGGCGGTCGGTGAGCATCGTGTGTTTGATGAACGCATACAGGCTGCAAAAAAGCTGATTGATGACTGCATCAGTGAGTGGTCTGTCGGCGCTAATGAGAAAATTATGGCAATGATTGATCATGCTTTTCGGGTCAATAAACAGGGCAAAATCGATATCAACCAGGTATTGGGTCTGCGCCAGTTGAATATTGACGATGCCAAATGGAATGAAGCAATGGATGCCATTGCTGATGCCATCCAGGTTTCCGGCACCAGCCAGTATTTGCGTATTTATGAGCGTCAGACTGATGGTAACTATCAGCAAATCTCGCTGGATTTAGCCAAACTCTGATTATTAGTTAATTAACTCTGATTTTTATTTCGGCGCTTGCGTCAGGGCTTTGCTCGCGCCGTATTCACAAAAAGGAATATTAAATGAGCGAACAACAATTAATTTCGATGATTATCGACCTGAAATCCTGGCATCAAAATCGCGTTGATAAATGCCAGATGATCATTGATGAAAAAGATGCCGATATTCGCCTGGATATGGGCGAAAGCGGCGTTATGGAGTTTGAGGCTGGCACCAAAGAAGCACGTTTCATCAGAATTGGGGTCCAGCTGGCGCTGCTTCAGTTCCAGCCGTTCCCCATCACTATGAAACAGGCTGATGACGACATGGAGGGAGAGGACGATGAATAAGCCTCTTGTTTTCGACGCAGCGCTGGCGCTCTGGGGCTATGACCGTCAGGTACTGACAACCGCTGAAGAATGTAACGAACTGGCGGCAGTCTGCACCCGCTTTGTTAACCATAAAGCCAACGGCAACCGTATTGCTGAAGAAGCTGCCGACGTTGAGATCATGATTGAACAGCTTCGCCACAACGGGATGAACGACATGATTGAGCAGCACAAAACCCGAAGGCTGGCGCGTCTCTCGCAGCGTGTTGGCGTGGAATGCCCGGCAGTATCCCCCTCCAGTCCGTCTGTATCTTCCCTGCTGGAGGAAGCGCTGGAACAACTGGAGCTGGCACAGGCGCTTTACCTGGACAAAGTGACCAGCAAGCGTCTGGCCGCCGCCAGAACGCGTAGTTGTATCGCTGCGCTGATGCAGGCGGCACAGGGCATGGTTCGCGAGCAACAGCAGGCAGAAAGCCGTCAGGGAGAAAGAGCATGATAGACAGCATCAAATCCGTACTTACGGAAAAAGGCGAAATGACCTGCCTGCAACTGGTGAGCGTGACAGGCAAAAGCGCTCAGGAACTGATTTGCGTCCTTCGTCAAGCCGTGGACGGTGGCGAACTGTCGGAGCGAAACGGTTTTTATGCGCTTACCTCGTCAGACGGTGCGGTATCCCGTCGCTGCTCTTATAAATGGGTTGAGGGAACGGTGTTGCCCAAATGGGTTGTGAATCTGGCAACGGGTATTCGTTCATGTGAAACCGTTTTTGTGATCGCTGAGACTGATTCATGGCTGCAACAGCAGGGCTTTCCTCAGTTTGTCACTGCGCTGATTGACGTCCGGTTAATGCACATTCAGTGCTGGTCTACTGGCAGGATTATTGATGCTCACGTTCTTCGGTATCTGCCACTCGATACGGGGGAAATCCTGTGAACATATTACTGGGCATCATTATTTACCTTATTTTCGTGTTTTTAACGTACCTGCTGGTTTCCACTCTTGATGGCAAATACAGCCACGAGAAGCCGGAAGATTCTGTCAACGCCTGGGTATTCGGTATTGCATGGCCTTTTACACTGCTGCTTGGACTTGGGCTGCTCATGATGTGGGCTGCAATTGACTGGTGGGATCATCTTTACCACAAGGTTAAAAAAGGATATTTCGGGGGCCGGAAATGAGCGAAGAAATGCAGCGTTATAACGATGAGATCAAATGGCGGAATGATGCTATTAACTGCCTTGTCAGGGCCATTAATGGCCTTGAACTGAATGTGGAAGAAGAATTTCTTCCTGAAATGATTCAGGACGCGATCCAGACAGTCCGCAGCCAGCGGCATACGGTGCTGATCCTATCTGCCCGTCAGATTCTCGAAGCGGCGGAGTTTGCCGGGCTGGATGTTTGTGTTGACCCTGTAAACGATGAGCTTGACGAAGAATACTGTATCCGAACCGGCATGATTGCAGGTAGTCCCCTGGAAGGGCTGGAGCCGTATGAAGGTCCGCTTATTGAATCCCTTCTGTATCCTGAAGAAGGTGCGGTTCCACTGTCCGGGGATCAGCCGTTTAAAGAGTATGAGCCGGTTATTGATGAAGGTTTCCTGCGTCAGGCTGCGCAGTGTAACGGCTGGCCTGGTGAACTTGCGTCCCGCCTTCTGGTGGCGGCTGAAATTGGTCAGTGGATTGTTGGCGAAGACACCGGCTTAAGCAGCCTGACAATGGCATCTGTATGGCTTGGTGCTAAATCCGGGCAGTTCAGTTTCCCGCGCGATCCTTCGGACTTCGGGCGCTGCTGGCGACTGGTTGAACAAATACCGGCTATTCGCGACGCTTTTCCCCGTATTGGTGCGGTCTACCCTCCGATAGCCCCCTATCTTGAGCACTGGGAGGAACTTTCACAGCTTTATATGGAGGCAATAGAGAGCGGAACGGGTAAAGCGCCAGAGCTTTACCAGCGGATGATTGCGTTGAGGGAGTCAGCATAATGAATGAAAAAACACAGCAGGAACTGGTGATGCTGGTAAAACGGCTGAGTTTCTCGTTACGCAGCGCCCGGCCTGAAAGTAAATTGCCGGACGCAGCAATGCGCTATTTGAGTGCTCACGGTCTTATCAGCGCCAATGATTGCCTGCGGACAAATCAGATCCCTCAACGTCTTCGAGAACCGAGTCTGTATCAGGAGGATGAGCAGCTATGACTATTTCTAAACAACAGTGGAATGGTATCCAGAATACGCTGGGCGACCTGTACAGCCAGGTTAAGTTTAAAATGCCTTCAGGCGAAGTGATTAGCGTCATGAAGTCGTTTATCTCTGAGAACAAGACCGCGCTGATTGTCTGGATTGATGATATTCGCTGCGAGGCGTGGGGCTGGAAAAAACATGATGAGTATCGGCCCCTCACTGAGCTTGTGTGGCGTCGTAAGACCTACAAACCCGGCGCTTCAATCATTCGTCGAGCGTCCAGAACCAGAGACGGGCAACGCTGGCTAAAGCGGAAAGAAAATGCATATCTGCATGAAGTGGTGGAATACCGCGTGTGTCATTTCAGTACGGCTGCGTCGCTGGTTCGCCAGTACTGTAAAATTGATGGTCTGGAGCTTTTGTCTCCTCTCAGTGAGGTGATGAAAGATGCGGGCTAACACCATTAAACTGATCCATGTAGCCCGGCGTTCGCTCGGCCTTGATGATGAGACATACCGTTCCATGCTGGCTTCGGTTGTGCCGGGCAAACACAGTTGCCGGGATATGAACGATACACAGCTGAAAAAGGTGCTTGAAACGATGAAAAAACGGGGCTTTAACCCTGTTTCAAAAGCAAAGCCGAAGGTTCCGGGAGGTATTGCCGGTAAAATCCGGGCGATATGGTCTGTGATGTATCGTCAGGGTTTTGTCACCCGCAATGATGACGCCGCCATTGATGCCTATGTTAAGCGTATTACCCGACAGAATAACGGCGGCGAAGGTGTTGCAAAACTGGTCTGGCTTCGTGAGGATCATGCTGGTGTAGTTCTGGAAACCCTCAAAAGATGGCATATGCGCTGCATGCTTGAACACCTGACGGATAACGGGCTGAAACCAACCTATGAGCGCACCTGTGAACGGTATCATAAGTTCCAGAACCGTTAATCCAGCTCGTAAAAAATCCCGCTTTTGCGGGATTTTGTTCACTTCATGAGACTTTCTGTATTTGTCCAGACATCATAGAGTTCACCATCAGCGTATAGCTTTATCTGAGCAACCCCGTCAGTCCATCCCCTTGATACAACCTTATCAACATGTGTACCTTCTTTGGGCATGAAGCATTGTGTGGACATTATTTTTTTGAAAGCAGCTTCATCACTATGCTTAAGTACCGCTTGAAGCCGCTCAAACCCATCACGTGATATACAAACCGGATATTTGCCATTAAGTTCAGCAGCATGAGTCGTAAAAGAGCAGCAAGCCAGAAATATTGCTGTGACAAGTTTTTTCATTTTTATGATCCTTTATTGATAATTTCAGGCCATTTCTACCACGTCATTGGATTGCTACACAACTGAGGACGACAACAATCCCGCCATTGCGCGGGATTTTTTGTATACTGGCAGTGCACTTACCTTGAGGAGGGTTTATGTCACAACAGTCGGAACTTTTTGAGCGCGATCCGGCCGTCCATCAACTGCTTGACCATATCGACAACATTCCGGTCAGTGAACTTGAACACCACTGGCCGCAGATGCTGGTTGCACTGGTTGATGTGATGGAGGCAGAATTAAAGCGTCTTAACGTGGGCGCGGATAACCGGATGCTGGCCCGCAAACTGGCGCTGGCCATGTCTCACTATATGGGCGGGCGGCAGTATTATCTCCCTTCCGGTGATAAGCTGGTTAACGCATTGCGTGATGATCTTATTTATTCCCGCTTTAACGGCCGCAATCTGGAAACCCTGCGCCGGGAACATCGTCTGTCACAGACGCAGATTTACGATATTATTGCCCGGCAGCGTAAACTTCATACCCGCCGCCATCAGCCCGATCTCTTTTCGCATTAATCTTCTGTAACGACCGGCTGCGCTCGAGAGCGCGGGTTGTACTCAGATACCGGAATCCCCGATACATCCCCCTTTTTTTTATTCTCGGCAGGTGATCCACATTCGGATAAGCCCATGCCAAAAATCCCCAAAAGCCTGAAAGCGTCTTTACTGGCCATCGCCATTGCCGGCGGCGGTTATCAGGAAATGACGCGGGAAACGCTGGTCCATGTCGAAGGAATTGAATATTACCCCTACCGCGATGTGGCAGGGGTGCTGACCGTCTGCGTGGGTCATACCGGTGCGGATATTCAGATGCGAACCTACTCCCATGATGAGTGTATGGCCCTGCTCGACAGCGATTTAAAGCCCGTTCACGCCGCCATTAAACGCCTGGTGAAAGTGCCTTTAACGGATTATCAGCGTACCGCGCTGGCAACGTTCGTGTTCAACACCGGCATCGGGGCGTTTACCTCATCAACTCTGCTCAAAAAGCTTAATGCCGGTGATTTTCAGGGTGCCCGCGATCAGATGCAACGCTGGGTATTTGCCGGCGGTAAAAAATGGAAAGGTCTGATGACCCGCCGTGAAGTGGAAATGGCCATCTGGTCTGTCGGGGGCATTAATGACCTTAAGTAACGTAGTGCTGGTTGTGTATGGTGCTGTCAGCATTCTGGCTCTCGCCGGGTTTGCGGTGGCTCTCGATAAAGAGAAGGACGCCAGTAACCTGCTTCGTCAGGACCTGCAGACCCAGACACAGGCCAGGAATACTGCGGAATGGCTGCTGCACAGCCAGGAGCAGACCATACAGATATTCAGTGCTATCCGGGTAGCGAACGCCGCAGCCCGGCGCGATGACGAGGCCATACACAATGACGCGCAACAACAGATTACTGCCAGTCTCAGCAATGAAGACTGTGCTAAGCGGATGGTTCCTGACGCTGCTGCTGAGTGGCTGCAGCGGCTCGAAACCCGCGCCCGTGCCGGTGGTGGTAATACCGCCGGCCATTGATGCCGAACTGCTGACGAAGACCCCCGTTCCGCCACGACCGCTGCCGTTTTCATATGGCGCGTCCGTGAAATGGAATGCTTCTTTGCTTACCGCGCTGGGACAGTGTAACCGGGACAAGGCTGATGCCCGTCAGCAGGATTTAACAAGGACAGAAGTCTATGGACGCCGACCAGATTCTGGAGGCTGAAGAATTACTGCGGGATATCTGGCAGCAACAGGGTTATGTATGGCCCGGCCCCCGGATAGCCTCCGTCGCGCCAGAGCGGATATGCGCATTATGCCGGCGCAGTTGCGGCATAGCTGAACTGACTGACCTGATGGCCCCGTCATGTCCGTTCTGTCATTCAGGGAGTTAATGTGGACCTGCTTACTATTCTGGGATTCTGGCCGTACCTGATGCCCGTCGCGTTCGGCGGTATCGTCTGGGCCATGCGCCGGACCTTTGCGAGTACCGAACGGGTTGAAAAGCTTGAGAACCGTCTGACTGAGATGGAAACCCGGTACGCCAATATGCCCGGCATCGAGGACATACAGGAGACTCGCCTGCGGATGACGGAAATGGCCGGGGATATGAAGGTGATCGGTCAGCAGGTTCGCTCGCTTACTCACCAGATTGAATTGCTGTTAGAAAACGCTGTAAACCGGAGCAACTGATGATTAACGATATTCTGACTGAAGACCGCCGTCTTGTGATCCTGCGCTCCCTGATGGACTGCAACAACGAGGCCAATGAGTCCATTCTGAATGACTGCCTTGATGCGTATGGTCATAACGTGTCCCGCGATCTGGTACGTACCCAGATTGACTGGCTGCAGGAACAGGGACTGGTGACCGTGGAAGACCTTCGCGGCTTTTATATTGTGACCATCACCGGCCGTGGTCAGGACGTTGCTGAAGGTCGCGCCCGCGTATCAGGTGTGAAAAAGCCCCGCGCACGCTGAGGAACCATGATGGAAAAGAAACCCACCCGAGGCCGCGCCAGCAAGGTTGATCTGCTGCCTGAAAATGTCCGCAAAACACTGCATGAAATGCTGCGCGATAAGGCCATTCCGCAGGCGCAGATCCTTGATGAAATCAATGCGCTTATCGACGATGCGGGTCTGCCGGAAGATATGCGCCTGTCCCGTTCCGGCCTGAACCGCTACGCTTCCAGTGTTGAACAGGTGGGCCACAACCTGCGCCAGATGCGGGAAATGACACAGGCGCTGACGACCCAGCTCGGCGATAAGCCTATGGGTGAGACCACCAAACTGATTCTGGAGATGGGTCGCAGCCAGTTGTTTAAAGCACTGATGCGCCAGATTGAAAATCCGGAAGCTGAAGTCGATATCGACATGCTCAAAAATGCCATGCTGGCCGCGCAGCGTCTTGAGTCAACAGCCATGTCCAGCCATAAGCGCGAAAAAGAAATCCGCCAGGCCTTTGCGGAAGAAGCGGCCAACGCCGTCAGTGAAGAGTTACGTGGTCAGGACGGGATGAGCGAAGAACTGGAACAGCGCATTAAAAACGTGCTGCTGGGCAAGGCGTAGGAGGAACGATGCAACATCACTGGCAAACGCTGCTTAATGAGTCCCGTGCGAATGCGTTCAGGGAGGCCGTGCTGTCGCCGTTGGTTATGGACCGCTTTTGTCGCCTGGTTGTTCAGGCAATCAATGATGACCTGTCGTTGGAAAAATTCCGCTATCTGACTGAGAAGGAACTAAAAACGTGGCAATGAATGAGAAGACCAAAACCGCTGTGGATCTGGCTCTGGAGCTTTATCCGGTTCTCAGAAAGCAGTTTGCTGACGACTGCATGACTGACAACGAACAGATTGAGACGCTGTACTTACTGATGCTGATGATGGCTGGTCCTTTGCGGGCGGGGCGGGTTATCAGTGCTCTGGGCGGTCGCCAGTGAAAGACAAACATCCGCAGGGCAAGCCCCTGAAGGCGCTTTCTGACCCCCGCCAGATTGACCTCCAGGAGGAGGCCAGCAAACTTGGCGTGGATATTGTCACCGACGCCGGCAGCATTAACCCGGCAGCTGAAGCGGTGTTTCTTCCCTATCAGGCCCGCTGGTTCAGCGACAACAGCCAGATTTGTATCGCTGAAAAATCCCGCCGAACCGGTCTGACCTGGGCAGAGGCTGGCCGTAACGTCATGACGGCTGCAAAGCCCCGTAAGCGCGGTGGCCGCAACGTCTTCTATGTTGGCTCCCGTCAGGAGATGGCGCTGGAGTACATTGCCGCCTGTGCGCTGTTTGCCCGCGCCTTTAACCAACTGGCGAAAGCCGACGTCTATGAGCAGACCTTCTGGGACAGCGATAAGAACGAAGAAATTCTGACGTACATGATTCGCTTCCCGAACAGTAATTTTAAGATACAGGCGCTTTCTTCCCGACCATCTAACCTTCGCGGCCTTCAGGGCGACGTCGTGATTGATGAGGCGGCATTCCATGAGTCACTGGACGAACTGCTGAAAGCCGCTAACGCACTCACGATGTGGAATGCCCGCATCCGTATTATCTCCACGCATAACGGCGTCGATAACCTGTTTAACCAGTACATTCAGGATGCGCGTGAAGGCCGCAAAGACTATTCCGTGCACCGTATTACCCTGGATGATGCCATCAGCGATGGCCTGTATCGTCGCATCTGTTATGTCACCGGTCAGGAATGGTCTGCAGCCGCAGAGAAAAAATGGCGCGATGACCTGTACCGCAACGCCCCGAACAAAGAGAGCGCTGACGAGGAATACGGCTGCGTGCCGAAAAAATCCGGCGGTGCTTACCTTTCCCGCGTACTGATTGAAGCGGCCATGACGCAGGAACGCGATATTCCGATCCTGCGTTTCGAGGCCCCTGACGATTTTGAGTCCTGGTCGCCGGAACTGCGTGAGGCGGAAGTCAGCGCATGGTGTGAAAAAGAACTGGCCCCCTTACTGGCCGCGCTCAACGTCCAGCATAAACACGCGTTCGGGGAGGACTTTGCCCGTACCGGTGACCTGACAGTATTTGTGCCGCTGGAAATCACCGCTGACCTGTATAAACGGGAGTGCTTCCGCGTCGAGCTGAAGAACGTCACCTATGACCAGCAGCGCCAGATCATGCTGTACATCCTTGCCCGTCTGCCGCGATTTATCGGCGCGGCCTTCGACGCCACCGGTAACGGCGGCTATCTGGCTGAAGCGGCCCGGCTGGTCTACGGCCCGGAAATGATTGACAGCGTGCATCTTTCCGCAGGCTGGTATCAGGAGTGGATGCCGAAGCTAAAAGGCGAGTTTGAAGCGCAGAATCTGACCATTGCCCGCCACCAGACCACGCTCGATGACCTGCTCAATATAAAGGTTGTCAACGGAGTTCCCCAGATTGATAAGGGCCGAACCAAAGACGCCAATGCCAGTGGCACCGGAGGCAAGCGCCACGGTGACTTTGCAGTAGCGCTGGCGATGGCTGTACGCGCTTCTTATATGAATGGTTTTGTCATCGACGAGGACAGCGTGCAGGCGCTGCCCGGTAAGCGCCGGGAAGATATGACCGATGATGAATCCCATGATGACTACCACGAATTTGAAAGAGGATGCTGGTAATGGGCCGTATTCTTGATTTAACGGGCAATCCCTTCGATTTTGACCCTGATTTGCAGACGGCGCAGGAATCACTGGTGATGATGGCAAAGCGTACCCTGGAGCACCCGTCCAGTGGTATCACGCCAAACCGTGCCGCCATTGTCCTGCGGGATGCCGAACGCGGAGACCTGACGGCTCAGGCAGACCTCGCCTTTGATATGGAAGAAAAGGACACGCATCTTTTCTCTGAACTGTCAAAGCGCCGGCTGGCCATTCAGTCTTTACCCTGGAGCATTCAACCACCGAAAGACGCCACTCCGCAGGAAAAGAAAGATGCGGCCATGCTCGATGAGATGCTGCAGGATGCCGCCTGGTTTGAAGACGGTATTTTTGATGCCGGTGATGCCATCCTCAAGGGCTACAGCATGCAGGAAATTGAATGGGGCTGGCTGGGAAAGCAGCGCGTCCCCGTTGCGCTGCACTGGCGTGATCCTGCGTTGTTCTGTACGCCAGAAAGCAATCTGAACCAGCTCAGGTTGCGCGATGGCAGCGCCGACGGTGTGGAACTTCAGCCGTTTGGCTGGTTCCGCCATCAGGCTAAATCCCGTTCTGGGTATGCCGGCACGCTGGGGCTGGTCCGAACGCTGGTATGGCCGTTTATCTTCAAGAACTATTCGGTGCGTGATTTTGCGGAGTTTCTGGAGATTTACGGTCTGCCGATGCGCGTGGGTAAATATCCGACTGGTGCAACATCCCGCGAAAAATCCACCCTGATGCAGGCGGTGATGGATATCGGGCGTCGTGCTGGCGGCATTATCCCGATGGGGATGGCGCTGGAGTTCCAGAGCGCTGCCGATGGTCAGGCTGACCCGTTCCAGGCGCAAATCAGCTGGGCTGAGCGCTCCATGTCAAAAGCTATTCTGGGGGGAACGTTGACCACGGAAGCCGGTGACAAAGGTGCTCGTTCTTTGGGGGAAGTCCATAACGAAGTCCGTAAAGAGATCCGCAATGCCGACCTGCGGCAGTTGCGTCGCTCTGTCAACCGTGACCTGATTTATCCGTTACTGGCAGTCAACAGCCGAACCACCCTCGACCCGTGCCGTTTACCGGGTATTGTGTTTGATTCCGGGGAATACGAAGACCTCTCCATGTTTGCGGAGGCCATTCCGAAACTGGCGGCAGGTATGCCGGTGCCTGTGTCCTGGATTCAGGAAAAGCTCAATATTCCGCAGCCGAACGGCAATGAGCCGGTATTTACTTTCGCATTATCCTCTGATGGCGTACCGCCTCAGACGGGACAGGCAAGCCTCAGCGCGACAGACCTGAAACAGACCGACGACATTGATGATATGGGCGACGGCGTCAGGCCGGAAGCCCTGCAGCAGGCAATTGATCCGGTACTGAAACCGGTGATTGCTGCCATCATCAAAAACGGCCCTGAAAGGGCGATGCTGGACGCGGCTGTACTTTACCCTGAACTGGATGACGCGGCGCTGATTGATCTCCTGACCCGCGCCATTTTTGTTGCTGATCTCTGGGGGCGTATCGATGGCACAGACAGTTGATCTCGCGTATGCCGCCCGGCTACCGCCCAAAGATGCGGTGGCGTACTTTCGCGCCAAAGGGCACAACATTACCTGGAACTGGTACGAACAACTGACCGATGCTCATGCGCGGGCGTTCACGGTCGCCAAAGCGGTACGTCTTGATGTACTGAACACTATCCGCGACGAGGTAGATCGCGCTGTCCATGACGGTATCACCCGCAAGGAATTTACCAGGACGCTTGCCCCCCGTCTTCAGAAACTGGGATGGTGGGGTAAACAGATCGTCGTTGATACTCAGGGTAATGCGAAAGAAATCGAGCTGGGAAGCCCGCGCCGGCTTGCCACTATTTACAACGTCAACATGCGCACGGCCTATAACAGTGGCCGTTACGCGCAGATGATGAACAACGCTGAGGATTATCCATACTGGCAGTATGTGGCCGTTATGGACGGGCGTACCCGCCCGGCACATGCAGCACTGAACGGGATGGTGTTTCGCTATGATGACCCGTTCTGGCAGACGCACTACCCGCCGAATGGCTGGAACTGCCGCTGCCGCGTCAGGGCGTTGTCTGCTGAACGTATGAAAGCGCTGGGGCTGAAAGTCAGTTACGGGGCATCTTTCGTGCACTCCCACGAGGTTGATGCCGGCATTGATGAGACCACGGGGGAAATCTTCAGAACGGAGTCCACGACCTTTGATAATGGTCGTGTGAAAATGACACCGGACGTGGGCTGGTCATATAACCCCGGCTCGGCAGCGTTCGGCACGGACCAGACGCTTATCCGTAAACTTGTCGAAACGAAGGACGCGCAGCTGCGTGAGCAGGTCGTCCAGTCGCTCAACAACAGCCGGGAGCGCCAGCTGGCATTTTCAGTCTGGGCCAGGCGTGTTCTGAGCAGTCGGCGGGCAGGCAATGCGGTCCAGACTCTGGGTTTCATGAGCGAAAGTGTTGCCACCGCCGTCGCGGCCAGAACAGGAAGTAACCCGGCAAGGTTGCTGGCAATCCGCGAACAGACCCTGTTGGATGCATCCGGCGGGGACCAACATTCCGATTCGGCACTGCAGAGAGACGATCTGCAACAACTTCCGGCACTGATGGCAAAACCCCGGGCGATACTGTGGGATAATAAAAAACAACAACTGCTGTATGTTGTTCCGGCGAAAGATGGCACAGCGAGTGTGGTGATCAGTGCTGATCAGACCGCCACCGGTGAGCGGCTCGATGTGGTGGTGGGGGCGTCACACATCACCACCGAACGTCTGCAGTCAGCCGTTCGCGAGGGGGGACTGGACATTCTTGAGGGGCATATTGAGTAAGGGGCTGTCTGATGAGTATTGACCTGGCCGTTGTGGTGGATATCCGCCGTATCCAGACAGCGTTTATGGGGCTGGGCGCGATGGCGAATGACGGTGCGATCCCCCGTGCGGCTGCGGCGGCACTGCTTTCGTCCACCGAACAGGCGTTTGAAAAGGAGTCTGACCCGGAAACCGGCGCTCACTGGGCCAACTGGAGCGATCCGTATCTCGCGTGGCGTGAAAAGCATAATTATATTCCCGGCTCCATTCTGACCCTGAATGGCGATCTGGCAAGAAGCATTACCACTGACTATGGCCCGGACTGGTCGCTTATCGGTTCCCCGATGATTTATGCCGCTATCCATCAGTGGGGTGGCAAAGCGCGTTATACCGTGCTGGAAGCCCGTCCGTATATGGGGCTGGATAAGGTCGGCAGGAAAGAAATCTATGTCGCCATCAAAAAACGCGCTGAAATGGCGCTGAAACCGTAATACACTGACAGTCATGCGATGACCCCGTAAAAATCTTTTAAACGCGTACAGAAAGATTTAAACGTGTTTTAAACGGGGTTCTGTTCCTTTCCCCGCTTCGTTTTCCCCTGCGCCCTCATTTTCAGTCAGATACCGGAATCCCCGGTGTCTGTTTGCGCACGTAAAAATGGTCCGGCGTTATTCAGACATGAGCGGACCATGAAAACAAAACCCTCCTCAATCGGCATTGCCATTCTCGCCGCCACCATCGACAGCGATGGCTGGATGCAACTGTTCAAAGCTGGTCGTTTTCGTGCCCGTGATGGTCGCCCGTTCGACGTCGCCGATGGCTGGTATATGGATGCGGCTATTGCTGCCCGTCTTATTGACGGTGTCCGGGCGCTGGGTCAGGACGTTCTCATTGACTACGAACATAACCAGTTGCGCAAAGACGAAGGACTGTCGCCCGAAGAGCTGAAAGCAGCAGGCTGGTTTAACGCTGACGAAATGCAGTGGCGCGAGAACCAGGGCCTTTTCATTAAACCGCGTCTGACACCCGCCGCCCGGCAGTACATCGACAATGAGGAGTACGGATTTCTTTCGCCCGTATTCCCTTACAACGCTAATGGTGAACCAACGCTGCTGCGAATGGCTGCACTGACGAATGACCCCGGCGCGACGGGGATGCAAAAGATTACGGCACTTGCTGCCAGCTTCTATGAAAAACCCAACCCACATGAGGGACGTCCCATGAACGAAAACCTGCGCCAGTTGCTGGCGCGACTCGGCATCACCCTTGCTGAAAACGCCGATATCACCGACGAGCAGGCCACCGCTGCGCTGACGGCATTTGATCTGCTGAAGGGTAAGGCGGACAAGCATGATGATCTGAGTACGCAGGTGACTGCGCTCAGTGCTGAACTGACCACCGCCAGAGCCGGTACTGTCCAGATTGATCTGACGAAGTATGTGCCGGTTGAAACCTATGATGCCCTGCGCCAGCAAATGGCTGAGCTGTCCGGCGAACACTCCACCGCGTCCCTGAGTGCCGTTCTGGACGAAGCCGAACGCGACGGCCGTATCTTCAAATCTGAGCGCAGCTACCTTGAGCAGCTCGGCGGACAGATTGGTGTGGCGGCGCTGTCGGCACAACTGAAGGTCAAGCAGCCTATTGCAGCACTTACGGCTTTGCAGACCACAACTACCAGCATCCCGGATACCCGTCGCGAGGGTCTGGCAGCACTGTCTGCTGATGAAAAAGCCGCCGCAAAAGCCCTCGGCATGTCTGATGCCGACTATCAGAAACTCAAAGAGGAAGACGATAAATGATCGTAACCCCTGCTTCCATTAAAGCCCTGATGACCTCCTTCCGTAAGGATTTTCAGGGCGGTCTGGATGGTGCCCCGTCGCAGTACCAGAAAATTGCGATGACCGTGCCGTCGTCTTCCAAATCCAATACCTATGGCTGGCTGGGCAATGCGCCGCAGTTGCGTGAATGGGTGGGTGCCCGCGTGGTTAAACAGATGGCAGCGCATGGCTATGTCATCGATAACAAAACCTACGAAGGCACGGTCGGGATTTCCCGCGATGACTTTGAAGATGACAACCTTGGGGTTTACAGCCCGCTGTTTGCTGAACTGGGACGTTCTGCGGCGGTGCAACCTGATGAACTGATCTTCGCGCTGTTAAAGGACGGCTTTAACCAGGCCTGTTACGACGGTCAGAACTTCTTTGATACTGACCATCCGGTTTACGCTTCCGCTGACGGCACCGGCGCGGCAACGTCTGTTGCGAACGTATTCCAGCAGTCTGCGGAGTGGACCGGCGCACCGTGGTATCTGCTGGACTGCTCCCGCGTCATCAAACCGCTGATTTTCCAGGATCGCCGCAAGGTTGAACTGGTCACCAAAACCCGCATCGATGATGACCATGTCTTTACCGACAACGAGTTCCTGTTTGGCGCAAGCTGCCGTCGTGCCGTTGGCTTCGGTTTCTGGCAAATGGCCTTTGCCATGAACGCCGACCTGACACTCGACAATCTGTGGACCGGCTGGACCTCCATGCGTGGCTTCAAAGCAGATGGCGGTCGTCCAATGGGTATCAAACCGACGCATCTGGTTGTGCCGCCTTCGCTTGAAAAAGCGGCCGTGCAACTGCTGGAGCGTGAGCTGATTGCCGGTCAGAACGGCACAGTCAGCAACGAAATGGCCGGCAAACTGGAACTGGTGGTCGCCGACTACCTGTAACCCCATTTAAAGGCGGTTAATACCGCCTTTAATCCCCGTTTAATGTGGACTCAAAGGGAGAACCCATGTCATGTCGGATGAAATTCAACAAGGGGCTGATGGCATTCAGCCGGGCGCTGAAACAGCTGGTAATGCGCGTTTCCGGGTGGTGGTCAAATGTTACCGCAATGTTTACCGCCGCGCGGGCATCCCGTTCACCCGTGGTGAAAACACCCTGGTGGACGTCACTGCATCGCAGCTTGAAATTCTGCGCCGCGACAGCGTCCTCAAAATCGTATCTGAAACGCCAGCATCGCCGTCGCCGGAATCAGGGGCCGTGGACCACGTGGACGTGGGCACTGAGCTGAACCCCGATTTGTTAAATGCTGCGCAGCTGACTGCGCGGATTCTGGCGGCCGTGGAAGGTCTGGATAAATCGAAACCAGAGCTTTTCACCACAGCCGGTACGCCAAAAGTCGCCGCCGTTTCTGCGGCTCTCGGTGAAACCATCACCGCTGAGCAGCTTAAAACCGCGCTGGCTTCTGTGACTGACGGAGACGTGTAATGAGCTATGCCACTGTTGCCGATATGGTGAAGCGTTATCAGCGCCGCAATCTGGATCTGCTGACCAAAACCCGCACGGATAATGGTCAGCCTGATGACGGCATTATTGATGAAGCCCTGGCGGATGCCACGGCGCTGATGGACAGCTATATCGTTGCCCGCTACACCCTGCCGCTGACAGTGGCCCCGGCAACCCTCCCGCAGGTCTGTGGCGTGATTGCCTGGTATTACCTTAATGATGTCCGGGCAACAGAGCAGGCAACACAACGCTATAAAGACGCCATTCGCTGGCTGGAAGGCGTGCGCGACGGAAAAATCCCGCTCGGTACGGATACCGACGGCATGTCACCGGAAAGTGAGGACCTGGTGGAAGTGGTCTCCGACCCGTCAGTGTTCTCCCGTAAGCAACAGGGATTTATCTGATGATCGGTGTAACAGAAACCGCGCTGCTGGACACGGTGAAATCCCTGTTCGGGCAGACCCTGCGCGATATCGACACCCATCCGGGAACATGGGATGACGTGGCGATTAAGCGGATGATCCTGAGCGAACCTGCCGTATACCTGGCCTGGCTGGGGTGCGGTGAAGGCCGCACCGCCAGAGAGGTTGAGAGCCGCTGGGTGTTCTATATCTGCGCCAGCATGCTGAATGGTCGCGAAGGAGATCGTCTGGGGGTTTACCAGATAGTTGAGCGTCTGGTTGCCGGGATTAACTGGAAGTCTTTTGGTCCCACGTCAGCACTGAAGCTGACCAAAGCCCAGAACCTGTACACGGATGCACAGGGTGGAGCCGGGTGCGCTTTGTACGGCCTGTATTTCAGTGGCCGTACCCCCATTGCCGGCGACGTCGATCTCAGTTCGCTGGATGACTACGAGCGCCACTGGCAGACCTGGAAACACCCGGACGGCACACCACCGTTTGAGGCCCATATCAACGTAAACGAGAAAAAACCATGAGCGACACGCTGAAACTGAAACCTGTTGCGGGACGCACGGTTCGTGACCCGAAGACCATGAAGGTACTGGCCGCTGACGGTGAAGAGAAACCGCGTACCAGCTACTGGACCCGACGCCTCGCTGATGGTGATGTTGCGCTGGTCGAAGACACGACCGGTAGTGATGCCCGGACGGCTACTGACGCCAACAACAGCGATAAATCCACTGCAGATGAATCCCCGACTCCTGCGAAAAAAGGTGCGAAATGAGCGATATCTCTTTTGACCAGATCCCCTCCGATGTGCGCGTTCCGCTCGCGTATATCGAATTTAATAACAGCAATGCCGTTGGCGGTACGCCGGCTCCACGTCAGCGCGTGCTGATGTTCGGTCAGCGTGCGGCTGATACTGGTGGCAAACAGATCGGCACTGAACCGTCCGACACGCTGGTACGTATCTACTCACCATCGCAGGCCGCAGCGGCATTCGGTCAGGGGTCAATGATCCACCTGATGGCGAAAGCGTTTTTGAAGGCAAACCGTGTGGCTGAGCTTTACTGCATTGCTCAGGGTGACGGTGCCGGCAATTCCGATGCGGCCATCATCAGCCTGAGCGGGACTGCGACCGAAAACGGAACGCTGGTCACCTATGTTGCCGGCACGCGTATTCCGGTGACGGTCAGTACCGGTGATAAAGGTGCTGACACGGCTGCGGCTCTGGCTGCACTGATTAATGCCAGCGCCGACCTGCCGGTGACAGCCTCCGTTGTGCCTGATGCCGGCGGCGAGAACGCGGACCTGACACATGCTGATGTTAAGCTCTCAGCACGTTTTACCGGTCGCTCCAGTATCACTGACGTCCGTTTCAACTATTACGATCAGGAAATGACACCGGGCGGTATTGTGGCGATGGTGACATACCCGGCGGATACCAACAGTAACCCTGACCTGGCGGATTCTATTGCTGCAATGGGTGACCTGCAGTTCAAATTTCTGGTTATGCCCTATCTGGACCCGACCAACCTTAACCTGTTGCGCACTGAACTTCAGGAGCGCTGGGGGCCGATTAATCAGGCAGATGGTATCGCGTTTACCAGTTATCACGGTACGCTGGGAGAGATTACAACGTTTGGTCAGAGCCGTAACGACCACCTGTTGTGCTGTCTTGGCGTTCCTGCCACTCCGCAGCCGCAGTATGTCTGGTGTGCCTCACTGACGGCCATCACGGCGGCGTCACTGAGTATTGATCCGGCACGTCCGGTGCAGACGCTGGTTGTTCCTGATCTGATGCCGCCGGCGACAACCGCCCGTTTTAAATGGGAGGAACGCAACGGATTGCTGTATGACGGCATTTCGACGTTCACGGTCAACGATGGTGGTGAGGTACAGATTGAACGCCTGTGCACCATGTACCGTACCAACAGCTTCGGCGACCCGGACCCGTCTTATCTCAATGTCGAGACCATCGCCACACTGAGCTACCTGCGCTATTCGACACGCGTGCGCATCACGCAGAAATTCCCGCGTCATAAGCTTGCCGATGACGGTACAAACTTTGCGCCGGGTCAGCCTGTCGTGACGCCGGCAACCATCAAAACTGAGCTGCTGGCGCTGTTTACCGAATGGGAAACAGCCGGACTGGTGGAAGACTTCACCACGTTCAAGGACGAGCTGTACGTGGTCCGTAACAAAAATGATCGCGACCGTGTCGATGTGCTGGCCGGGCCGAACCTAATCAACCAGTTCCGCATCTTTGCAGAACAAATCCGCTTCATTCTTTAAGGAGGAAGCATGTCAGGAAATCAACGTCAGGGCGTCGCGTTTATCTACGTCAACGGCCGCGAACTGGAGACACTGACCGGGACCACGTTCACCCCGGCCGGTGATACCCGTGAAACCGTCAAGGGGAGCCGGGTCTACGGCTATAAATCGACGCCGCGCGAGGCCACGCTGGAATGCAAAATTCCGGGCGGCGGGGATATCGGTCTCGATGAGGTCATCAACTGGACGGATATCACGGCAGAGTTCAGGGCGGATACCGGGGAATCCTGGATGATGCCGAACGCGTGGCAGACCGACGAGCCGCAGAACAGCGACGGTGATATCACCATCAAACTTGCATCCAAAACCAGCAAACGTATTGCGTAAGGAACCATCATGGGAACCTTCATTAACGACGATAAGCAACAACAGGTGGCTGAAGAAGCCGCACAGCTTGAACAGGAGATCCTGTCCGCGCTAAAACACGGCACATTCCGTCTGCTCGATGGCCTGCCGTTCGGTCAGGGTGATGAGCTGGAAATGCAGTATGACATTACCTTTCGTGAACTGACCGCCGGCGACATTATTGACGCGCAGCTTGCTTCTGAGCGTGTGGTGGAAACAAAACAGGGGCCGCAACTGGTGAGTTCACCTTCGCAGATGGGACTGGAGATGCTGCGCCGGCAGATTGCGAAAGTGGGCGTGATTAACGGTCCGCTGTCGCTGTTGATGCTCAAGAAGCTCTCCCAGCGCGATTTCCATCGCGTGTCGCTGGCCACCGATTTGCGCGATCTGGCGCAGGCGGCATCAATGATGCCTGAACGGGGGCGAGTGGTTGCAGTGTCGGAATGAGATTGAACAGGCGGCAATAGCGGTCGGCGTTATGCTCAAAGGAGGCCCTGAATGGGCCTTATCCCTTCCTCTGTCCCGCCTTTTCCGGCACTGCAAGCAGGCAGAAAAACTCTTTAAAAGGTAACCATCATGGCCGGGCAATTACGCGCCTCAATCATTATTGATTTAATGGGCAACATTGCCCAGCGTTCCCGCCAGTACGCGGGAAACATTTCCTCAATGGCCCGCAGCAGCCAGGTGGCCATGCGCGGGCTGCGTACTTCCGTTGTTAACGTCTCAAACTCCATTGACCGCCTTGGCTCCAGTGCGACCCGAACATTCGGCATGCTGGCTGCAGGCGGAGCCACCGTTGCCGGTCTGGGCTATACCGCCAACAAACTTTTTATCAGTATTGCCTCCACCCGTGAAAACCAGCGCATTGCGATGAACTCCCTGTACAAGGGCAATCAGCGGCACGCCACCGAGATGATGCAATGGGCTATCCAGAATGCCAAAGACTCCACGTGGGGCCTGACGGGGGTCATGCAGGAGTTCCTCCAGTCGAAAGCCTTTGGGATGTCTGATGACCAGACGAAAAACTTTATCACCATGCTCCAGGATCAGGGTGCACTCAAGGGCTGGGATCTGAATCAGGCACAGGGGGCATCCCTTCAGCTCAAACAGATGTTCTCCCGCCAGCAGATCACCGCTGCGGATGCCAACCTGCTGACGGGTTACGGTATCAACGTTTATCAGACGCTTGCTGATAAATGGGGTAAAGATATCAATAAAGTCCGTGATGAAGGTACAAAGGGAAAACTAGGTCCTAAATCTATTGAAACACTATTCAACACGTTATCTGAAGAAGCCAAAGGTGCCCAGAAAAACGCGATGAACAGCTGGACGGGGCTGACGGCGCAGATGGGCGACGTCTGGGAGGATTTCGCCGATAAGCTGATGAACAAAGGCCCCTTTGAGCGGCTCAAGGGCCAGCTGCGCGACGTGCTCGGCTGGTATGACCGAATCAGCAAGCCCGGCGCGAACGGCCTCAGCGAACTGGATACGCTGACTGACAGTCTGGCGGACAAATTTAATACCGCGTTTATCAGCATTAAAAGCGCCGCAGACCAGGCATGGCGGGTGCTGCGGATGGGGAAAAATGCCCTCAGCTGGGTGGATGAGAATATCGTCAGCCTGAAGACGATGGCGAAAGTCATCGGCGGGATCTGGCTTGCCAATAAAGCCCTTCGCATTGGTGGTGCTTTCGTCCGTCCGGCCTGGAACGTGGCGACGTCGCCTTACCGGGCTTACCGCTGGATGCGCGGGCGTAATCAGCCTGGTGCGCCGGGTATGCCCCCGGTTTTATCTAACCCGGCATTAATTCAGCAGGTCTTCGTAACCAACTGGCCCGGCGCGTTCGGCGGTGGTGATGTGTATGCCGGCAACGGCAAACGTAAACGCGGCCCCGGACGTGGGCGCGGCAGAACGGTGCCGGTTGTTCCGCCCGCGTCACCGGCTCCTGCGGCGAGAGCCGGTATTTTCTCACGTATCTTTGGTGGTGCCGGCTCGATGCTGGCGGGGGCCGGCTCCGCCATCAGCGGTGCCGGTAAATGGATTGCGGGCAGCGCAGCGGGTCGTCTGGTTGCACGGGGAGCGGCAGGACTGGGGTCAGTTGTCAGCGGCGCGGGTAACTGGCTGGCCAGCAGCGCCATTGGTCGGGTGGCTGCCCGTGGCAGCAAGGCGCTTGGCTGGATGGGGCGCGGCGCAGGTAAAGCCTTCTCACGTCTGGGTGGTCCCGTTATAGCCGGCGCGATGATGGTGCCGACACTGATGGACGAGAATGCCTCAACTGAGCAGAAAGGGTCTGCCATCGGCGGGACTGTCGGAGCCTGGGCTGGCGGTACGGTCGGCTCGCTTCTGGGACCCATTGGCACGGTGGCAGGTGCGACCCTTGGCGGCGTGCTGGGTGACTATCTGGGCGGCTGGCTGGGTAACGTCTACAACGATTTTACCAGTAAGAATGACGATACCCGGTCACAGACGCCGCCACCTGAGCAAAAAGTCAGCGCACAGGCGCAGATCAAAATTCAGCTGGCGGATGGCCTGCAAATTACCAGTACAAACGTTCAGGAAGATGGCATGGGAATGAACGTCTGGACCGGCCAGAACCTTTATCCCTACTGACGGAATAAACTATGTTTGAAAGCACTGTAGCCAGTATTAACAGCGTCCGCGACTCGCTGGGGCTGAAAGGCCGGAATGTGAACGGCGTCGGCTCATTCCGTAATGTCCCGTTCCTGACCTACCGCGAGCAGAAACAAAGCGGCGGTCGTCGTATCGTCAAACGTGAGTATCCGCTGCGCGATGCCGGCGGCGCAATTGACCTTGGGCGCAAACTGCGTGAACGCACGTTCAGCGCCTGCCTGCTGGGTAAAAATGTTGAAGCCGAAAAAGACAACCTGATTGAAGCGCTGGAGGCTCCCGGCGCAGGTGAGCTGATGCACCCGGATTTTGGTACGCTGCAGGTCCTTGTGGACAGCTTTGAATGCCGCAAATCCGCCGATGACCTGGACTATTATGAGTTCACCATCACGGTGTATCCGGCTGCTGAAGACAGTGCCCCTGAATCCGCGACCGATACGGCTGCGGCGGTGACGGACAAGAAAAACTCCCTGTTTGGCGAACTGGGCGACACGCTCAGTGATGCCTGGCAGACGGTACAGGAAGCCACGGACGGTGCCATTGCGGTAGCGGATGCCATCAGCGGGATATTCGACGATATTTCCGGTATCGTGGAGAACGCCGGCGTGATGGGTTCCGTTAATGGTCTGCTTTCGGCGCTGGCAAAAGTCAAAGGCTCCGCGCAGGGCATGATTAACGCGCCGGCACTGCTTGCCGCTAACCTGCTGGGGGCATTTTCCGGGTTTTCTGACATCACCAATTCCGGTAGCGCATTCCGCTCGTATGAACGTCTGGGCGTCATGCTGAAGCGTCGCCAGTCCGGTACGGATACCACACATCTTGATCAGGCGGCTTCCGCCAATATCAATTCGTTGTATTATGTTGCCACCGTCGCCACGCAGGTCAGCCAGGCCGAAGCGGCATCTGCTGTACTGACCGGTGCCCTTAATACCGATACCGGCCTGAGCCGCACCCCCGAACTGACCACCTCCACTCCTTCCAGCTCTGTCGCGCAGGTCACCCCGTCACAGGACTCAGCTACCGGAATCTCAACATCCTCATCCGGCGCGGTAGCCTCTGATACTGCGAATCAGTCCGACACATTCCCGCTGTTTGAAAGTCAGGCTGATATTGAACGGGTCGCCAGTGATACCGGCAAACAGCTCGATGACAGCACCATTGCTGCCTCTGATGCGGGTTTTACCGCCAGCAGTCTTGCGCTTGCCACATTCCGTCTGGTGGTGGTTAACGATTTGCGTACTCGCGGCGTTCACCTCCCGGATGTGCGTTCGGTCAGTCTGAGCCAGACCGAACCGGCACTGGTGGCCCTGTACCGCGAAACGGGTGACAGCCTTCACTGGCAGCGTATGGGTCGCCGTAACAGTATACCGAATCCACTCTTTATGCCGGGTGGCGTGCCGCTGGAGATATTAGATGGCTGATGTAGTTGAGCTGCGCACCGCTGGAAAGATTTTTGCCGGATGGACGACCATCAATATCAACCGCTCCATCGAATCCCTGTCCGGCTATTTTGATCTCGGCGTGAATGTGCAGCCCGACACAGACCTTTCCTCACTCTCACCGGGTCAGCCTTTCACGCTGACCATCAATGGCCAGACGGTCATCACGGGCTACCTCGATGGCCGTCGTCGCAATATGACGGCCGATTCCATGTCGATCACCATCACCGGTCGGGATAAAACCGCCGACCTGATTGACTGCGCCGCCGTGTATCAGGGGCGACAGTGGAAAAACCGTACACTGGCGCAGATTGCCAGCGACCTGTGTGCCCCTTATGGCGTGAAAGTCCGCTGGGAACTGACGGACAAAGCGTCTTCTGCGCCCTTCACCACGTTCACCCTCGACTATTCTGAAACCGTGTATGAAGCACTGGGCCGTGCCAGTCGTGCGCGTGGTGTGCTGATGACCAGCAATGCCGCCGGCGAGCTGGTATTTACCCGTGCCGACGACACGCAGACCGACAAACTGGTGCTGGGCGGAAACCTGCTGGAGCTGGAGTTCGATGAAGATGACCGTGACCGGTTCAGCGAATATCTGGTCGTGGGTCATGGTCGCGCCAGCGGAAAAACCGGCGACGATCAGGACGCGAAGAGTATTGCCAGCCAGAAAGGTCAGGTGAAAGACAGCGAGATCAGACGTTACCGTCCCACCATTATTCTTGCCGACAGTAAAACTGACGCTAAAGGCGCAGAGGGACGCGCCGTGCGCGAGATGCGCCGGCGTCTGGCAAAGTCCCGCACCTTTGAGGCTAAGGTCGATGGCTGGCTGCGCAGTGATGGTTCCCTGTGGATGCCGAACCTGCTGGTCGATATTGACGCCAGTAAGTTCAGCATGAATACCGGCCCGCTGCTGGTCAGTAAAGTCGTGCTTGCACTGGATGATCGTACCGGCGTCATGACCACACTGACCCTGACGCCACGCGATGGCTGGCTGGTTCCGGTAGAGCCTGACAGCAAGACGAAAAAATCACGTAAAGGCGAGGACAAGAGCGGCATTGATGCCCTTGCTGAAGAGTATTACCGCAAACACCCGGAGAAGCGCCCGTGAGTGAACAGGCATTTTCACGTCTTATCGCACCGGTCATGCGCCGGCTGCGCTTAATGATTGGCCGTGCTGTCATCACGATAGTCAATGACAGCCTCAAAGAGCAGAACCTTCAGGTGACAAGTCTGGATGGTGAACCACTGGACGACGTGGAGCGTCCGCAGAACTACGGGCAGTTCAGTGTCCCGCTGGCCGGGGCTGAGGCCATTGTCCTGAGCCTTGGCGGAGATACGGACTCAGCCGTCGCTGTTGTGGTCGAAGACCGTCGTTACCGTCCAACCGGTCTGGTTGCCGGCGACAGTGGTATTTACCACTACGAAGGCCATCGCATCCGTCTGACAAAAGACGGCCGCGCCATTGTCACCTGCAAAACGCTTGAAGTACATGCAGATAAACTTATGGACGTAACCACACCGCTGGCGCGTTTTTCAGATGATGTTGAGATTGGTAAGAACCTGCTCGTTAGAGGTGGGACTGAGTCAAAAGGCAATCTCACAGCGCCAGACGCCATTCTCGCAGGCAAGAGCACCGTGAAACATACCCACGAAGAGCACGGCGACGGTGGCGGAACCACGGGGCCAATGCAATGACCGATCTTGCTTTTGTCTGGAACAATGGCCGGGGCAATATCACACAGGACGGCACTGACATGCTGACCGACGACAGCCTGACCAGTGACGTCATAATTTCCCTGTATACGGACCGCCGGGCGCTGGATTCGGATGAGATACCGGGTGGCGATACTGACCGTCGTGGGTGGTGGGGCGACAGTTTCCGCCCCCGTCCCATCGGCTCGCGGCTCTGGCTGTTATCCCGTGAGAAAACGCTCCAGTCCGTACTGGATCGCGCCGCCGAATATGCGCTTGAGGCGCTGCTCTGGCTGAAGGAGGCACAGCGCGTTAAAAAAATCAGCGTGGTATCCAGTCAGCCCGTCGCCGGGTGGCTTCAGCTTGACATTGAGCTGACGCTGCCAGACGGGGCAGTGATGCCCTACACGTTTAAATCGCAATTTAACGGAATTTAACATGCCTTATAAAGCCCCCGGACTTTCAGAATTAATTGCCCGCGCTGAAAATAATATTCAGCAGCGTCTGAAAGGTTCTGTATCCAGTAACCAGGAAAAAATTCTGGGCGTGATGGCCTACGCGCAGGCCGGGCTGGATGCCGGGCTGCATGAGCACCTGTCATGGGTATACCGCCAGATTATTCCGGGGGATGCGGATGAGGCAGAGTTACTGAAGCATTGCCAGTTCTGGGGTATTCGACGCAAACAGCCAACGCCAGCCGGTGGCAATATTACCGTTCCGGTGAATGCTGCCGGTACTATCCCCAAAAATACCCGCTGGCAGCGAAGTGACAGCACGGTTTACCTTCTTGAGAATGACCTTGAGGTGACGACGCCGGGGCAGACCGCCGTTCCTGTGGTGGCAGTCATTTCTGGTGCGGCGGGTAATGCTGCTCCGGGTACGGTTCTGACGCTGGTGACGCCCGTTGCGGGTGTGAGTGCTCAGGCTGTAGCAGAGAACGGACTGACGGGGGGCAGCGATATTGAGCCTGTTGCCGAGTTGCTGGCCAGACTGGAATTTCGTGCCCAGCATCCGCCCTGTGGCGGGAACCGGTATGACTATGAGCGCTGGGCGCGTGAATGTGCCGGTGTTACCCGCGCATGGTGTGAGCCAACCTGGCAGGGACCGGGAACCGTCGGTGTGACCTTCGTCATGGATGGTAATGCTGACATTGTGCCCGGACAGGCCGACATTGATCGCGTTGCCGCTTATATTGCCGGTCACCCGAATCCGGTGACGGGCGTTATTGAAGGTCAGCCGGAAGGACCGGAGGTGACAGTCTTTGCCCCGACGTTAAAACCGGTGCCCATGACGATAAAAATCTCGCCAAAAACAGATGAGCTTAAAGCGGAAATAACCAGAGGGATTAACGCGCTTTTTTATAATAAATGTGAACCCGGAAGCACGCTTAATACTTCCGGCATATTGCGCGTTATTGCTGCCAGTCAGTCGCTGACCGATTTTGAATTAGTCCAGCCGACCGCACCGGTATATTCCGAAAGTACCGAATTACTGGTTCCGGGTGAAATAACATGGGCATGACAAAATACCAGCGCGTTTTTCTGCAATTATTGCCCACCGGCCTTGCGTGGAATAAAGACCCGGATAAAACGCTGGGTAAGCTTGCCGGGGCACTGGCAGACTCGCCAGAACAGGATGCAGAAAGCATTGAAAAGGTACTCAGTGAGCGCTTCCCCGACCAGTCAACCGTATTGCTGGATGACTGGGAAAAGTGGCTGGGACTACCTGACTGCACCAGTGCAGGCCAGACCATCGAAGAACGGCGGACCGCTGCGGCCGAAAAATATCGCATGGTGGGAAGCCTGAACCGTCAGTTTTACATCGATCTCGCAGCCCGTTACGGCTTTGATATTGAGATTGAATCATTCAGTGACGGGGCTTATGCGACCTGTATGGATAACTGCCTTACCCGGTTACGTAAGAATTACGGGCGCTTTACGTCCCATATTATTGTTAAAAACCATATCGACTACCGGAATGCGACGGTACTGGACAATTGTCTGACGCCTTTACGTGTTTATTCAGGCGGTGTTCTTGAGTGTCTGCTTGAGAAATATAAACCCGCGCATCAGGTATTCATTTATATCTATCAGTAAAAGGAATGAAATATGTTCCATTTAGACAATAACAGCGGTGTTTCTGCCATGCCTCCAGTGGGCACGGTGCAGAGTTCCGCGCCGCGCTGGTTCACTGAAGGTGGCGGCGGAACACCCGCCAGCTATCCGGGTGCCGCATGGTACAACATCATCCAGGCTGAATTACTGAACTTCCTGAGTGCCTATGGTATCGCACCGGACAAGGAACAGTTTAACCAGCTCCAGGTGGCGATTGAGAAAGCCATCAGTCAGAAAGCGACAGCGGCCAGCCCGTTACTCGCTGCAATCGCCGCGCTTGTCACGTCGGCTGACAAAATGCCTTATTTCACCGGCAAAGATAAGGTGGCCATGACGGACCTGACAGCGTTCGCCAGAACGTTGCTCAGTCGGGATGATGCCGCTGGCGTTCTCTCAGACCTTCATTTGGAAGAAACTGTAAATCAGGCGAAAAATGCACTGCGAGTTTCACCGAAACCGCTGGCTGTAGATTTAAA
>PPYF01424700.1_pt1 | contig 49964 bp, 72 predicted proteins | sample 1559871 | NCBI WGS metagenome assembly PPYF01 (sample SAMN08240021, study PRJNA423297) | Human gut metagenome, whole genome shotgun sequencing project.
CAGGCTGGTATAACCTGCGTTTTGTCAGCCAGGTTGAGCAGGCCAATACCCAGGCGCTAATTCCAACCATGGATATGGCGCGCCAGCTCAGCGAAGCCAGCGCCTGGGAACTGTTTTCCGCACAAAATCTGACCACCGCAGACAATGAAAATATGTGGCTGGCTCAGGGGAGAATGCTAACCGCCCAGAGCCTGAAAATAACCACATTACTCAAAACCCTTCGTGAACAGGGCTTTGATACTTCTGCCATTGAACAGCAGGAGAAAGAAATCGCCCGATCGTTAAGCCACCAGGGGGAGATGGTTGGCGAACGCCTGAAATTACGTGCTCAACAGCAACAACTCAGCCAGCAAATTATTGAGGCCACCGCTGACGTTGCCGAAATGGCACGCGGTCAGGCCAGTAATGCCGCCACGTCGGCGGGAGCGACACAGGCCAGCATTTATGATTTGATTGAGAGCCATCAGGGGCAGGCCGCTGAACACGCGCTGGACAGGCTCATCGATATCGATCTGGAATATTATAACCAGATGAATGAACTGCGCCTGAGTGCGCTACGCGTGCAGCAAATGGTGATGAATCTGGGGAATAACCAGGCGCAGAATAACCTGGCTGCGCTGGAAAACCAGTTGAATGCCGCCGTCAGAGTACTTCAGCGCCGACAAATACGTATTGAAGATCCCGTGGTGCGCACTCAGGTGGCCAACACCGTCAATACGATTAGCCGTTATGTTGAGCTGCTGTCCCTGTATCGCCAGGATAATGACATCACGACCCAATTGCAGATCTTATCGCAGAATAATATCGAGCAATTTACCCGTTTCAGTAGCGAAGTCAGCCAGTTGGTGGAAATCATCGGCCAGCGTAATCAAAGCGGACTGACACATCTCAAACAGGCCAGCCAGCGCGGGCAACACTTGCTGCTGCTGTTAGGTGGCGTGTCATTATGTTTGCTGATTCTTATACTTTGGCGTGTGGTTTATCGCTCAGTCACGGTATCTGAACACCGACAGGCCCGTGCAGAAGCTGAAAAAGCTAACCAGGCAAAATCGGCGTTTCTTGCCGCCATGAGCCATGAAATACGCACCCCGCTGTATGGTATCCTCGGCACTGCGCAGTTACTCTCAGACAATCCCTCCCTGGCACAGCATCGGGAAAATCTACGCGCAATCACCGACTCGGGCGAGTCTTTGCTGACCATCCTCAACGATATTCTGGACTATTCCGCCATCGAAGCCGGTGGAAAAAATGTGGCGATAGGCGATGAGCCTTTTGAACCCAAACCCTTGCTGGAAAGTACGCTTCAACTCGTGAACAGCCGCGTTGCTGGTCGCCCGGTCGTGCTGGTTGCGGATTTTGCCGATGACGTTCCCGCTTCCCTGCGTGGCGATCCGCGCCGCATTCGGCAAATCATTACTAATTTATTAAACAACGCACTACGCTTTACCGATCGGGGACACATCATCCTGCGTAGCCGATGTGAGGGCAAAAACTGGTACATCGAGGTTGAAGATACGGGATGTGGTATTGACCCTGCCCGCCAGCACGATATTTTTCAGCCGTTTGTTCAGGTAAGCAGTAAACGAGGTGGAACCGGACTCGGACTAACCATCAGCGCCAGTCTCGCTCAGGCAATGCAGGGAGAGCTGAGCGTCACCAGCACACCCGGCGTCGGGAGTTGTTTCCAGTTGCGTCTGCCATTGCGGGCAACCACGATGCCCATCATGAAACCCGCACAACGCTCCATATCGTTACAGGGCTTACGCTTATTGCTTATCGAGGATAATCCTCTTACACAACGTATCAGTACTGAAATGCTCATCCTCAATGGCGCACAGGTTACTGCTGCCAGCAGCGCCGCTGAGGCGCTAAAAATATTGCAGGAAGATACACGCTACGATGCTGCTCTGGTTGATTTCGATCTTCCTGATATCGACGGGATCACGCTGGCGCAGCAGTTAGCCCACGACTATCCGGCACTTAGCCTGATCGGCTTTAGCGCGCACGTCATCGACGAAACGCTAAGCCAAAGAACCAGCACCCTGTTCCTCGGCATTATTCAAAAACCAGTCCCCCGGGATGAACTCAGTCGACTTATTACGCATTATCTGCACGGTAGTGCGACTCTCCCGCTTGCATCAGAAAATGACAACAAACGGTTAGATTTTCAGCAGTTGTCTGGAGATATCCAGGTTATGGGATGGCAAAAGGTGCACGAATGGTTAGCGCTCTTTAAGCAACACACTCTTCCTGTATTAGATGAGATTGACGCTGCCCGCGCAGCACATGACGACGAGCGGATAAAACGTCTGACGCATCAGCTAAAAAGCAGCTGCGCCAGCATGGGAATGCGCTCAGCCAGCACGATGTGTGCAGCACTTGAACAGCAGCCGTTGGGTGATTCTTCGAAAAACATGCAAAGCCTTGCAAACCGATGCAAAGCTTTGCGTGTCCCGTTTTTGTCCCTTAAATTTACTTTCACATTCAAACTACTGCCATAGAGAGATATATATCCTTCCACCACTAAGCCAAGGATATGTTGATGATGGGAGATTTTTAAAATGTATTAATGTGTCACCATTACTGTTTTGAGATACATAAGAGTTTTCATCTCCAAATGAAATGGTATTAAATCTTGTCATTCTGCCCTGTTTATATATTGATATTGTCCCATCCGATGATGTTGCCTTGAGTTCATATGAGCAGTCACAGTCAGCATATATTGGTGTTATCGCATATATTTCCTGCCCATCATATATGGCATTTGTTAATAAATAATTGAATTCATATTTAATATTATCTCCATACATTATATCTGCTTTTGGGAAAACAAATGCCTTTTGTGTTTTAAGTCTTATTATACATGTGTTCTTGAAAGATTCAGTATTTACAAGTTTTATTTGAGTAAGTTCGGTTCCATAATCAGATAAAGATATTTCAGAATCAACAAGCCCATACATGTTGACTAGTGTTGTCACGTTATACATCCAACCGCCATCACCAATCTTAAGATTGTGACTTTTAAAGTCACCATCTAACTTTCCTAATACGGTAGTAACTGACTCGCAGTATATTTCATTTATATTTGTACTAAAATTATCGCCACATAAAGTGATGGCTCTATTCATAAACTCGAATGAACTTCCTGCAAAAGTAACATTTTGAGTATTATTTTGCAGATATGAGGAGTTATATTCTTCAGATAATGAAACGCCAAGATCTCTATGTGAGATTCTGGCAACGCATTCCACTAAATTAGAAGCTCTACCAAGTTTTATCGAATAATCACCAGGGGTTTTACTCGAATCACCGATAACCTCAACATTATATTTTGAATAAAATGACTGAACAGATGTAATTGAATTACCGCACTTATCAAAAGTCACATCACTGACATAACATCCAGAAGTAAAGCACCTTAAGTTAAGGCATTTTTCTATTCCAATAAATTGAATTCTTTCTATAGATGTATTCTGAATCCTGGCATTTGCTATACAATCCTCATCTGATATTCCACTTGTATTTGATAAAAGAACCCCATTTGAATAATATCCCGTTTCAATTATGAAATCATCAAAATAATCACTGTCACTTACAATACTTGTGCCATTCCCGATTAGTCTTATATTTTGTGTTATTAATACCTTTGACTTTATTGTATATACATAGTTGCCACATTCCACATTTACCCTTTGCCCGTAACGATCTTTACCAGCGGCAATTATGGCATTTTGAAATGCTGGGCCGGAGTCAAAGCTAGAAACCCCAGTTCCTGGATATGCTCCAAATCTATCAACGTGAATAGGTAATGTTGTTACCCACTTTGAACCATTTGCATCTATTAACCATGAGCCACCGTCGTTTTGCCCTGGCGTTCCAGTTTCATTGGTTCTCCTCATTACATTTGTTGCGTGAGCTGTGTTAAATTCACCTGTAGAGTCGGCATGATATTTAACTATCGTCATTGTTTTGATTGAAGACGGGAACGAAGATGATAATGCTGATGAAAAGTCCGGAACATATATTGATGACGCTACATCATTCAAGGTTGCATTTCCATATCCAACCAATGCAGCTCCCGAGCTTCCAGATAGTTCTTGCCTTAGTTGGTCCGGGTCATACTTCAATACATTCGGATAATAAAATTGCTGTGCATTAAATGCGTCATACACAGCCATTGAATGTCCCTGTACGGTTACGAACTTCGCAATCTGCCCGTTGTATACCGGATATCCGCCAGCGTTGATGATAAGCGGCTGAGATACCGGTACATGGCTACCATCTTCATTCTCAAGATAAACCTGAATCTGATTTGCTGGATTTACCGGATCCGTATCAATCTGGCCGATATAAATTTTACCGTTCGCCACAGCCTTGAATGATCGCGGCATAGTGAATAACTGCGAAGGCATGCTTACAACGACATTTGCGGTGATGTCTGACATTTACTGTGCTCCAGGCGCAAGTAATCCCCACAGGCGAGCTGCGGAAGATATAGTTACATACCAAAATGGTACGATTGTTGATTTATCCAGTAGGTTTTACGATGCCAGTCCACCCACTGGTGAGGCATCAAGGATGTATAGCAAATACGATGAGGCGCAGTTCCACTTGAGGCTTACGCACGAACTACACGCGAAGATTAAGCAGCGCGCGAAGATGAATAACAGATCCATCAATGCAGAGATTGTGGCAACGATGGAGGAGTCATTGTCACGTCCATCGCCGGTGCGCGGATATCGTGATGACGCAGAACGCGAAGCAGATTCAGTCTCAAGAGAGATACAGAAATTGGTTTTCGAGCGACTTAGCGAACACTATCGAAAAAAATAGCCCGGAGAACCGGGCATTTCTTCACCCGATGCCCGGCAAGTACATCTGCACTTCATCAACAACACGAGATCTTGCAGCCTGCAATAGTTGCTTGCGACCACCAACACCCCACTTTGCCATTTGACTGGCGCACTGACTGATCTGCTTGGTTTCAGTGTTGATGATGTGGTCGATTTTGTTCAGGCGAGACATGGCATCAAATCCCTTCTTCACGAGAGCTTGGAAAGTCTGATACACGCGAATTTCAAACTCAGCACTTAGCCAGGCTGCATATCGAATTGCTACCAATTCCAGAGCCCATACGCCGTGATTAAGACCACCATTGATGGTTTTTACCGCCGTGCATTTTTGCACTCTGGTTAAAGTGTCTACAAACTTTCGTACTTGTCGACTACGCATGAACTGGCTTGGTCGTTGGCTTTCTGTTGCCTCTCCGTTTGCGACAGCGGCCGCATGAAGATCATTAAGGTTGTAGCGTCCTTCATCATCAAGACGAACGGAAACTCCGTTTACTGATACGGTTGGATATTTCATTGCGATTTGCCTATAGAAAGCGAGCCTGTCACACAGAAAAGCCGCCCAAGAGAGGTCGCCACCTATACGGCAGTTCTCAGGCTCAGCTTTCTGTAGGCTCTTGGATTATAACGTGCGCGTGTGATGCGCGGTTGGTTTATTGCAGTTACAAAAACCCGGACTATGCCGGGCTTTGGTTAACGTCGTGATTACTCCGTGGTAGAGTTAGGAAAAACAAAGGAGATTGTTTCGTGAAAAAATTCCTGATTCTTTCTATTCTTGCCATATCTGGATGTGCAAAGGTTAGCGATTATCAAGCTAGTTGCGAGCAACGGTATGCAAAGTTGAGTGACATGGCTAATTGCCTTGATTCAAGTGTGAAAAACGATTCACGCATGGCGTCAGAGGCGACTCCTAAATTATACGTTTTGGCAGCAAAGATGCTTGGACAGGGCGTTGACCAAGGTAAGATTAGCGATGCTCAGGCAAGGCTTGAGCTTCAAAGTTTTTATGTTCAATTACAAAACAACGAAAAGGCTCAGCAAGTAGCTCAAAGCCAAGCATTTCAACAAGCACTTATGAACTATCAGGCTGTGAACACGATGCAGGCTATCGAGCAAAAGGCGCGACAACCAACGTATGTCCCACCAGTCCCATTACAAAACAATAACGTAACCACAAATTGCACTACTTATGGCAATCAGACAAATTGTCAAAGCTATTAATCCTCTTCATGGCGTTTGGCTAGGAGTTGATTCATAACCAAACGCAGTAACCATAAAAGTTTCTCAGCTATGCTACACTTAACTAAGTGATTGAAACTTATTAAGGAGATCTAGATGATTGGTCTTGTGTACTTCGGATTTATAGTTTTCGCAGTTGCTTCCATAATAGCGATGGCAACAATTGGATCACTAATTGATGGGTTAAGAAAAAATAGCAATGAAAGTGAAGAAGCTATATCCAAGCTTCAGGATGAGGTTTTCTATCTGAAACTAGAAATTTCAAAATTAAAATCCGAAAATAAAACAGAGAATCATTACTCTCGGGCTGCTTGAGAGGCTATGATTGGTCTGGCTAAGGTTGCTGCATTAGTTAATGCTCGCTCATATGCAGGCGTTCCTGGCTTGGTATTGGCTAGCCTGAGTAATGCGTTTCTTACTGGCTTAGACTCATAAACCCTCATTGCAAGACCGTACCCCGCTTCAGATGCTAGCGACACCCCTCCAGATGCAACTCCGGTACCGAGCCTTAAGGGATTGGCTAGCGCCTGACCTGTTTGTGTAACGATATTTGCCGAATCTGCTCTAGACGTTTCTCTCAGAACATCGTGCAGCGCATCAAGCTCTTTCATATGCTTTCCGCTGAATATGGTGTTATAAATTTCACCTCCAGCCTGACGCTTAAGCTTGTTTACCTCTGTGATGAACTTTGCTGGTGATCCTCCAGTTTTCTCAGAGATACGACTAATATACGCCGCCCTCATGGCATCCTTCCCTTTCTCGTCTAGTGCAGGCCAAATGCGCTTGATGTCTGAGGCATTACGGCTATAAACCACACTATTGATTAGCTCAGGAGTCGCCTCGCTGTTTGCTTTGTTGAGATTAGTGGCAATCTTCTTGTTAAGAACCTTGTTGTAGATATTAGAGTAATCAGAGTTAGCTCTAATATATTTAGCGGCTTCTTGTGGACCAAGATTTTTACCTACAGCGCCACGAAGATCTCTAGTCATGGCGTTCTCTATGCGGTTTGTAATAGCTTTAGCCTGGTCAGGGAAAACCATTGCATCACCCTGGACATTTGACCGGAACGCCGTTCTGTGTTGCTTCAGTAAGTCGAAATCAATATTAGGGTTTGATAGCTCTGATTTGAGATTTTCCAGCGTAGAAACTAGGTTTTTGTCAGCTGAAGTGCCGAGTCTATTTAACTTTGCCAAACTGTCGTCAATGGCGGTTACCGCATTTGATGTTTCAACCGGCGTTGAACCCATCTTTTTGGTAATGTCATTCAGAGCACTGCCAGCCATATCCCTACGGCCCTTTAACGTACCAGTGAGAGATTTAACTACGTCATCCGGATTGTACTCTCCGAATTTATCAAGATAGTTTGAAACCGCATTGCTTCTTGCTGCCTGCTGAGATTCCCTTTTAGCACCAGTGCCAAGCAGCGCACCTTCCCCTCCCTGTATAAGCCCCCTGGTAAATGCGTTACCAGGCTTAATCATGTCAGAGGTAATTGGTGTAACGCCGACAGATTCAGCATTCGCTATGGTCTTAGCTGCTTCTGGCGCAATGCTTCCTTTTACTGCGGTTATGCCCCTTCCAACACCTTTTGCTATTGACGAAAGTGCTCCTTGAGCGCCAAGGTTTATCGCCGCATTCTTAGCCACATTAGTTGCAAAATCACCATCCTGATTAGTTGCATCAGCGATAGATCCTGCAATCATGTTTCCTGCAACTCCGATTCCAGGGGTTAGATAGTTACCAACTGACTCCCCTGCTTGTGCATATGGATCTGTTGGTCTATCTACAGGGCGATAGACATCATCGAGAACCTTTGGGCCGCCAAGTCCTTGGCTGATGGCATTTATTAAACTCGCCCCACCCTGCAAAGCGTCAAACGGAATATTGACTAATCCTCTGCCTGCCTGTTCAACTATCTGCCCAGCACTTTGACCGCCAGTAAGGAAATCACCGGCTCGCTGCATTAATGATGGCTCTTGTTGCTGTTGCTGCGCCGCTTCCTGTGGCTGTTGTGCTGGCTGTGCCTGACCAGCAAAATACTCATCAATAGCCGATCCAATATCCTCAGTGCTTGTTCCTTCTGGGAATGTGAATGTCTTACCGTTGGCTGTAACTTTCATTATTCCACCGTGAATCGTATGCCGGATTTAGAGGTATGCGTTGCAGGCTGCTGGGGGGCTTGCTGTTGTTGCTGATTTTGTTCGGGTTGTTGGTCCTGATTGTTGGCCGCTGTAGACACAACTAACGCGTCATATACTCGCCCTGACTGACCGCGAAGGGAGTTGTATTGCCCCTGCATTTTTCGCATTTTTGTTTTGGTAGCATCTGGAGAATCACCAGGTTGCGGTAAGTACATTTTCGAATACTCCTGCATTTCAGGAAGAGTAATCGCCGCGCCTGTTTCTGGTCGCAAAATTGCGTAAAGCGCATCCCTGGCATTAACCATATACTGCTGTTCTGCGGGAGATAGGCTCAGGTTTGCTATAGTGCCATCACCAAGAGAGCGGTTAATTAATGCTACGCGCTTCGGGTCAATGGTTTTTCCAAGCTCATTCATGGAGTCCATTGAATCCTTTAGGCGCAAGGCAAAACCTGCTGCTTTCTTAGATCCTTCGTTAGCCTTGTCAATGATCGACTGAGCCTGAGGAAGGCTGATTGGCTTAATGCCGTCGCCATTGATGGGCTGGTTAATTTTCCCGGCCTCTTCGCTACCGTCTGTGTAGTATTTCGTCACCGAACCATCAGGATTGGTTTCAACCTTCATCAGTTTTTTGGCTGACGGATTGATGCCAGCAGCCGCGGCAAATGTTGCCGCTGATTCAGGATCTGACTTCAGCAATTGCGCATACTGGTTATAGTTTTGCATCGCTGCAGTTGGTGCATTAACTGAGCGAATGGAGTTCTCACGACTGATGTTTTGCCCGCGAACGGTTATATCTTGCCCTCGTTGCTGAAGAGCTTCGCCAGCCTGATTGCTACGGATAGTTTCAGCAAGTTTGCCGCGGTCAATGTCGCGGCCAGCAACTTTATCCTGAATATCGAAATACTTTTCAGGTCCAACAGCATGCATCCCGATCAGGTCTGTTAACTGAGAGAATCCTTCAGGACTTTGCTGATATGTCTGCCATGCCTGCTCCGGAGACACGCCGATTTGCTGTAGCGTATTCTGGTGAGTAGCAAGCTCTCTCATTACCGCATCTGGCCCTTGTGCAGCGGCAATATTTAATCGCGCCGACATATCGCCCATCGCCTGATTCCGATCAGCATCAACAAACCCCATACCCTGGCGAATTGTTTCAATCTGTTCTGGATTCGTGGCCGCTAGTTGGCGCAAGGCATCACGATCACCTGCGGCATAAGCCTGACCGAACGCCTGCTGAAATTCAGATAAGCGCTTAGCCGCCTCACCCTGTCCGATGGCCTGACCGACAGCACCAAGACCCTGAGCAAGTTGAACACCTACATTGGGACGCTGACTGAAGTCGTAGCTTGATAGCGATGGCTGCCCGGGCGCGTTTTGGTTTGCCACCTGCATTGATGGCAGGCCAGCGAGTTGAAATGTAGCCACGATAACTCCTTAGAAGAGTGAGCCAAGAAGCCCAAGTCCGCCGCCGATTAAGGCCCCGTAACCTGTTGATGCATTCATTAAACCAGCAAGCCCGGCGCCGGCAAGCGCACCACTCGTACCGCCGCTAATGGCGCTACCAAGCGTTGATTGACCAGAACCCTGAGAGCGGATAGCTGCCATCTGCTGTGCTAGGTTTCCAGCGTTGTTGGCGTAGTTCTGACCTGCATATGCCTGACCCGCAGCCGCAGACTGACCGACATTTAACAGGTTGCCGTAGTTCTGCATCTGCCCTGAAAGCCAGTTCTGTCCAAGAGTTGGAGCGATAGATGCCAGTTGGTTTGACGTTGCGGTAGAGCCAAGACCACCGGTTGCTTCTGCTGCATTCAGTGACTGATAACGAGCCTGATTAGCCAACTGGTTATATTGGTCCGAGTTGTAATACTGGTTAAGCGCGTTCCCTTGTCCTTCCAGTGTGGATAATTGCTGGATTTGCTGGAGAGCTGGAAGCCCGGCTGCCGCGTATGGTGCTAATTGTTCCATTACACGGTTGAATTGCTCGTTCTGAAGGTCAGCTGCGTATTTTGTTGCCTGCGCAGCTTCCTTCTGGCCGCTACTGGATGATCCACCCTTACCACCTTTTTCAGGCCAAAGAGGTTCCTCACCGCGCAGTTTCCTGCCCAGTGCAAAAATATTGCTCATGGTTAGCTCCTGGAATGTTTCTGGAGGAAGTCGATTAGTTCTTCGCGGGTTGCTGAATAGAAAGTGACGTCGTCTACGCCTTTGAAATACTTCTTGATGGTTCCTACACGAGTCATGCCGATCATCGCGCAGTAAATCTGACCGTGACGGAACTTACGAGCCGCATAGGAAATAACGCAGGCGAAATTTGTAGTCGCAATGATGTGTCGCCAGAATGCCAGACCAATTTCTTTGCTGAATCCTCTGGCATATGGGAGATACATCGCGTGACAGTCGAAGGTTAGCGGCTGCGTTTCGTGGTAATAGACGATGCCGCCGAACTCACCGTGTACGTGGACTTCGAAGTATTTCGTGTCTAGTTTGTAGTCATATCCGTCACCGTTATTACTTCCGGCGATGATGTCTGGATGATTACCGACGGCCTCAACCAAATCGGCATCTCGCGTTGGCTTGAATGTAATCATCATTGCTCCGCGATAATTTTGATGGTCGTGGCAGTGAACGCCGCGCCATTTGACTGAATGGTGATGGTGCTGCCATTGGTGGCAAGGAAACCGCCCTGATCGACGCTAAAGAACGTTGCTAACAGAATGTTGTCCGTAGCTGTGGTAGCGTTGCGACTTGCTACCAGAGTGTCTGGAACTGCTCCGGAGAAGGTTAGCTGCATCGACCGGTTTGTTGTACCGCCAGGGTAACTGCCGATCATCGACAACTTGAAGTTCAGCGTCTTGTTCTCGTTGTAAACGGTAAGTTTGTCTGTGGTTGTGTTGAAGAACGGGAGTAATGTTCCTGATGATGGAGTTAACGCCTTGAGAATCGTGATTAGGTTTGTCGCCGTCGTCGGGATAACCTGCGATATGCCGGTGTAGACAACCTCTGACTTCTTGCGAGTCGTGGCATATTCCAGAGAATCAATGCGCGTTTCGTGGTCAGCTAACTCAGCCTCGTTAGCCGTTATTCGCGTTTCGTGGTCAGCAAGAGTAGTCTCAATATCTGCCACTTCATCAATTAGAAAATCGACATCATTGCGCAGTACATCAATCTTTCCCTCTGCCGTTGTCAGGCGTACATCGAGTAACTGAATAGCCTGAGTGTTGGCGGTAATTCTTCCCTCGTGATCGGCAAGTGTTACGTCCTGCTCATCGTTCTTAACTTGCGCCTCATAAGCGCCTTGACCAGCCTCATTTGCTTTGCCAGCTACATTGGTGAAGTCAATAGCCTGAGACAAGATGTATTGCGTGTACGCCGGGCTCCATCCGACAGGAATCGATGACGCATTCAGGCTTACTGCTCGAACGATGACTGGCTCATTAAGGTTCTGATCAGCCATCACTCAATCCTTATCTGTGCGCCTGATAATGTGACAGGTGACTTGGTGATAACCCTGATTTTGAAGCCGACGTTTTTACGTATTCGCCCGACACGCTTCCAGATTACGCGCTTGTCGTACACGAATGGCGCATTCTGCTCAATCATCTGCTCGCGGCCATAGTTGATGCCGTCAGTGGTGGCAGAAAGGAATAAGCGGTCAGCGTATTGGGCAACGCCTGTTGAGGATTCAACCTCAAAGTCGAATACCCGGGCGTTATCAGCTTTGAAAAGCGGCGTGAATAACAGATGCTCCTGCTGCTTTTCGTACTGGCTGGATATGTCGAATTTTAAAGCCCCCTTCAACGCCTCCAGTTTGTCGCCGCAGGTGATGGTGTTCCCTTCGTACATGAAGTCGATAGCGCGGTAGACGTCGTCGTATAGTCCAGTTTTCAGGATGCACCACTGTGGCCCGTTCTGTGATGCTGTGCCGTCATATACCAGCACGTGTCGCGGCAGGTGAATCATCAGCAACTCGTGAGAGTCAAATCGCAGAGATTCCATTACGGCTGCAGCCAGCTCATCAGCCGTGTATTCGCGAAGTATCTTCTCGATGCTTGCTGTGGCGATCGGCGTAGCGCGACCAGAGTCGATGATATACACCGATGGAGCACCGGTTGACGGGTTGCTGACGATGGCGTAAGCGTCCATGAATACGCATTTGCAGAACGTCCCGGCGATACCTTTTGGCACCATGTACGCAGGGTTAGCAACGTAGAGCGCCGCGCCGACTGTCGATGTGCCTGTTAGCGTGAAAAACTCAGTGGTTGATGACCCAAAGCAGACGATAAAGTCTCGCCATGTACCGATACCGATAATTCCGTCAGGCTGAGACTCAGCGCGATACTCAGCACTGTATCTGTCAGGATGCGATTCATCTTCAAGGTCAGTAATAAACCATGAGTCTGAATTATCCTTCGCCCAGGCATAGCGCCCTCGCAGCCGGGTTACATCACGCGCCGAACCCAGCTCGTATTGCGTATAGCCAGTATCTACAGGCCAGTTAGCAATCGTCTTTGTGGTGCCATCGTAACGGTATTCGACGATACTGCCATTCACGCAAACAGCCTGAGACGTACGACCGTGAGCCATCGCAACACGACCGGTTCCAGAGACATCACCAACGGAAGAGTCGCTCTTGTACAGCTTGCCGCCCATAACGCGATACACGGCATTCTGAGAGGTGTTGTACTCTGCCCCGCGAGATGTACCAGCAACGTCTGATAACTTCGCCACGCCGGGGAAAGAGCGTAAATATCCGCTGCTGTTGAGCACCTCTTTCGGCGTCGCCAGAAGATTGACCGGCAGGTAGTCAATGTAGTCGGCATTCTTGAAGTTCTTGCCGAGTCCTTTCATTAGTGGAAGCTGCTGAATCGGCATTAGTCGCTCCCGTTATCGCATGGGCCTTTGCGGTGGAAATAGTTCCAGCCGTTGTATGTAGCCAGTCTGTTCCCACTGCCAATTGGCATGCGGTTTGGATAACCGGACTTACATTTTGCGTGTCTTGCTCTTGATGCGGCAGACAACTTAATAAGTCTTTCCTTGCCATATCGAGCAGTGGTGACAACTTTTGTCGCAGGCTCTACAGCATAATCAGGAGCAATTCTGAGCGCTAGGTTATGAAATACCGCGCTTAACTTACCGGTGGTCATTCCGTGCGGATCACCAGGGTCTGGCGCTATATAATCAGCTGAGAATAGATAGCCAGCATCGATGCCAGGGGTTTCATCGTCACCCTCAAGCCACTCGGCCATCATCATCTCAAGGTCGTTAACTCCATCTTCCATAGACTGCGGTTCGACATCGGTTAGCGTGGCGTTTGAAGCGACACCGAGTTTGCGCAGCGCGGCGAGAACGAGATCGCCTTTTGTCGTGAGGTTCATCTGCTACCCCTTAGGTTTTGGCCCCGGCTTCTTGCGCTCTTTCACTACTGGCTCTGGCTCTGGCTCTGGCTCTGGCAGAAAGGGGCCGAAGCCCCTGGATGGTTGAGTGATTAAGCTTGGTTAGGAAGGCCTACGCCAATGGCCTCAGGACGTACCGCGCAAGCTGAATACCACACCGCAATACGAGCCTTACCTGCCAGAGTCGCAATGCTTCCTTGGGTGGCGAAAATGCCGTTAACACCAATTCCTGGAATGCTGAATGAGGTGGTTTTCATGCCCGCAAAAAGATCGTGGGTTACCGGGATTGGCTGAGACAGCAGACGAATGGAATCGTCAGCCCAGAACACGTTGGCCGTAGTGGTTGCGATGTTCAGCAGATTGATTGGCATAGCCGCAGCAAGTGAGGTATTCACGTTTGCGTATGCTTTCTCTTCTGGCAGAAGCGTTGCGTCATCTAAAGCCACTGGCTTAGGGGTGATCTCGATGTGAGTGCTGTCAATAACACGGGTGATGGAGAATGTCGCATCGTCGGTCAACACGTTCTTAGCCATCTGCGATAAGTACTTCATCCCAGTAAAGCTAATTTTATCGCCACGCTTCAGACCAGTAGACGAGGAAACGACAACGGTAGCCACACGGTTATCAACGTTCTCTTTGTTGCCATCAGTGTCAGTAGTAAACGCCTGAGGCTTGAACTTCTGAGCGCCTGAAACCGTGATGCCAGTTGCTGTAGATGCTACAACTGTTGGTAGTTTCGGAGAGCGAAGAACATCATCAAAACCAGCTACCTGCTTCTGAATGGTGCCGTTGTGGTAAGCCTCCTCTGGGATGCGACCAAACATGTCTTTATTGACAAGGTCGCGGCCAGACTTACGGTAGTCATCGCCATTGAAGAAGAAGCTAAGGCCCTGACTACGATTCAGCTCTCGGTCGAACATCAGACGCTCTGCATCGGAAACAAAATCCCAACCGCTCAGCCCAGTTGCTGGCCCAATTGATCTGGCGTCGTGGACTACCAGTGACCCCATCTCAGTTGCCTGTTTAGCGATGGCAGTTTCGATGTTGTTTGCCAGCTTCATGGCTGAAGCATTGATGCGACGGCGATACGATCGCTCATCACGCAGGTCGTCAGCTCGCAACTGGAAGAAGTCGTTATCTGGGTCACCCATGTTACATTTGACGGACAACTCAAGAACGCCAGTTTCTTTACCGGTTAAATCCCAGCCAGTTTGAGTCGGAGCTTCTTGCTCTACAGGCATCCATACAGTATTACCTGAGCGCTGCATTGACTCAGCTGGCGGGGTGTATTTTGTTACTTTTGACGCCATAGGCGTAATGTTCTCGACGGTGGTGATGATTTCATCGATAGCGTAGGTGACCAGTTGGCCTTCTTTTAAGCTCATTTACGAGATCCTTTATTCAATTGTGCCTTGAGCTTGCGATATGTTTCTACGTCACCTTTTGCCGCCGCGGCGTTCATCTGCTTTTCAAGTGCAGAAATGTTGGCTGCAACGGCCTGACCCTGAATTGGCTCATCAGGGTTAGGCGCTTCAGAAACTGGCTTGCTACGAGGCTTGAGAGTTAAACGCTCTGATAGTCGAGTGAGTTCAATCAGCGCTTGCTGCCCGTCCATCGCCAATAACTGGCGAGCCTTCTCTGGGTTTGCCCCCAGGTGATACATGAGCGCTGCGGATTTCTCTGGGAAAAGGCGCATGATGTCTGTTGCTACCGGCGCTGGAACAACTTGCATGAATGCGTCTTCTTTCTCCTGGTAATCAGGGATGTTGAGCTTTTCCGCAGCGTCATAGTGCTTACGTGCAGCATCGACGTATTGCGCTGATTGCTGGGTGTACTCCTGAACCTTGCGCCCCTGTTCTGCTACTGCGTTGCTACGCACATCCTGAGCCTTTAACAGCCAGTCATTTGTAGCTTGCTGGAAAGCGGCCTGTGCACGAGCGTTATCCCACCCGTACTTCTCCAATGCTTCATCAGTGAAGAAGTCGTTGTAATTGGGTTGTGGTGGTAGGTCAGGAGTAACCCGGATACTCTCCGGTAACTCTCCTCGTTGCACAGCTGCAGCCTGTTGCTCAAGCTCACGTTGGCGCTTGCGTTCAATGCGACGCTGTGCAAATTGCGCATTGGTTGCCGGGTCTTGTTTTGGTTTGTTCTCATCGTCTTTCAGGACAATCTCAAAGCCTTCTTCCTGTCCAGTTTCGCCATTGGCATTTAGCGTTGGATCGACTGCGGGTGCCGCCGCGTTATCGACGGGCAGGAGTTGGCCTTCAGTTACCTGAATTTCGGTGGTATCGGACATGATTAACTCTCTCTTATTGAGGATTCTCGGCTACGCCGCCGGAGGGATTGTTTTGTCTCTGCGATTGCAGGATGTTGGCTAAGTCCATGCGCTGGGTATGGCGCTGGCCCTCACCTTTAAGAAGTAATTCAGCGTTGGCTCGTGCGTCATCGCTGTTTTGTTGCTGGAACGACTGCATAAGCTTCAGGAATTCCCTGAACTCAGATCGCTTATCTGATTCCATGTTATTGAAGATTTCCGCAACCTTGGCTGCATAAAGTTGGTTCTGGCCTTCGACCTTGGCTGCATCAACCTGAATCTGCGCTTGTTTTGATTGCGCATTAAGCAGATCAGCCTGACCAGTGAGCAGAACGCCTTGAGCCTGAATAGCCTCAGGAGAAGGTTCTTTCGGCTGCTGTTGTGCTGCCTGAACCATCTGCATTTCTTCAGGTGTTTCAGGTTTCTTGAGTCCCATCATGACGAGTTGCTTATTGGCGTACTCACGCATCATCTCAACGCCTTTTCCATCAAGTAGCGTGAAGTATTGCAACAACAGCATTTGCCACTCTGGCGTACCTTGCGGAACCTTGGTGAGCAATTCCTGAATCTCTGCTCGGTTCTGCTCCTTCATGCTCTGGAATGATGGGCCGGTGTCGGTATAGCACTCATAACGTCCACGAATGTCGTTGAGCGTTACGACGTCACCAGACTGCAGATCAACCATCTGAGTCATCACCTGCACATCTTTCTCGGTACCATCTTCAAGCGTCACAGTGACATTGCGCGGCACGTCGTAGATGTCGTTGACCATCGACTGGTAAATCTCACCATCGCGACGGAACGCAGTAGCCAGGTTGTCCTGAAACACGTATGTCTCGAGGTCGGCCCGCATGTTCAGCTGATTGACGGTATCGAAAGCCACCTGCCCGTTTGCAGCCTCAGTATCCACACCAAGACTGGCAACCTCTTTCACCGCAGCAGTAGCCGCCTCAAGCATGTAAGCGTTAGCCTGCGGAACCTCTGGATTATCCATGTATGCCATGGGGCCAATTGGCAGATCGTTGCCATTCTCATCTGTTCGGTTCTGAAGGTAGTACGGATAATCGTCATTACCGCCGTACATGTACTCGTAACCTTCAATCTGCTCAGGAGCGAAGATTGGTTTTTTACGTGGGTTACGGGCGACGATGTCAGCGTTAAACGACATGATCATATTACGCAGTCGCTGCCCGTCTTTGGTCAGGCGCACAACGCCTTCGTAAACCTCTTTGTCGCCAGCAAATCCCCACTCACCATAAGCCGGAACAATAGGGATGTGCTCACCGGCGATTAACTCACGGTCTTTCAGGATTTCTGAGCAGGTGATTAACGACTTGTAAACACGGCGGCGCTTAACTTTCTTCTCAGCTACTTTTACGAAGCCTTTATCAGCAAGGTCATCAATAACGTCTTTGATGTCGCGCTGGTAGTAACTTACAGGCTCACCAGTAAGCGGATCCAGATAGATAAAAACCTTCTCGTTTTTCTCCTCAACTTCGTAGTATTCGCCTACGTAAACGACATACTTCGAAATCCAGGGGAACATCCATCCCATATCTGGACTCTGAAAAGTTGGGGAGATATCCGGGTCAATGCCGTTTTCTTCCGCAAACACCTTCCATCCTTCTGTGCTGAACGGCTGAATGACGGTGCAATGCTTAGCGTCGCTCTTGTCCTGCTCCTTGCTGTTGCAATCCCAGACTACATGGTTGCATGACTCGTGAAGCGGGCGACGGCGGATGACCTGATTACGGCTGGTTAGGTTGTTATCCTCATACTCTGTAACGAGTCGCCAGTGACCAACACCGCATTCAATCTGCTCACGAACTGCAACGTTTACAGCTGATCGCGCTGCGTTGTGTCGCATGTCGGTGCGGTACATCCCCATCAACGTATCAGCAGCGTCAGGACTCGCTCCATCTTTTGGTCGGTACAAAACGTCAATCGGATTGCGACGCATCTCTGCGACAAGTTTACGCACTACCGGGCGAACTACATCGAATTGGCCGCGGTACTGCAACGTTGTGTATTCGCTCAGCCAGTCATCCCATTGGCTCACCCGACTAAAGTAAAGGTCGTTTGTCGCCTCGGTTCTGGCTTCATCTCCCGACGACCAGTCTATGTCAAACTGGCACAGAATGGCGTTTAGGCGTTCGTTGTCTGCCATCATCTTCTCCGTGCGACAGGTTTAATCGGGGCTGGTGCTGTTGGTTTTGGTTTGTTCTTTACAACAGGGAAGGCGAAGGTAAGAGCTAGCGCATCGGCTCTGTTTGGTGATGGAATTCCACGGCGTTTCATTTCATCCTTTGATTCGAGGACAATCTTTCCGTCGAGCTTCACTTTGTATTCTGGTGCCACGATCTCATCTGAAGTTTGCTGGTCGTCGATGCTTCCACCTTCATTCAACCAAGTCTTCAGGGAGTTCCACATTTCACCGCGCTTGTTCAACATCTGAGGGTCACGCGACTCACCACCGAAGTTAACCAGCCTCCATCCCCTACCCCATGATCTGCCAATAGAGTGAATTCCGGTGCCGTAACCGAAGTCGATAAACACCGCATCGGCCTTATGCTCATCCTCAAATCCAGCAACGATCTGCGCAAACTTCACGTCGTCATCTGTCTTTGGATAGGTGCCAAGTAGCCTGGAGTGCAATCCCTGGCGCATGTAAATCGATGCCTCATCACTGCCAGTGTATGCAGGGTCAACGCCAATTATCTTCGGTGCAAAGCCATACTGACCATGATCAAGCTGCCTGTTCATCGCCGCATCTGCGTAGTTTTGAGGGATAAACTGGATTTCAGAGGATGAAGGGAACAGTCCACGCACACGCACTTTGAAGAAGTCGCTATCTTCGCCATAGTCGCTAGCCCACTCAGCGATCAGCGCCTTGTTTGTCATCTTGGCAAGTCGGCTATCTATCTGGCGACGACGCCAACGATGCTTGAACTTGCGGAAGCATTCACGGAAGCGACCGGTATTACGCGTCGGGTTACCGAACGCAAACCAGAACGGCTCGCCATCAGTCAGGCCGCCTTCGGCAACTTCCCATATCTTGTCAGGTACTGCCGATGCCTCATCGAAGATATAAAACGGGCTGGATGTGGCCGCATGGAGCCCAGCAAACGACTCACTGTTTTCTTCGCGGCAGGTCTGCCCATCACAACGCCATGACTCCATGTGATCCACATGGTAGATGTTCATGTTGCCTTTGCCGTTGTTGTACTCAAACCAGTGGCCGGTGATGCAGCGTTTCTTCCATTTTCCAAGCTCGCCCCAAGTTTTAGTGCGTAGCTGCTCAGAGGTATTTGCTGTAACCACGCCCTTGCATTGCGGGCGGGTACTCATGATGTAGAGAATGATCCAAGCCGTTAACGCCGACTTCCCGATACCGTGGCCTGAGCTTGTAGCGCATCGATAAGCTTCAACAGGAAGCACACCGTCGAAATCATTTTCGCTGATAGCATTGCCCCAATCAGAAAGAAACTCTCTCTGCCACTCATCAGGGCCGTCATAACCAGTTAGCTCACCTTTACCCCAGTCAAACGCATACATAACCCATCCGAGCGGATCATAGAAGAATTCACCCATATCCTCGGCAAGCATTGCCTCAAAGTCTGACATTACTTACCTCTCGCTCTTTTGCGGGCCTCCTGGATGCGATCGATAAGGCTGATTTCACCTGAGTGCTCTACTTTCTCTTTGAATGCCTGAACATCGATATGCTTTCCTAGAAGCTCGAGGATCTTCACCTTGTCAGGCCATTTGATTTTCTTCAGGAGGCCGGCTGAATCGCCAGCCATCTCAGTTACATCCATGCCAGATAGGGTTGTTCGCCACACCTTAGGCCAATCTTTGACTGGCTTCAGCTCACCGTTTGCCAGCAGTACATCAAGGACATCCATCTGGTCGATTTCAGTTAGTCGGCGTAGTACGTATGCCGCATCTACACCAACCCGCTCATTTCTCTCCGACTTGAGGACAGAAATGCGATTCTGAACCATAACATTCGATAACAGTCGGCTTGATTGCTCCTGGGCGGTCTTGTCGCTGTACCCCGCCCGAATAGCCGCTTGCGTGGCGTTCAAATCAACGAGGTACTCACGACAGAACATCTCCTGTTTGTCTGTGAGTGCCATAACTATTCCTTACGGTGCCGGAGTGACAGTGAGGACCATCGACTTAGACACAATGACAAGTCCAGTGCTATCCATCACTGTTACAACGTACGTACCCGCATCAGCTGGTACGGCTGTGAAATGAATTGTTGCGTCGACTACAGAAAGCGGTTGTCCGTCTTTGGTCCATGCGTAGCTGTATGGTGCGTTACCACCTTCAACAACGACTGATACGTTCTCCGGCGTTCCTTCAGTGATTGCTTTGGTAGTCGGCAAGTCAGTAGAGAAAGCCAGCAACACGCCGTCTTTATACGGAAGGATGAAGCCAGCCTTGTTGGTAGCTGACCCCATATCGACTTTATCCAGCACGTCAGGGAAAGGGATTGCTGTTCCGGTTGGGTCAGTATCGAGATAGATTGCGTCGTCGATAGCCTCATTTGCGCGGTACAAAAACACACGCTGATTTTTCGGATCGTCTACTGCGGTAAAGAAGCTTCCCATTACTTAGCTCCTTTCTTTGGCTTCTTGAGCACCTTGTTAGCCTTGGTGTCGATCTTCGCTTTGGCTGATGGAGACAGTTTGCCTTCGTTCTCCATCTGGGTAGCACGAGCCTTTGCGTTAGCTGCGTGAGCTTTGTCAGGCATCGGATAGCTTCGTGTGCCAGGAATGCCGAATTCAGACTTTGGCATCTTCTTGCGCTTTGCTGCAGTTAGCTTTGCCATGGTTACGCTCCGGCGGTGAACAGAGTTAATGCTTCCTGCGCTTCACGAACAGCTTTATCAACCCGTGATACTGGAGTTGGTTGTGCCGCCGCAAGAACAAGCTGGTCTTTGAATAGCTCAAACTTGAGCTTGTTACCCGCAACGAAGGTGATCGCCTTTTCTGCTGCTGCGGTATCACTCTGAACCAGGCGAAGGATATCTAGGTTCATCTGCTGTAATTCTGTCAATGCGGTAATCTCTGCCATTATTGGCTCCGGTTGTTGTGTTGCATCGACTTACAGAAATGTCGATGACCAGATGAAGAATGCGAATCCTGACGCCGCTATAACAAGCGCAGATGCGATGTAGAAGAAGTGGTGTATGAAGGTGATGATTCTGTCTGCCAGAGTTGTCTTTATCTCAGGATGATTGAGAACGTCATCGCGTATGAGTGATATTCCGTAGAGCAATGTTATTTCGCGCTCTCGCTTTCTCATCGCTTACCTCAGGCACTGCGTGTTGATGTAGTCCTGCAGAGCTCTCAGTGATGTTTGGTCGCTGACGATTCCGGATCGGATACCGAGAACGTTTCGTCCAGCAACTGGAGAGAGTTCGACGGTGGCATCATTGCCCATGCCGGTGGTGCTGGAGGCTTCGGTTGAGGCTGGCACTGGACACTTTCCTTTGACGAGCACCCGACCACCATTATCAAGCTTGCGCTGCAGAGCATCATTTTCAGCTTTAGCATCTGCCAGCTCCTTCGTGTATTTGGCATCCAGAGCAGCAACATCTCGCTGACGTGTCTGCATGTCTTTGATTGTTGCTTTCGCCAGAGTGAGTTTCTCAGTGGCTTTATCGCGTTGGTCTTTGTATGTGATGGCGTTGTTGCGGTAGTGATTAACAGCCCAGCCAAGCGACACGATGATGCAGACGACTACGGCAATGATGATTGCGGTTAACCTGCTCATTTCTGACTCCAGGTGCAAACCTCATATTCAACGTCGCGCCTGTTCATCAGGCCTTTCCACTTCTTGCCGCCAGCATATACCCAGCGCTTTAGCTCAGAGCATGCTCCGGCGTAGTCTTTGGCGTTGAGTTTCTTCAGCAGAGTTGAGTTGATGGTGGCGGTAGCGCCGACGTTGTATGCGAAACTGTAGATTGCAGCTCGCTGCGTTTCGGATGTCTGCACTTTGATATGCGGATCAACCTGATCAGCTATACGCGTCATGTCTTTTTGTGTTAGCGCGTCACACTCTTTGTCGGAGTAATATTTACCCCATATGATATCGCTCCCTGTGTGGCCATCGCATACGGTGACAATTCCCACCACGTCTTTGTATGGGTAATGCTCGCGACCTTCAAGGCCAGTCTTTCCAGATACCATTACCGTGGCAATACTAACAGCCCCGGTTCCGAGTGCTGCGATAATGCTATTTCTGAGCGCCGGAGACATTGCCATTTAGCCGATCCTCTCGCTCTTTGCGTTTGTAGTACCAATTGACACCAAATGTGCCTATGGTGCAGGTGATGCCAATAATTACTGCCCAGTCGTTAAGGGAAAGAACGCCACCCATAGTTGTTAGGCCTCCAAACCAGTAACTGAGCCATTCTCTGATTTTATCCATACGGATCATGCTCTGCCCCCAACCTGACTACATGGGGATCTGTTCAAATTAGGAATAGGGATGATGGTCGCTTGAACAAATCCAGGATACATTTTTGGGTAAAGTGGTTTGCTCGCGATTTAAGGCGTGGGCAGATCAGGCAGGAGGCTGTTAGCGCAGTCTCTTGCCACCCATCTTCACGAAGCCCGCCATAGCGCGGGTTTTCTTTTTTGAAGCGCACTAAACCACCGTAGCCACAGATATTCAGCAATGAGTTGTTTGGGTCTGGTTCTTGGTGGTAATGCGCTTTAAAAAAGCCAGCGGCGCGGCTGGCAAGATGAGGGTAGTGCGTTGAGCTTTCGCTCTTATGGTCCTGGTAGGAATTTGGCGGGACAGGAAGGATTCGAACCTTCGACCAATCGGTTAACAGCCGAACGCACAACCGCTGTGCTTCTGACCCTAAAATAGAAAAGCCACCGCGTTAGCAGTGGCTTGAATGACAACACCATCGTCCAGATGGCGGCCTGCCGAGTAGGTCAGGTCTTAAAGGTTTTCTCCCGCTCCGCCCTGTTCACCGAGTGAGTGGCTTATGACGCTTCAACCTCATGTGGGGTAGATAACAGTCAGAGAAAATCATTGTGGTGTCCGACGCTGATAATGTCGGCTTGGCTCAAGCATTCCGATCTGCTGGTGAGGTAACCAGCCAGTCACTCTTTGCCCTCGGCGCATCAGCCTGCGCATTCACCACAACGGAAAGAGCACTGGCTAACCAGGCGCGCCGACTCTTCACGATTATCGACTCAATGCTCTTACCTGTTGTGAGCAGACCTCCCAGCCTGCGTGGCGGGAGTAGCAAGCCTTAAGCTGAACATACCCGCTTGACGGTTCAATGGTGAGCGCCGCCTCGCTTATCTCACCGCCAACGAAGTCAGTAACCCATCGTTAGACTTAGATTAGTCCATTTTTCCGCGATAGTAAAGTGATGTTTCTACCAACATCCGTATCGGTAGAAATATTTACTTTACATCGTCACTTTTGCAATAACATTATCCGCGAAAGCTTCCTCTTTGTGGCATTCAGTTACCAGAGATTCGAAGAATGGATGAAGGTGATCGTAAGCAAAGGTTTTCTTAACATCCCATGCTGTCTGAACACCTTCAAATACGGTAGAAAACTTGATTCTGCGATATCTTCTCCCTGAGCATTTGTCGCATGTTTTCCATACCGGAACGCCGCCCATTTCCTTTGTCTTTTCCTGGTCAACGACTTTTCCCTTTCCGTGGCAGCGACACGCATTACTGAGCACCTTTTTCCCCTTGCATGATGGGCACCGCACCTTTTCAACATCTCGCTGTTCACGGAAAACCTGATAGGCAGAAGGCCGAATCTTCTTATCGCCCATCTGCAACGCAGCCTTGATGAATCGTTTTTCCCTGGATGGCGTGTAGGTTTTTGTACTGAACACTTCAGCGTCTATAAAACCTTCCCCGTTGCAGCAATCGCATTTTCGTACGCTAGCCGCACTACGTGAATAATCCTGAAAAGCGAAAGTTGCGAGTATTTGCAATACACGTTGTTTAATATCTTCCGGTAGCCCATCGAATGCCCTTGTACGTCCTGCCAGACGTTTTGCAATTTCGTATACACCCATTACAGCTTTATCTGGTGAACTGATACCAATCTTTGCCAGATAAAGTTCAATTCCGATGCCGCATTGTGATTCTGCAAAACCCAATGCGGCCATTACCCCGCTAATATCCAGAGAGTCTGTTGATGTTGCTCGCGGAGAGTCGCTGAACATTGGTGATTTAGGCGAAAAAAACCTACCGATTGATTCGATTCTCATGCCGGCATACCCTTATTGATATTTGCGCGATTGATAATTTCACGACGCAGCTCGTTGTTGCGGTCGATGCGTTTTTGAAGATCTGCACTTTCAGCATCAAGACGTGCTATCTCGCTTCGTGCATAAGGAGTTAACCTGGTGGCGCGTTCCACTGATGAGCGTTGATAATTGTCGATATCGGTGCGTGTCATGCTGCTTCACCTCTTTCTCTCTCCAGGTCTTTCAGCTTCTGCTGATATTCAGACTTGATCGCCTTGCACTCTTCTACAGTCCAGCGATGGCGCTTGTGGTCAGATTCGATTTCATCTACATCCGCCTGCCCTATGCGGTCGATGAGTATCACGCGATAAGGAACGAGGTTTCCGCTCTTGTGCTGGTTACACACTACGCATTGTTTATGGATATTGCGCTCATCAAATCGGAGTTGAGGCGCCGCTGCGGTTGTCCGGTAATGACCGGCATCCCACTGAGCAGACGTGAACGTTCCGCACGAGATACATGGTAAGTCGCGGTCTCTTTCTCTGATGAAGGCGTTTACTGCTTGTTGGGCTTGTTTAATCCAGTAACTGCGGGGCTTTAAGGCGAGCTTTCGAATCTTGAGCTTGTCTTTCTGCTGTTGCTCCTCTCGTCGTCGTTTCTTGTCTGCGGCTTTCTCTGCTTTTTCACGCTCCTTGCTTCGTCGATCTAGCGCTATTTTCGTTCCACAATCTGCGCTACACCACCATTGATTAGCGAATGCTGGATGGAACCACTCACGGCACTCTTCGTTTTTGCACCTGCGCCTCGGTTGCTTAGCCATTTTTCCTCCTCGCCTTAACGCGTAACCAGCGTTTGGCTATAAGTGGATATGTTGGGTCGTAGCTTTTTACTTCGGATGCCGCGGGGATCGGCTTGGGTTTGTTTCTGCTGCGTTTGGTGGGAGTGAATATCAGATTATCCAGTGCAATTTGAGTTGTGCTTTTTAGCTTCACTCGTTCTGCCTCCGCTGTAATTCCCGGTACTCGCAACTATCAGGGATGGTTAGTCGCAATCCCTTCTGGTGCGCCCACTGGTCGATATCAGTGAGGTATTTGTGCATCTCACCGATATCAAGTCGCCGGGTTGATTTAACGTATCTGGTCATTCCTGAGATAGTTACCGGCTTCGCTGGGCAATACATATCCTTGAGCCATTCGTGGACTTCCTCGCCAGTGAATTTGTCAGCACCGGTAGCGGTCAACTGCTCCGCTACTTCGGTGTTCCATTTCCACAAAAGGTTGTTCTGCGAAAGACTTCGCTTTTCACGGTACTCAGATATTTTTATGCGCCAGCGTTTGCCGGTAGAGAGGATTTCTTTGAGGAGTGACCAGAGTTGAGTTTTATTCGTTTCGTGCAGGATGAACTCTTGCACTTGTTACCTCCTGCTCGGATTCAGGAATCGATATTCACCTTGATTGCGAATACCTTCACAGGTTTGTCACCAAAGTGAGGATGAGTTATCACCTTAATTTCGTATCCGTCATACGGGATGTCGATACGCTTGCTCATATCGTCGCGCTTAGGATAACCACGGGTGATGATCAGACGGTCATAGTCTTTGCCGTGGATGCGGCGGCCCCAGTACGGATTAACCAGGCGATACTCTTCGGTTTTCTCACCAGTCTTCATCTGGTCGAAGTATTCACCGTTAACTGCCAGTTGCAGGTTGGCCATCACTTCACCTCCTGATGAGGTGCTGCTGGCATTTCACGCCAATGCGTAACTTCGTGTGGGTCTGGATATTCAGTTCCGTCATCCCAGGAATTGCCATTCCACATCGCAGACCACATTTCGCCATCTTCGTACATGACCATTACTGGTATTAGCTTGTCCGGAATCCGCTTGCTTACCGGAATCCAACAATCCGGAGTTACCGGAGAGTTGCCAGCCTGAAGCATGGCGGCGCGGCGTGACAGCAGTCGCTTGGCCTCAATGCTCCCTTCTGCTTCAAGCTCTCCGTCGGCCTCTAGACCACCTTCAAGGTATTCAGCTGCATCAGCAATCCACTGCTGCCACGCCCATGGCACTACCGGCGCCGGCGGGGCGGCGTAAAATTCATGTACCCCATCAGGTAATTTAGCCGCGCCAGCTATTGGTGCTACTGAATTTGGTTCAGGCCATCCGTCTTTATAGATAACGCTGATAGCTGGCGGAACAAAAGATGGAACTGGATCAGCGTAAACAGGCATAACGTCGCTTTGTCGCTTGTTGCTCTCGTCTGTCAGCGACCAGAACAGCCTTCCTGCTGGATGTTTGAAAATATACGCCACAGGCTCTGCACCAAACGCAGCAATAGCCCCATCAATCACCTTCACTGCATCAGCCATTGCGTAGCCTAGATTACCGCCGTCGCTTTGTGCTGACGCTTTGCTCAGAATTTCACGAATGCGGTGCAGGCGATCGAGTGATATAGGACCGTGCGCCGGGTGGTTGTTAGTTGTCATGGTTAGTGACTCCTGAATCCGTTGCAAGCGCGAAGAAATTCGACGATATAACCCTTCATTTTTTCAGCCATGTCGCCTGACCATCCTTCAGGTGGTGTCCACGTTTCTACGATGTCCGCCATCTTTTTCGCTTTGGCTGGGGTAACATCGAGCGGGTCATTGGTATGTTGCTGGTTAACAAGTTTTTCCATACCTGGAATATCCAGCACCGCGAACCATGTCCCATTTGACATTCCGAGTCCGGGGATGCGTTGCCCACTGCGACGTTTATCTCTTAGTGCTACAGTCATCTCATTCCCCCTTCACGCCAATGCCAACGGAGGCGAGCGCCTCACGAAATGCACCAACAACTTCACAGGTGTTAAACATGTCGGCGTTGATGCTGCCGTCAGAGTTACGGTAATCGGCTGGTAATTTAACGGTCACCTTACGCGCCTCCAGTTCTGCTATGCGCTTCTCTGCGGATTCCATCTGAGATTTATGCAGAAGAGACTGGTGCCTTAAAGCATCCTGAGCCTTCTGGAATTTCATTCCGTAGTCAGTGGCGATTTCTTCAAGCTCTGAAATGCGCTGACGTAAACCTTCAACTGGTTCGCCATTTCTTTCTGCCAGCGACTGAGCCATGCGCTCATTTTCAGTCTGGTGCGCCTGTTTGTTGAGTGCTGTCATTGGGCTGCCTCCTTGCGAAACATCAGTATTGTCAAGTCGCCTTTTGTTTCCAGCCGTACGGACCCGCCAGGCTCAATCTCAGAAAGGTTGAATGCGTCATACAGCTCATTAACAGCCTTCTGTCTCTTTTCCTGTTTCTTTCTGGATACCCATTGCTTAAAGGCGATACCGATAAACCATTCACCGGCTTTAAACATGATGTATAACCACCCAATAAGAGCTAAACCAGTATTCATCATTGTTGCGATGCTCATAGCTCGGCTCCTTTGCACAGGTCGTGCATTTCCTGAAGTGTCTGCATATCAACGAGGTCACGGTCTGGCATCTGCGTGTCGTTGTACTTGCTGTATACCAGGCTGGCTTCGCATACCAGCTCCATTGCTTTTGATGAAAGCTCCCTGCACTTGCTCTCGGCGTTAGCGAGCTGTACTGCCATGTCTGTGAGCTTTTGCTCAAGTTCGATGATGTAAGACGCCATCTTTTGAGTAAGTTCTGCTCCGGGATGGTATTCGCCAGAAGCGATAATTCTTAGCGTGTTGCCAATGATTGCGTTTGCGCTTGATTCATTAGTCATAATCCTACCCTCATAAAAAAGGCCCGCTGATTTGCAGGCCTGTTAATCGATTATTTGTGATTCGAACTTTCCGCAATGAGCACATTGCATTCGCAAGACAAACCTAATTTGGTATGGCCTCGTGCTGGAGGAATATTCGTAGTAGTGCTGCTCTCGCTTTTCTTTTAGCTGCCACTGGTGCATGCCGAAGAAGCATTTCCAGTTTCTGGTATCCTTCACAATTTCCTCCAGCCATAAAAAAGGCCGACTATCACGGCCGCGCTTGCAGATAGCTCTGCTATGCGCTTCTCTGCGGCATCCAGATCCTCGTCTAACTTCTGCGCCATTTGAAACCAATTGGCGCGTTGTTCTTCTTTGGTTTCCAGCTCATCCAGTAGCGCCAGCACATCAGGGTCTCCGCCTGGGCTATACTCAGTTACGCGAGAGCGAGCGTAATGGTCATCCGCGAAGTCTCTACCCTCAGCAAATTTATAACCTTCGCCATCCTCATCGATGCGGCCCGTGCATCCGTATACGACACTTCCAGCACCGGCGCGCTGGATTGTCATGACGGACCCGCAGATGTGGCACTTTGGCGCAGGCTTTTCAGAATAGCGTTCACGTAGTGCCTGTTTGTCGATATTGCTCATTGGACTACCTCCCAGCAAATTTGTACTGCGTAGCTACTTTTAACGCGCTTAACTTTGCCCTCTACCTCTAACTTCTTCAGGCGTCGCAGTACGTAGTTTGTTTTGATGCCCTTGTAGTTATCACGAAGCCAGTGAGTGACCACATAAGTCATGCAGTTGCCATGGTCGCGAAGTACCTGAATGATTTCTTCATCAGTTGGCTTATCATTCATTTAGCCGCCCCCCCCCCCGCTTCTCTGCCTTCAGAATCATGCGAGAACCATCATCAAGCTCCCAGCCAATTTCACCACCCTCAGCCATGACAAGCTGCCATACCATTTGCGCGGCTTCGTTGGTCACATCACGACCACGATCATTACCGACGCGCAGGCGACCACCTTCCACGTCACGCATTTTCGCCAAAGTGATTGTTTTGCTTAGTGGAGAGAATCCGAGTTGAAGTTTTGCTGTATTGCTCATAGCGCGGCTCCTTTGCGAAGTTGGTCAGCAACATAGAGCGTTCCCTTGTGAAACTCTTGATTGTGCTTTACGTCCATATTCACAGTGTCCTTGAACAGGTTTGCATAATACTCAAGCGCGCTGGCCCGCACTTCAGCCAGGAAAGCGTCGGTGGCTGGCATAAACAGTGCTGATTTAGCATCAAACATGAGTGATTTCGCTGGATTTACTGACTTCTCCTCTGGAGAAATACCGCTCATTGCAAATTGATTTACCACGCGTTCAACTACTTCACGCAATGCTGCATTGTCTACCGCCATAGCTTCGCTATGTGTCTGCTGCTTTTCATTCTCCGCAGCCAGCTCCCTGCACTTGCTCTCGGCGTTAGCGAGCTGTACTGCCATGTCTGTGATCTTAAGTTCCAGATTGTGGATAGTTGCGTCTGCAGCACGGAATTCGCGATTGGACTCGGAAAGCTTTGTTTCGAATTCACTGAATTTACGCACCAGATACTGCGCGTTGCTCTCGTTAACTTTCATGTCACCGGGCACACATTTGCCACGGAGAAAACCTTCCATTTCGTATACGGTCATAATCCTACCCTCATAAAAAAGGCCCGCATTCGGACCTGTTAATCGATGTTTTTGCGTATTGCATAAAAAAGGCCGACTATCACGGCCACGCTTGCAGATAGCTCTGCTATGTAAGGTTCAGTCATGTCAGCAATCCTTCACTTTTATCCCGGAAGAGCGTATGGCTTCCTCTACCATTTCAAGACTTTCGCTGGCGCATTGGCTGCATACTTTCTGGTGAAGCTCGTTTTCTGTCGGAAGCTTAATCTCAACCTCCGCGCGTGATGCTTGCCATGCCATCCATGCAAGGTTTGTTTGATGGCATTTGTATTGCTGGTCATCCCATTCAGTCATTGGAAATTCAGTTCGCCATAAATCAAACCCGGTTTCTTTTGTAACCCATTCTTCAAACTGCTCTCTGCTTGTCATGCTCGCTTCACTCCGAATGTCTTAACCAGTGCCGACTCCATGCGACCTACACAGGAGCGGATACGGGCTATCTCTGTCTCTGGAAACATGCTGGATGCCATCTGCTCCAGTGCGCCTTTAAGTGGCTTGCTCTCAACCTTTTCGATACGTGCCAACGCAAAGGCTTTGAGTGACTGCTTGATGCTTCGACCGTCTACGCGAGCACAGGCGCGGCATAGTTCAGCGTGGAGGATGGTTTCAGGAAATTCGCTATATTCCTGTTCAATGATTTCTCTGGTGTTGCGTGTCTCTTTCATGCTCCAGCTCTCCCGTAAATCATCATCAGCCGCTTGCGTGCGTCGCTCTGCATGAACTCAGCAACCACTCCATTCTTCGCCGGGTCGTATGGTGCGAACATCTTCGGTTCGTCGCTGTTACGCGGTTTCTTCATCCCCTTCGCTTCCTGACTACTCAGATTTGCATCGACAGCGCGTCGTCTGATTTCTTCGTAGCCACCACTTTTCAGCCAGTGCTGATAAGCATCTTCTCCGGGGAATACACCGATACCCGGTACGCTGCGTAACATACCCATGAACCGGAGTTGCTTGGCCTCTTCGTAGTACCGGTTACGGCAGATGCCAAGCTCCTTGTAAATCAGATCAACCTTTGCGGGATGGTTAGCTGATACGTAATCGAGAATGCGTTGTTTTAAACTGTCCATCAGTGCTTTCCTCCCAATCCAAACTTGGCCCGAATCTCTGCGATTTTAGCCAGCCCCTGCGCCTGGCTGAGTGGCTTGCCACCGAGTACAGGAAGTTGTTTAACAGGCTCAGGAATCGCCTCTCCGCGGTTAATTCGCATTGTCATGTGGGCCAGTTCATCGGCAGCTTTACGGCGTAACTCAGCGTCACTCAGGGAGTTTGCTCGCATGTTTGCGTACAGGGTTGTTACCAGCCAGTAGTGAGCGTTCGAATGCCATGGGTATGACTCTGCATCCGGGTACAAACCTCTACCTCGGCAGTATTCGTAAACCAGATCTACCAGGTCATTTACGTTAGGAAGCCCAGCCGCTGTCGCCTCTTCAGCTTTGCACCAGGCAACGAATTGTCCTGGCGACGGCAGAAACGGACGCTCCTGACGACGGGCAACACGCATACCGGCGTTAACTTGATCCATCGTGGTAATTCCATTCTCCCGGAACGCCATCACCCATTGGCGACGTATCTCGTTGATCTCGTGCTGGTCACGATTGGCGAGGCTGGCAGGAAACGCTGCGAGTAGCTGAGTGAATACACCGTTGATAACATGTGCAACCTGCTCCACCTGAGACTTGTCTTCGTACTGCTCAGGAAGGTTGTGAGCTACGCGGCGCATCTGCTCGCGGTCAAAATTTTGCATCTGCTCGGAAAGACTTTTCATAGCTGCACCCCGTAGATCCAGTCAGTGTTGTTCAGGTCGATTCTTGGCTTGTCAGTGGATTGTCCTGACGATTGCTTACCGCGCTTGATATCAAGTTGCGTCCACTTCTCACGAAGAGTTGACGGGCAAAGCACGTTTCCCTTCCAGAATTTATCCTCACAGGCCCACTTGAATAGCGTGGCGATCTCCTTGTGAGTGCGATTGTCACGCTCTCGCATCAGGCGAATGTCATTGGCCCATCCGGCATAGTTCGGCTTTTTGGCAGACGAAGAGATGCTCTGCACGACAGCGAAGAGCCATTCTGCACAGCGAAGGTCTTCTGAGGTTCCCCACTTGGCACCGCTTTGAATTGCAGCCTCAGGTTTCAGGACAGGGAGTTTCTTTCCGTGACCGTCAGAGGATTCGCCAGAATTCTCGGACGTAGAGGTTTTATTATTTTTATTATTGTTATTACCTTCTTGTTCATGTTGTGCGGATGAATGTGCGGCTTCATGTGCGGGTATAACCTTCAAAGCCGCGCCATTGCTGGCTTCACCATGTGCGGATGAATGTGCGGCTTCATGTGTGGGTATTTTGTCTATTTTTTCGGCGTATTCTGCATAATTCAGGATGGTGATCACCCTACCTTTTTGCTTCTCACCATCGATGGAAATCATTCCCTCTCGCACAAAAACAGACAGCATTCGCTCTACTGCGTCCCGGCTTGTTGGCTTCCCTTTTCTATCACACAATTGAAGGCCTAAATCGGCTGCTGTAGTCACCAGTTGACCGGGTTGAAGTTGCCATGCTTTCCCTTTGAAATTAGCGATGTATGGCTTTCTTTGGGCTTCCATTAAAAGGTTTTCCCACAGGGTGCGCAGGAACACGTCTTTAGCCCAAGCTTTCTTCCTGATACTCCGGTACAACGGGATGTATCCAGTCTTCTGGTTTTCCATCCTGTTGCTCTTTAGTTGGCCCGTAGCTATGCCGGGAAAATTGAGGATTTCAGCTGTGTTCATATGGGAACCTCGGATCGTATTGGTCTGCATCTACTGATTTAACGAGGACCACTGAACCATCTGGGTTGATAACGATTGAGCAGTTGTATTGGCTAATTAGGCGCTTGGAATACGTTATTCCAGCCTGCAAAAGGAAATTTTTCACCGCAGGAATATGCCCCTTTATTCCACCTAAGCCGACGTCGATTAACTCCTCTGTCAGTTCGATTTCTGGCTCTCTACAGAACGAAATAAAGGCGTCATAAATCGCCAGTTCACATACATCGCCATTTCTTTCTGGGCCTACAACACTGCTCAATTCGCTGATGGTGTCTTCAAGCTCATCATCAGAGAATTTAAAGAATTCACGGTTAAGACTGATTCTTTCCTTTGCCCATGCCTCATGAACCATCTTTTCGTCTTTGGCTGGGTTTTTAGAATGAAAGGCAGCAACTACAGTGAATGGTGTTGGTACACCTGTAGAAGCAGATATCTCTTTAGCCCTCTGCTCAGGGGTGTTTGTGGTCATTCCCATCTTGTAGATTCCGGGCATACTCTCGTTTGCCAGGATATAAATAAAACCGCTCTCTCGATACTCATCAGGAACTTTCATTTCTGAAAGAACCTGGAATTCAGGCTCGTTATTTGCCATAATTAACTCCGCAAATAGTTGTTAAAAATCCATCGTGATTTGGTCAGATCGCTCGGTTGCCGCCGGGCGATTTTTCTTTGTGAGCACCGCAGCCACTTCTCTTGCCAACCGCGCCATATCGTCATCAACGACACCCCACTCCAGAACTGCCAACAGCATTGCCATCTTCGGCAGCCACGTTTCTTTCCAGCGGGTTATCTGTGCTTTATCGACGCCGATCTCTTTAGCTACGTTGTTGCCACCTTTCATGGCGATACGGTTAAGCAACCAGGATTCAATGCGACGGGCATTGACCTTGTTGCGGTTAATTGAGTTTTCCATTTGTTATATTCCTTTGGTGTTAAATAGTTAGATAGGCCATGCTCAGACATGCAGAGCCATGTTTGTTATTTTTTTGAAGTTAGCTTTTCAGCTACGTAGGCCGGACGGCCATTGTGAAAAGAGCGGATGGTTTTTACTTCGTGTCTTGCTTATGCAGAGAGTTAAGAATCTCATATGCACTAATTCTTCCCTCTGTCGCGGTGACAATAGGGAGAATGTACTTGCCGGCAAAATCCGCACCGTGCAACCAGGCATGAACTGTTTTCTGGCTAACGCCTACACGCGCACCAAGTTCCTTCTGGCTGCCAGCTATTTTGATGGCTTTTTGAATGATTGGATTCACGGATGCTATTCCCTGAAGTTTAAACATATGGAGAGTATACTCATGGGTATAAATAATATCAATACCCAAAGTGATTTGACTGAAAATACCCTTCGGTATAGTTTTCACACCATGAAAACAATTGCAGAACGCCTTAAGTACGCCATGTCACAAGCAGATGACATATCGCAAACCGAACTTGCAGAGTCGGCTGGAGTGTCTCAACCCACGATATGGAAACTACTCAATGGAAAAACCAGGAAGTCGAAAGAGCTGCCATCAATAGCAGCCGCGCTTGGTGTTAATATGGAGTGGTTGGCTACTGGTAAGGGTGAGATTATCGGTGGAGAGCAGATCGCATCTCCGAGGATTGATTTATCCAGGATGATTCCAGTTTGGTCTGATGACGGCGAAACTGATGATTTTGTTGCGTCACCTGGCGATAAGCCCGCAAAGAGTTGGCGAGCATACAAAATGAAGCGTAACTCTGGTGTAGCTGAGGCACCTGCCGGATCAATCATTATTGTTGATACTTCAATCGAGCCAGGTACTGGGGATATCGTTCTGGCGATGATGTCCGGCAAAGTTTCAGCTTATCGTTACGTTACTGGCGCAGATGGGTCCGGGTTCTTATCCGTGGATGACAACCGCGTACCAATGGCTTCCGTTTCAAGTGATTCACTGATCGGCGTAGCCATATATTTGATCAGAGATTTACGAACGCAATAAACCTCTTCGTCGGGCGTATACTCTTTGTATACTCCTGGCGAGCACCTCTTCAAAACATTAATCATTTTTCAAACTCGCAGTAATAAAATTATATCTGCTTCATCTGTTTTACCCCTTCATTAACACCCACAAAAACCTACTTCATATCCTTCCATCCTCTTTGGAAGCACGATTCGTTAAAAAAACTACAGTATATCCATACAGTAATTCAAGCTCATTTTTCCAAACTTGCAAATTCCTCAATTACTTATCTTTATTTTTATACCTTTTAGAATAATTTTATCAAAACCACTTGCTATCGATTATACCCTTTAGTATATTTAACCCATCGGCAGGACGCACTACTCACCAGGACGGTGATGCTCTTTACACAACGTCGAACATTCGACTACGAGGCTGAAAAGCCTGACAACCAAGCAATGTGCTTTGGGGTGATGTGAATTGCAGCTGCAAGACAGCAATCACGGAGATAAGCATCGTGACACATCACCACCAAAGCTCATTCAGGAGGTTCCCATGACACGTAGAACATCATTCAACGGTTCAGCATCAGGACGTCGCAGAGAGCGTCGTGCGGCGTTACAGAACGAAGTAACGGCAAGCTCTGAAGCATTGCACCGACCTACCGAGTCACGCGTTCAGTTGCAGTGCAAACGCAAGCCAGCAATGCGCTCAGAGGTGGTCACCATCACCACGATGGTGAATCAGTATTCAGGATCAACTTGTTTGCCAGATGTGGCGCTATACGCCGCGGGACATCGCAGCAGCAAATCGGTTACGGCGCGTTAATTAACTTATGAGGTGAGGTAATGAAATTTTCCGCGAGCGCGATTCACGATTTCAAAGTAAACGCCGAATCAGTAAAGCCACAACCTATTGCCGTTCTTTTCGAAACTATGGGTGAGTGGGTTGTTCTGTGTTTTGCTACAGATAAGACAGACGCTGAAATGGCAATTGGCCAGGAGATGGCTATTGACCCTACCAATAATGAGTTTCTGATTTATGGCGCTCCATCAAGGTATCTGATTGATACCTGCTACATGTACAAACAGGCTGCCTAATTGCGGCCTTTTTATTAGCTCACGATACAAACAGAGGGTAAGGCGATGCCAGAGTTTGAGGTTAATCATCAGAAGGGATTCTCTTTGCGTGAATTGATTGATTTCCGCGATTGGACTGAACTGCAACTTTCAGAGTTGTGGAAGCTACAAACTGGTGACGGGGTGAACCTGCAAGGACAGTTAATACGACGCATCAAATAGACCCGCTCCGGCGGGTTTTTTATTGCCTCATACCTGGAGTCATTTACGAGTGGCTCAAGTTATGAATGGCGGCTATCCACCGCTTACCAAGTTCTGCATAAATCTTTTGCATGCAGAGGTCTTTAGCTCAGCGGCGCGGCTTAAGCGCGGAGATGATTATGAATAAATTACGTGTATGGCATATACCACAGATTCCAGGCAAGCCTTTCTTTGTTGATGTGAGCAGCGTCGAAGAAGGTGTGCGAATGATGAGCGCACTGGCTGATTACGATGCTTTCCAGTATGACAACAACATCAAGCCAGATTACAGCAATGCAAATGGCCTTCAGATGTTTGACGAAAGCCTTACCGACCAAGACCTTGAGGAGATGGAACTTAATGATCGCTGGGTTGATTGGCACAGCGAATGCCAGTACTACGACGACCCGCATGAGTATCTTGAAAGTCTGAAACAGGACGATCCCTCATGACAGTCACCCACAATGGCAAGCAGTACCACACATCAAAACTCAACGACAACGAGTGGCAACTCTCATCAGTCGATAAACCTCGCGAGAAAATCACAATGAACCGCTGGCAGATGCACATTGCCGGGTTATTGCAGCAGGTGGAGGGCAAATCATGATTAATCACAACATGCTTCGTGCAGCTCAGAACAAAGCGCTAATCGCCAGATTCATAGGTGATGGATTGATGTGGATGTCGGCCTACAACGATATGAAGGCGGCAATTGGTTTTCCGTGGCACAGGAAATGATTATGGAATGGATAAAAAAAGAAGATTCCAGACCAGATATTAAAGGTCGATATCTTGTTTCATCATCTTTTGGAGTTGTTACGGCTTGGTACGACCCTGAATGGAGCAATAAATTTCAGGATTGCGATACCAACTGCGACGAAGGGATGAGCGATTTTGATGATAATGTTTTCTTTGTTACTCATTGGATGCCGCTTCCTGCTCCTCCAGAAGAATAATTAATCCCCCGCCCCATTCCCCCTACTCGTCCGGCTATCGCAGACGGGAAGCGCACAACCAAATTTCAGGAGTCAATCATGCCTCTCGCTAGAACAGTGAAAGAGAGTCAATTGCAACGACGACTCAGCACACAGAAAGCTCTCTGGTATCGCCATAAAGGTGATCGCAATGGAATGAGAGCACATCTGAACTTGTCGAGAATCGAAGTTCTTAATCAGCGTTATTTCTTGGGCGGATGCCCGTTCTAAAAAGGTAAACATCATGAAATTCGAAAAAGCCATGAGAAAGAAAGCCAAGCTACGGCTGGCACTTACCGGGCCAAGCGGATCTGGAAAAACATATAGCGCATTGCTGGTAGCAAAAGGAATTGGCGGGAAAATAGCTTTCATCGACACAGAGAAAGGCAGCGCTTCACTTTATTCTGATATCGCTGACTTTGACGTACTTGAACTGGATCCGCCCTTTTCTCCGGAGCGCTTCATTGAGGCGATCAAGTCAGCAGAAGATGCCGGGTATGAAACGCTTATCCTCGACAGTATCACCCACGAATGGGGAGGTGTCGGCGGATGCCTGGAATTGGTAGACACAATCGCCAAGGCGAAATACCGCGGCAATAGTTGGTCAGCCTGGAGCGAAATTAACCCTCGTCATCGCCTTTTCCTCGATGCAATTTTGCGTTCGCCTATGCACATCATCGCAACCATGCGCAGCAAGACTGAAACAGCCCAGGTAGAAGAGAACGGCCGCAAGAAGGTCGCCAAGCTTGGCATGAAATCAGAGCAGCGTGACGGCGTTGAATACGAGTTCACTACTGTGCTGGACATAGCCCACGAAACGCACCATGCGATCGCCAGTAAAGACCGTACCAAATTGTTCTCAAACTCGGATCCGGTAATTCTCGGAGAAGACACTGGTAAGCGCTTGCTTGACTGGCTTGAGTCTGGAATCAACCAACACGAAGAGGCACTTAAGCAGTTTGTCTCTGATGCAGAAAATGCACCAGACATGGAGACACTGAAACCTTTGTTCGAAGAAGCATGGAGAACACTTCGTGGTACTGAATACCAGGCTAAAGCAAAAGAAGTGTATGACAGCAGGAAACTAGATTTCTCTCCTAACACTGAATCTGCATAACCAACCTACAAGTAGGCGGCCTACGGGCCGATTCACCATGACTCCTGAAACTATCCTCAGAATTCTGCGCAAGGACGCGCGGAACAACATCACTGCATTCCACAGATGGAAAACTTCAGCAGGCGCACTAAGCCATTCAGAAGGAATCACCCTCAATTACCACGAGCCATATTACGAGGGATGGGCACCCAACTTAGAGATGCAACAAACATTCATCTCGGGCCCGGCGCTGGACCAGATACAACAACACCTTATCGCTGAGGAATGGGGAAACGGAACGATCGGCGGCTGTGTGTATCGACTTAAGGAGAACCAATGAGCGAACTTTGGCAACCGTGGGAAAACCTGTTCCTGCATGAGGTTGGCAGAACAATGCCAGTTCAGGTTATCGCAGAAAAGCTTGAACGCTCCGAATCGGCAATCACTCGGCAGGCATCACGTATCGGTGCACCGCTTATCAGCAAGATGACCGGCAGACCATGGACGGCAGCTGAGCTTCATCTCTTTGGTCGGTTCTCAGAGGAAGAGATAGCCAAAGCAACCGGTCGATCCATTTACTCAGTCAGAAGCAAGCGTGACGCACTGGCCCGCTCCGGAGGATTAACTATGCGTGAATGGTCAACTGAAGAGTTAGCAATACTCATGCGCTACACCAACGCAGAAGTAGCAGAGATTACCGGTCGGAGTATCGAAGAGGTCGGAGATAAGCGTCTGCAGGTGAATATCGAGCGGAATGGATTGGATAAGCATAAACCGGAGGATGCATGACGCTAACCAAACGAATCACAAGGTCGCTATGTCGGCCTTTTTATTTTCTCGCGTTCACCTTCAACCGAATTAACCGACAGTTTATGGAGCACTGATTATGAGTGAAGTTTCAGTTCTGGATATGTGCTGCGGTTCTCGCATGTTCTGGTTCGATAAGAATGACGAAAGAGCAGTGTTCAGCGATATTCGCGCTGAAGAACATGAGCTGTGCGACGGTCGACAGTTAGTTATTAGCCCAGACATTATTGCAGACTTCCGGTCCCTTCCTTTTCCCGATAACTCATTTCCAGTTGTCGTGTTCGATCCTCCACATCTTGAGCGTGTAGGCGATAACGCATGGATGGGTAAAAAGTACGGGCGACTCAATAAAGAAACATGGCGCGATGATTTGCGTTCTGGCTTCTCAGAAGCATTTAGGGTGTTGTGGCCAAAAGGCGTTCTTATCTTCAAATGGAATGAAACTCAGATACCAGTCAGCCAGATTTTATCTCTGACTGACGTTAAGCCAATCATTGGGCAGCGAACCGGTAAGAGTGACAAAACTCACTGGATTATCTTTATAAAAGGTTCCGAATCATGACATCAGAAATCATCGATCAGGCCAGCGCTCTCGAAGAGATGATGCGCGACCATGCTATTCAGGCTCACAGACTCAACCACTCAGCAGTATTAGCAACGCACTGTGAAGAGTGCGGTGACAAGTTACTGGATGCTCGCCGGAAAGCGTATCCGGGATGCACGATGTGTGTTGAGTGCCAGAGCAATATGGAGTTGCGTAAGAAAATTGGGAGGATGTGATGGTAAAAATGACTTTTGTTGTCGAGTTTGAGGATGGAAAGGAACCGCAATTCCAGTTCACTGATGACTTTATGGGGATTGGCGGGAAACTCTGCTCGGTAGCAGCATTTGATTATAAAGACGACCTTTTAACTGGAGATGAAGTTTCCGCTGTTATTGGTCTCTTTAATGAGCATCGAAGGGATTTCGAAGCGTGGTGTGGTGAGTTCGATGCCGAACCTGAAGATATCGAGCGAAAAATTAACCTGATGGGGTGAGTGATGGATTACAGCAAGTTGAGTGACTTTGAGATTAACCGGCTGGTAGCGATTGCTGAAGGGCATAAATGCTATTACGGCGATGGAAGTTACACCAACGACGGAGTCAATGTAACTGTAAAAGGTAACAGACGCATTGGATGGTTCAACCCGTGCCGAGAAGGAGATACAGCCTGGCAAATTATCAGGGATAACGAGATAAACATTCTTTGGAATTGGAATGAAGAAGGACTGCATGGCGCTACCGCATTACCACTCTATGAATATGAGCATGAAAATGTGCTACGTGCCGCGATGATTGTATTCCTTATGATACAGGGATCAGCCAATGTTCAGGATAATCCAGCCTAATACCTGGTACGCCGATCCCCACGGCGCTCCCTGCAAAATCCTCCGCGCTACCCACGAAGTCATCCACTACATCCGTAACGGTCGAACCTGCATCGCCAGCATAGGCCGCTTTCAAGCAGAATTCGAGCCGCTTACCAAAGCACAGGCCGAGCGGATCGCAGAAGAAATCGAAACAGCAGAACACATCGAAAAATTAAGGAGCATGAGACGTGATCGGAATTCTCAAAGAAGTACCGAAGGAAAGCTGGCCTGTTCGGTGTCATGACCCGAAACGCAGCAATGTATGGGTTAACTCTTACTTTCTCGTGCAGGAGTTTCAGGAGGAAAACGGTGTTATTCGCCTGTCGGTAAATACTACCAGCATGGCTAATTCAGGACGTTGGAAAGATGGTATTAGCTGGGATGCATTGCAGGAGATAAAGAACGCTGTCGGATATGCGGATCGCGATGCTGTCGAAATTTACCCGGCACAAAAGGACGTGGTCAACGTAGCTAATATGCGCCACCTGTGGTTGGTTAATGAGCCGCTTACTTTTGCATGGCGCAAAGATTAAAACGCCTCCGCGCTATGCGGGCGGAATGAGGAGAGATTATGGAATGGATTAAGTGCAGTGACAGGATGCCTGAGGATGGTGAATACGTAATTGTTGCTACTGGTGATACGACATGGGTTGAGACTCACTTTATTGAGTATGACCACTACACAAAAAAGGATATGTGGTTTTCTTCGAATGGCGAAGCTGAGCCAAAACCTCTTAATTACTTCACTCACTGGCAGTTATTGCCCGAGCCACCAACCACATGACGCAACTTATAGCCAGTTATGAGCTGGCTATTTGGTGCGAATGCACTGCCACGTTATCCCCAATTTGCCCGGCCAATAGTGCCGGGTTCTTTTTCCTGGAGTAATAATAGTGGAATCACACAGCCTCACACTCGATGAGGCCTGCGCATTTCTTCAGATATCCAGACCGACAGCCACCAACTGGATCCGCTCAGGCCGACTGCAAGCAACCCGAAAAGACCCCGCAAAACCTAAATCCCCTTACCTCACAACACGACAGGCCTGCATTGCGGCTCTTAACTCTCCGCTGCATACTGTCGCCGTGAGCGCGGGTGATGGCATAACAGAGGAAAAACAATGTCACTCTTCCGCAGAGGTGAAATATGGTACGCGTCCTACTCGACACCGGGCGGGAAGCGAATTAAGGAAAGCCTTGGGACTTCCGACAAGCGGCTCGCTACTGAGCTACATGACAAGCGCAAAGCTGAATTGTGGCGAGTAGACCGGCTTGGCGATTTCCCTGATGTAACGTTTGACGATGCCTGTATGCGCTGGCTGGAGGAAAAGGCAGAGAAGAAATCACTGAAGGATGACCGCAGTCGTATGGCTTTCTGGCTGGCGCATTTTGAGGGGATCCGGTTAAAGGATGTGACTGAGCAAAAGATTTACTCAGCAGTGAACAGGATGAGCAACCGCAAGCAGCTTGAGATATGGAAAATCAGAGCTGCAGCGGCGCAGAAGAATGGAGAACCAGCGCCAGTCTATTCAGCTAAACCGGTAACGACCTCCACCAAGGCCAAGCATCTGGCTTTGATGAAGGCAATTCTTAGGGCGGCAGAACGTGACTGGAAATGGCTGGAGAAAGCGCCGGTGATCAAGGTTCCATCGGTACGCAATAAGCGCGTCAGGTGGCTTGAAGCAGATGAGGCGAAAAGGCTGATTGATGAATGTCCGGAGCCACTGAAGTCGGTTGTTAAGTTTGCGCTGGCAACCGGTCTGCGTCGTTCGAACATCATCAATATGGAATGGCAGCAGATCGACATGCAGCGTCGTGTTGCCTGGGTAAACCCTGAAGACAGCAAGTCTAACCGCGCTATTGGCGTAGCGCTGAATGATACTGCCTGTAAGGTTTTGCGTGACCAGATTGGTAAGCATCATAAATGGGTGTTCGTGCATACGAAAGAAGGCATCAGGCCTGATGGTTCAAAGACCCCAACCGTGAGAAAGATGCGCGTAGATGATCAGCGGGCATGGAATGCAGCTTGCCGCAGGGCCGGGATTGAAGATTTCCGCTTCCACGATCTTAGACACACGTGGGCCAGTTGGCTGATTCAGTCCGGAGTACCGCTTTCTGTGCTTCAGGAAATGGGAGGATGGGAGAGCATCGAGATGGTGCGCCGATACGCTCACCTTGCGCCGAACCATTTAACGGAACATGCGAAGCAAATTGACTCAATTTTCGGTGATGATGTCCCAAATATGTCCCATCTGGAAAATAAGGAACTTGCAGAAAATGGGTAAGTTACTGAAATATAATGGTACGCCCTGTAGGATTCGAACCTACGACCTACGGCTTAGAAGGCCGTTGCTCTATCCAACTGAGCTAAGGGCGCATTGCGAAGTGATTACTTCATGCAGATGAAACGCGTGAATTATACGGTCAGCGCCTGCTGAGTCAATGCCTTTTGTTTCAGTTGCTGGCGAAGTGAACGAATGTTGATTTTTTCTGCTGGTTCAAGGGTATCCAGGAAATCGCCTGGTAACAACTCAGCCCACGAAACGCCAGATTTAGGGATACATGTATTTAGAATATTTATGATTTTGCTTAACATTCCCTTACCCCTCCAGCGGTTCAGGAACTCTTTAATGTTAAGTATCGCCATCAAGGAAGAAAACAGTCACTTCGAACATGGACTAAAAATTATCATCTCCCATTTGGCAAATCAGTGGCATCAGGAGATTTGCTTTTTGCCTGTCGAGGATATCGATCGCGCTGACATCGCGTTTATTTCCCTGGATGAAGATTGGCTCAGCGCCGATTGCTATCAGATTCCGGTCCATACCCGCCGCCAACACCGGGTAGTCATCTGCAACAGAAACGATAAAGATAAGCTGATGTTCCGGCCCTGCCTGTACATGTTGCCACTGATCTATCGGGAAGATGACGTTGAGGAAATGACTAAAAAATTAGTCCTCATCCTGCAAAAACGTGCGCTGCGCAACAACGTGCCCGCAACTATCTGCCATTACTGCACCACTCGCAACTTTTCTATCGAAGAACGTCAGTTCTTAATGTTTCTCGCCAGCGGCTATACCTTAGCCGAAACGGCCCACTTGCTCTCGGTAAGCGAAATTCAGGCCAAAGCCACCCGTCGCAGCATTATGAAAAAGCTGCATGTGAAAAACGATCAGCAATTCTTAAGATACATCCGGGCGCATCTGAACTTTCTACAAAATTAGGTGGCATCTCTCTGCCTGATTTTTTATTGAGAAAAATCTCATCACCAATTAAGTATCGGCACCTACTGTACCTATCTCCATGCTGCCAGAATAATCCTGGCTTACTATTTCCGGGGTAACAGAAAGACACACCCGGTAATATTTTATCTAATCCCATAGAGAGGTTGAACTGGATAAAACGACTTTTTGGGCATTGAGTAAGACATCAGAAAACTTCCGGCAGATTATTCTGATGGGATACGCAATTGCCAGTCTGATGATTGCTGAAGCATTGAAACCCAACAGCACAAGGAAACTCGCCTTTACGCTGGAGAAAATTTGGGTCAGGGATGTTTATAGTCGGCAATTTATCCAGACCTGCCGCAACAGAAATGGAATGGAAAAGGATGCACAGCGCAAAACGCCGGGATCGACATCGCCGTATACGAAACACTAACTGTACCTGGCAATATCCTCACTACACATCACGGGTATTTGACCAACTTGAGTATCTGACGCAAAAACTCGAATACACATTACCGAGTGACACTATATCTCAGGCGATTATTACGACAGATTACTATCTGGCCTATGCGCTGGGTCGACATTTATTTTCAGGAGCACGTACCGCGATCTTCCAGACCATTGAATCGGCCAAAGTCAGCCTGCGAGAGTCGGTAATTAGTCAGTTAGTGGTTGATATGGAAGGTTTAACAATCTCTTATTTTGATGTTCTGGAGTATCTGCGCCAGATAATTAAACCGCGGAATAACATCCAAATCTTCATATTGCTTTCCCGCCACGATGAAGACCTAATCCCTTTTATTTCTCTGTCCGGTCCATTTTATATCTTGTCACGTAGCCTGCGCCTCCCGGAGATGCGCCGCGCTTTATTGTCGCCAGTCCTTAACTATATTCACTCCAGACACATAAACCAGCTCGATTGGGAGATGGTGGAATTACTTTTACAAGGTAACTCCTTAAAAGAGATTGCTTTGTTACAAGCTCGCCCCTACCACCGTATCATCTATCGCCTGAACCAGCTGATTGCGCGTCTGGGCTTAGCAAACCGGCAGCGTTTTTTGCACCTGATACATCGCCTCAGCGTTACCTCTGCTCATTTAATTTAACACCCTAACCCTATGTGCCATAAGATTTTTTAGGAAATTACTTATTTTTATATGAGATAAAAGATCTAAATTTCACAACTATTTAATATTTACAACTATTCCTGGTATTATGCTAACTTCCACCACCCCAGTAAACCATACTGATTCTGTGCATATCAGCACAAATAGCGTCATTCCCACCTTAACAAATCCTAAACAATTAGTTTATTGTATTGTTTTTACCATTTAAAAATTTTTTTCAGTCTGCCATAATTCAAACAGCAGTAAAATAATGCCAATAGTCATTAACACACCTGGATCTTTTAGAACATCCTAACTGACATTAACAACCTGAATGTTGTAAGCCTTTTCCGAAAGAACAGAGCAGGTATAATCCCCATAGTTTTCTGATTAATTGTTAGTTTTCCCAGTGTGAAATGGATTTTCCACAAATTCATTGTTCTGTAGAAGAGCAACCGAATAAACAAGGATGAAATAATATTTATTCGACTCTCCCTCAGAACAACCCTTGGCTATTTGACAATATTATAACGCCTGATGTTTTATAAAATTATCAAGATACGCATACAGTTTGAGGCATACAACAATGAAACCAGCATCCGTTATCATTATGGACGAACACCCTATTGTCAGAATGTCGATAGAAGTACTACTCTTACCCTGTCGATCTTGTCATTCTGGATATTGAACTACCTGGTTCAGATGGATTTACATTACTCAAGAGAATAAAGTCTCTGCAGGAGAATACTCGGGTGCTGTTTCTCTCCTCCAAATCGGAGTCTTTTTATGCCGGGCGTGCTATCCGGGCCGGTGCAAATGGTTTTGTCAGTAAACGAAAGGATTTGAATGATATCTACAATGCGGTAAAAATGATTTTATCGGGATATTCTTTTTTCCCTTCAGACACCCTTAACTTCATTAACAATATAAATATGAAAAAAGGTGTATTGAATGACATGCCGCTCTCTAATCGCGAAGTTACGGTTTTGCGTTATCTGGCAAATGGCCTCTCTAATAAGGAAATTGCTGAGCAGCTGTTACTCAGCAATAAAACGATTAGTGCTCACAAAGCTAACATCTACGCCAAACTCGGCCTACATACTATCGTTGAGCTGATCGATTACGCAAAAATGCATGAATTAATGTAATAGCACTCCCGGCGAGACTTCGTTCGGGAGCGTTTTATCCGCGCATTGATTAGTTATAGTTAATCATAAATGTGGCATCGGCCCTGGCGAGGCCTGGCTGAACCCCGTCTGCTAACGCGATATAGTTGGCGAAAAAGGTCAGCGTGGCATTGCCGTTTTCATCAATCCCTACGGTTTGGCTGGCCTGCTCGAGCGGTAATCGCGTACGGTCACTGTCATGCAGTTCGATCGCCACCTTTTGCGCCATCACCGCGTCATCAAGCGCCAGCAACGTCGTACCCGGGGCCGGAGTACCAGAAAACGTTATTGACGCGGATCCCGGCGGGCAGCCTTCCAGCTTCAGCGTAAACGCGACTGGTTGGGTAGTATCCCCGCTGGTCTGTAACTGCTTTGTTGGCCAGGTGCCCAATTCAACCGACTTATTGCTGTCACTGGCAATCACCGCACAGGTAAAGTCCACCACGTTTCCGCGCAGTTCAATATTGATTTCGCCCAGCGATGAGGCCGCATGGCACAACGAGCTGAATGTCAGTATGGGCAGCATCACCAGAAGCGCCCATGAAGTTGGCGTTTGCTTGTTAGTCATAATCTACTCGCAGATAGCCACGGGCAGTAAAAGGCCCTTCGGTAGGTTTATTCCCCGTCACGCTGACCGGCCATGTCCGAATACTCACGTTTGCCGCGGCGTTATCATCCAGTTGAAATGGGATCGTGCTGGACAGATTATTGGGCGTCAACGGTCTACCGGTTTTGTCGGCGACAATGAACCCTAAGTCAGGATTGTCCGATACCATCATTTGCCCGGAGGCCTTCTCGGCCTCTACCCGCATGGTTAAGTAGGCCTGTGCTGCGACGTTGGTGCATTTTATCGCCACCGTTTTGGTCTGCGGATTAATGCCTTCGGGACGGTTTCCTGCCCCCGCCTTGCTGAACAACGATGCGCCAATATCGCCAAAATCAAACTCGACAATCTGCCCTGCGTTCACCTCACAGTTTTGTGGAACCTCCACCTTACCGCTGTAGCTGATGGTATAAACCGGCGTGCTTAACGCATCTCCGGTACTGGTCGTGACATAGACTCTGAACATGGTCTGGCGCGGGATCGGCACCATGTTAATAAACGAGCGGATCACTTTGAGTTTAAACACCAGGTTTGAATCCTGTACGCCAAAAGGCTTCTGCTTCGAAACGTTCGAGTCAACGCCCATACGGATATAATTTCGCGGAGGATAAAACAACCCGGCATAGCTGTCGGTGATGCTCATGGCCCCCAGCAGGTAGTCATTGAGCTTCAGATACTGAAAACCACCCTCGGTACTTTGAACCGGAAGTTCAGTGACATAGCTTCGATAGGTGTAATTCACCGTTGTCCCAGCCGGACAGGTGGCATTAACGCCAACCCAGCCCGATTTTTCCGGTAACGTCACCACCTGCCCCGGCTGATTATTGCTGCTGTTAAAGACGTTCGACAGATCGTAAAAAACATCCGTTGGTGTGCCATTCGAGTTTTGGCAGACCGTCGCCCAGGACGAATGAGCCATCAGCAGTAAAGCGCTTCCCAGTAACAAACCTGTTTGTCGTTTCATCGTATTATTCCTGTCGCGCCGTTGGAGATTCGCACGTCACGTTCGTGAGCGTCACCGCTTGTTTCAGACTCTCCTCAGGCAAGGCATAGTGCGCCATGCAGCGAGCGTTAGCGCTTTCCCCCCATTGGATCAGCAATTCGCCTTTTAGCGGTAAGCCGCTCAGGTAGATTTGTCCGTCTTCGCCCACCATACTGGTCACGCCGCTGGTGTTTTCACGCACAACGGATCCAAATGGCACAGGTTTACCTGCATATTTCGCAGTTATCAGCGCCCGCACACCGATACGTGTATCAAACGCCGCTCGCACCAATGCTCCTTGCGTTGGCACGACGCTGCTAACGTTATTTTCCACATCGGTATTGTTGTTCATTGAATTGGTATCTAACGCGACGCGGTTATAGCGATAAACGGTGGCATACGGCATCACCGCGTATCCGCGCCAGTCGGTTTGCACGCCGGTCTGGTTTTCTATCCGCACACCCTGCGCGCCAGGTGCTTTAACCAGCACATTGGTGTCCCCCAGCGGCTGACTGAGGGTAATACCGTCCGCATGCCCCACCACGCCGCCGGAGAGCTGCCAGTTATAGTCATGTTGATCGCGATCGTAGTTGTATCCCACGCCCAGCGTGCCATAAGCCGCCTGCCAGTTGGCGCTGGCGTTTCCGCTGTAACCGTTGGTGCTGCTGTGCCCCTGATTCACGCTGTAGCTCAGGTTGCGTCCATCCAGTAATGTACCGCCGATCCCGCTCTGCCAGCTGTTTTGTCCGTTGCTGTTGCGGTTGGCATTAAAAGTGGCGTAGGTGCGATCGAGCGCGTTATCACGCGAGTAGCGCCGTCCGCTTAGCAGGCTGAACGGCACTGACATATTGAATGCCAGAATACGGTCGGTGTCGGAGATGCCTACCGATTCATTCCACGACCAGGAGAGTGAATAGCTAATTCCCTGCCAGCCGCTGGCATAGCCCACCTGATACCAGGTATTGGTGTCTGAGGTATTCCAGTACGTTTGCTGACTCCCCGAAACATACAGCGAGCCGTAGTCTCCCAGGTTCTGCGAAATGTTAATCTGAAAGACTGCCCCTGATGCGTACTGTCATCCGCCAATTGACTGCGCGCATGGGTTAAATCCACAGAAACCGCCCCCCAGTCCCCCAGGTTTCGGCCAGTGCCTAAAACTATCGCGGTGTAACGTGAGGCCAGCTGCGTACCGCCATAAGCGGTGTAGCCTTCTGGTAACCCGGCAATTAATGTTCCCTGGAAAAAGAATGGTGAAGATTGCTGGCTATTGCCGCTGCGAAAATCCCCGGCAACCACGTCGTATTTGAAACGCCCTTCTCGTTGTAACAAGGGAACCGTGGAGTACGGCACCGTATAGCGCTGCTGGCTGCCGTCCTTTTCGTCCACCGTCACCTCAAGGTCACCGCTGGATGACGTCGGGTTGAGATCGGTTATCGAAAAAGCGCCCGGTGAAACATAGCTTTGATAAATCACATAGCCATTCTGACGAATGGTCAGTTTCGCTGCGGTACGCGCAATACCGCGAACGGTAGGCGCATAGCCCTGTAAGCTGTCGGGATACATACTGTCTGAGGAATAGAGCCGCGCCCCGCGAAACCCGACGCTGTCAAAAACGTCGTTGCCGGTGTTGCTGTCGCCCATCACCAGTTCACCCTTCAGCGGGATAATCGCGCGCTGAAGCCATGTACCGATATTTTTCCAGCTTTGTGAGTGGTATCCGTCACCTTTGGAATAGCTCCATGCGCCGTTATTTCTCAAGCGCCAGGGGCCATAGTTCAGGCCACTGAGCATACCGGATCCTTACTGAGTGCCGGAAATGCGGTGATATTGACGCCAAGGCGCTTCACCCAGTCGAGTCCAAAACACGGCATCAGCCCACCAGACTTCTCCCCGGCTTTTCCCGCGCTGGTCGTAAAACGAATATCCTGAGTGGCAACAAACTCATCGTTGCGCCAGATATCCACGCGATAAACGCCTTCAGGCTGATGATTGCCTTTTTCAAAACGTGATAAATCCGCCACGGTTGCCGTATCCGCAGATAAAAAGGCCGGATTAAAATAGCTTTCCCCATGGCTTAAAGAGGGAAAGAGCGCCGCCAGCGTGGACAACGCCACCCCCGCCAGCGGTGGCGTAACCCCCGGTAACAGGCCAGGAAAATACGTTGTCTTATTCATCGTTATCTCAACGCACGCTAACCGTTTGGGCCGGGGTCACGGCGCCATAATCATTGACCGTCTGGAACGTGACGTTGCCCTGAACGCCCGTTGGTAGCAGGACCTGCGCATCACTTTTCGGCGCGACCATCACGTTATCAACCTTCGTTTTCCCCACGTTGAGATTGACCAAGGTGACGTAATACGCTGACGGATTATTGATTTTCAGGTGGTTGCCGGTACGGGAGAATTTCAGCATCCCGGGCGCATCTTCCGGAATTTGCGGCAGATTATTCGGACGGACAAAAAGCTTGATGCGGGACAGAATCGCCAGTTGCAGAACGTTTTTACCCTCAAGGCTGTTTTTATTGACTGACGGAATGGCTTTCACATTCATCCAGAACAGCGATTCACGGTCTTTGGGCAGCGGAACACCTGCATAGATGATACGCAGCGTGTTTTCGCTTTTGGGTTCGCTGACGAACAGCGGAGGCGTAACCACAAACGATTTTTCTTTAACGCCTGCGCTATTCTCGATCCATGAATTGACCAGGTAACGTTCTTTGGTATCACTATTGCTAATAGACAGGGACGTTTGTTTGGCATCGGCTGGATAAATAACGCGGGTGGCGCCTAATGCAATGCCTCCGGCAGCCTGAACACTGGCAGCAGAAAATAAGGCCAGTAAAAGGATAAAACCTAATTTTAGATAATTAAACATAGCTACAAATACCTTTGGTGTGATTATCGTTGGGAAATTAATCAGGGATAAACCAACGTA
>PPYF01370268.1_pt1 | contig 49955 bp, 68 predicted proteins | sample 1559871 | NCBI WGS metagenome assembly PPYF01 (sample SAMN08240021, study PRJNA423297) | Human gut metagenome, whole genome shotgun sequencing project.
AATATTCGGTAATCCCGCGGAGATGTAGTTCCCCACCTCCGCAATATTAGTTGTCCCCTCCAAAAATCTATGATGTGTGTCGGGGAGATTGAAATGATCAGAATCAACATTTCCGAATTTGTCCCCAATGACATCGTAGAGGCCATCAAAATCAGCCTTGGCGACACTGGCTCCGTTCATCAGTAGGAAACCGTCAGGAATTTCCGTGCCCAGGTAGAAAATGCATGCTCCGATCGGAACAGCCGCCAGGGCTGCGGCAGCGATTTCCTTACGAAGAAGTGTCTTAAGCGCATCAATCGCTTCCGTGACATAGGTCTTCACGAAATTGAAAACACCGCTTGGAGTAACTGCTTTTGAAGAGTTTGTGCCGGTCTTGATTTCGTCAAGGCTGGCCAATTTCACAACGCCGGCCACTTGTGTTGTGGCGGGAGGATTAAAGAAGTTTGTGTCTCCGTCAACAGTGATCCCGGAGGTGCCCCCACTGATTACCAAATCAATGGAGAGGAGGCCTTGAGAACCGGAGGCCTTTTGCAGAATTGCACCGGTCGGCTGAGAGCTGACGGCAAACAGTGTCCCGTCCTCCAAGTACACGCCTACCTCATTCACTGTATAAGCGTCAGAACTGGTGTCGCTCATCGTGACGTGGATCGTGTTGTCTCCAACATCTCCGCCGGACAGTGCTGTGATTTCTTTAAATTTGCTCTGGAGAGCTGTCTGATCTGCAGACGGTGTGTAGTTCCCGGTTCCGAGACCGAATTTTGTGATTTTTACGGGGAGTGTTCCGTTGTTTTCGGCATTTACGAGCGCGGCAAGGCCTGCCGACGTAATAACTACGTTAGGCATATCAAAACTCCTAAATTTTCAGTGGGTGATTAGATGCGTGCGTACGAAACCGGTCTCATGAGCGGTGTCACGCTGATTTGAGTTGTGAGTGGCGTTATTTCGGAAGAACAACGCGCAAAAGAAGCCGAGCGAATCGTTCCGGAAACCTGTAAATTTCCAAGAAGCGACTGAACGACGGTGAATGTGTAGTGACTGCGAACAGGTTTTGCTTCGTCCAGCAGTCTGAAAAAATCTTCCTGAGCATTAGCGCTCAGACCTCCGGATATGTCTCCGATAGAAGCAACCACCTCAAATGTGTGAGGTGTGCCCTTGGGCGTTTTCTGCCACCACTCAGTGATGGAAACGGCAGAGCCGAGAGATTCAAGGACTTTTTTGACCGCGGACAATGTGCCCATGCGACATTTCTGTGCCACGACGGTTTTGGCCACCTGTCGTTTTTGACTTAGCGGCCAATAATCTCGCCAAGTCGTGAGGTCAAACGAATATGCAATGTGGTCAAGCTGCGTGCTCGTCAACTTATCGACGTTGGCCAGCACAGCTCCCAATAACAAGAAACCCGAAACTGTTTTCAGTTCCGGGTCGATTGCTTCTGCAGATTTTTTTACCTGCTGATCCGATGAAATACTGTCGGGCAGCAGATCACCTAAGGTGATGTCCTGTAGTGTTTTCATTTAGCCATCCTCCAGCCCCTTGAAGGTCACCGTCACAGACGCGCACTGGGCAACCTGAGATTTGGTTAAAGTCTTGAAAGCGGGCGTTAGGGTTGTATGAAGGATCCGGCCGGCGCCAGCATCCCGAACCCGTTTAATGAGTTCATCGGGATTGATGTCTCTGCCGATTTTGGCCTGCTGCCACGCAACGTAATCATTTACAGCTGCTTGCACTGCAGTCTGGATCGCAGAAAGTCGAACTGCGTCACTCTGCAGAACGTAATAGTCAACGTTGACACTGTAGGAATAAGCCGTCGGAGCTTTGGCATGGACTTCATCGGTCAGCGGCCTGATTTCCTCTCCGGACAGATAATCCTCAACTTCCTGCAGAAATGCTGTAGACGGCAGAGCGCCTCCGGTCAGAAGCGTGTAAACATTCACAACCCCCGGAGTCGGTGAATCAATTGCTACGTCAATAATGGAAGGAGAGGCTGAAAACGCGTGGAAAATGTATGCCTTCTCCGGACCTGCCACAGAAAAACTGTTGGGTTTCAGGCGCAGGCGCTCGGCATAACTCGCATCGCTCTCAGTGTCTGATCCGCCGATCGATTCCGTCGTGTTTACGGCGCTGGCCAAAAATGCCAACGGCGCCACAATCGTAGAAATTTGCCCGGATAAATACCCGTTCCCGATGGTGCCGGCCTGCATGCATTCCGCTTGCGCCGTGCCCTGCAAATCGCCCGGAGCAATGGTCGCCAGTTCGGTCGTTTCAAATATGACGTTCCCGGCACTCACCTGAAAACCTGCAGGTATAAAAAAAGCGCTCGAAAGCGCTTGTGTGAGTGTGAACTGAATTGTCGTGACGGCTTTATCTGCCGGCTGTCGGGCCGTATCGAGGAACACGCCCAAGGCATCTAAATATTGTCCTTGTGCATACGTGAGTAAATTCTGCTGCGCCCCATGGTTAAAAACCTGCCGCAGCTGAATAATTTCGGACGCAATTGTCAGCAAAAACAACCGAACGGGATCGCCGGCATTGAGCGTTCTGCCGGCGGCCGTCTCATAGCGATTGATGATGTCGGATTTGATTTTCTCCGGATCCGTTTCAATGAAATTGACGTCCGGCATTCCCCATCTTGGTAGAGTCTCAGGCATTTCCGCCTCCGATACTCAATGTGATAATTGGATTCAAAAGGCCGTCCATAGCATCCTCGGCCTTCTCTCCAAATTCGATTTTGTCGATTACGGCTCTGGGCTCCCACCTCTTCACGGCCTCAATAAGTTCAGCCTGGATAAGCGCTTTGGCAATGTGGATCGGCTTATCCACATGCTCCCATTCAAGACCGAAGTCTCGATCCAGAGGGACGGTCCCCTTTCGAGTTGCCAGAATCGTCCGGACGTTCTGCAGAACTTCCGCTGCCACGGTGCCGGGAGCAAATGATATCGGCTGGGATAAATTAAGGACGTGCTGCATTTTCGTCACCGCATTCGGTTAATGAAATCGTTGCTTCGGCGATCTGGCAGGCGCCGAGGCCCGTATGGAAGCGCCGTTCCTCCGAGATCGATTCAAGGACAAACTTTCCCATGTAGCGCGGCCCCAGAAGGAGCCTCTGGGGCTTGTGAGAATCAAGCATTTGTTTCAGTAAAAACAATCCCGTCTCGGGAGGCGAGTTCAGAGAACTATCGAAACGAATCTTGAAACTTATTTTGTCAGGCTCTTCTCCGATCCACTCAAGAACTGGCTTCCTGCCGATCACATCGTGGCGGGCGTATATTGTTGCCAGCTCTCTATTCACATCTTTGAATGTATTCACGATATTTGAGGAGCAGACAAACGGGAGAGCTCCTAGCAATCCGGTTACTCCGAAGGCCATAACGTCCTCCTTTAAATGTTAGTTCCGTGGACAGTGCCTCCGGCATAAATATTCCCGGTGACCGAAAAATTTCCTTGAACCGAACAATTGCCATTAATGCTCAGGTTTCCTGTGAAATTGACGTTCTCGCTCGAAATCGTTGCGCTTGAGTCGTTGAGCGTCATCGTTGTAGCGCCAATATTGAGATTGAGCGTCGGCGTCGTGATGTCAACCGTAGTCCCGCCCTTAATGGCGACCTGATTAGACCCTTCAACCTCAACCTTTTTGGAACTTTGGGAGATTGTTTCCGGCGCCGAAATTGCAATGTTTTGGCGGTTCAGTTTGAAATTAGTATCGCCGATAACGCCTTTTAATTCGTGGCTGTTTCGGTTGTAGCTGAACTCGGAGCCGTCTTTGAATTTCACGGTTCGCATGTCAACGGACTGCCCGGGAACATCCACATCGCCGGCATAAAAGCTCCCTACGGCAAAACCGGCCTCTTCTGCTTCATTAAAGAACAGACAAAGAACGTCCTCGCCGACATCCGGCAGCCAGAAGTCTTTATCGTGCAGCGTCTTTCTCTGGAGAACCGGAAGCCAAAAACTTGTTTTCCCGTCCTCGTCATCGAACGTGGCTCGGATCTTACATTTTGCCGGGTCGATGTCGGTCACTTCACCGATTTTGAGAATTGCCAAAACCGCATCACGGTCTTCTTCGTTTGCTTTAAACAACACCTTAATACTCCTTGTTGACACGCCTCAACCGCAGGCCTGTGGTATACCCCGAGCTTCCTCCGCTATGGTTTGCCTCTTCGATGATGTAATTGCCGCTAAAAGCACCGACGCCAAGCACTTTAATAACGGTTCCGGCGCACAAAAACGGGGTTCCGATAACAGTCATGTCTCCGGTAATTTTTCTGCTGTTGAGCTGGCGGAGTTTTGCCTTAGCCAGTCGTTTTGCCTCTTCGAGCGAAGCGCAGCGCTTTTTCATCTCAAAGACTTGGCCGTTTTCATCAGCCTCCGGATCCGTGTACGTGTACTCAAAAACGGCCGGGTTGGAGCCCTTGCCGTTTTTGTCCACCTTCTGCAGATAAAAATCGTATTCAGTGGCTTTGGCTGCCTTCACTTTCTGCAGATTGAGGTCGTAGCCGGCCGCCTGATTCTTCTTCTTCGCTGAAGGGCTGCGCCACTTGACCTTTACTGCTTTATACGTGTCGCTTTGAGAAGCCTCGAATGTGTAGCTCAGGATGTCACTGACACCGATCTCCATAGTGCATACGGGATCTTTTTTCTCGTAGCGTTCTTGGCCAAAAATCACAACGGTTTTATCCGTGACTTTGATCGAGAGTCCGGATTCTTCACACAAGCGCTGCAGGAAGGCCATGTCACTCTGACGAGACTGGTCAATGCGCTGGTACTGAGGATTTTCGGCAGAATCAAAGAAAAGCTCTAATTCAGCATCTCTGCAGATTTCCTGCGCGATTTCCTGCAGTGAATGGTTCTCCCAAGCGCGGTTTTTTTGAGTTTTCCGGACAGGTTTGTTCAGCGGAATGGATACGGCTCGAATTTCGCAAACCCGAGGCGCTCCGGAGATTCTCTGATAATCGACAAAGAATGTCCCCAGAAACGCCTCCGGCCCTGGTTCCTCCGTAGTGCCGGCAGACAAGTACATTTTGACGTTCTCTCCGCCGTCCGGCTTCCAACTTCCGGCCCACTTTCCTTCATTATCTTTGAGGGTCAGGCTGATTTCATCGGCCTGGCCGCTCTCATGATCGATAAACGACCATGAGAGCAGATCTTTGCAAAGATCTTCTGACACATCTGTTTCGTTTTTGGAAAACAGCAGCCGAAGCCGCGTTTGTCTAGGTCCCGACATTTCTGTTCTTCCTTTTCCATGGCGGCAGCATTGACTCTTCCTGAGCGGTAGTCTCTCCGACTTCCGGAACATTGAGCTCAATCCCTGACGGGAAAATGACATATTCCTGATAATCCGGATTCGCCCGGATCAGGTCTGACATGTGCATTTCGCTCCCCAGCAGTTTCTTGGCCAAAATATCCCATGTGTCGCCCTGAATTGTTTTATACATAGAGCCTCTCCTTAGGCGTAAGACAAGCGGCGGTCAGAATTGATTAAGCGTTCGAGTTCGCGCTTAAGGTCAGCAACGCCTGCTCTAAGTCCGGCCTGAACATCCTCTCTAACCGCTCCGGCGCCTGTGATTTGAATTACAGGAGAGAAGTTGACAGAGATCGAAGGACCGCCGGCGCCCATCATTCCGCCGAGGCGGGAAAGCGGGAGGATCGCTTCCGGTTCTCTCCCCTCGCCGACCATAGCCAAGGACGGCCCTGTCGCGATTCCGCCGGCCGCCAGCATCGGAATTTCCGGAATGTTAATTCCTACGCTCTGGCCTCCAATACCCGGGACCATATCCGGGATCTTGAACGAGCCGAGGGAATTGAGTCCGGCAATTGCTTTGTTGGCCAACGAAATCACGAGATTCAGAGGACCTTTCGCGAAATCCGGCAGGGCTTGGAAGCATCCTGCAAAAGACGTTTTTGCACCGTCCCAAGCCTTGGCCCAATCTCCAGAAAATGCACCTGTTACGAATGTTAATAAGCCTTTGAATTCTGTTTTAATCCCATTGATTGAATTGACAGAGCTGTCATACATGCCCTTAACGACTGAGGCCATCCCCGGAAACTTCTCATTAAAACTGGTCCATAACGATGCGAGATACGCTTTAACATCGTCCCAATTTTTATAGAGAGCGACCCCGGCTGTAATCAACAATCCAACAGCGCCGATTGCCAACCCGATAGGATTACAAAACATGAATTTCATTGCCCAACCGACCGCGTTCAACACAAACTTCAAGCCGGCCATGGACTTTGAAGCCGCTAACGAAGCAAATCCCAAGGCTTTTGTTGTAAAAGCAGCTGCCGCAGCGCTATTTCTATACAGAAGCATCGCCTTCTGGCAAAGAAGGTAGGTTCGATAAAACGGCGAAACGACAAGCATCAGGCCTGAAAACGCTATTTTTGCGGCAATAACAGAGCCCTTAACCATAACAAGAGCGCCAGCAACTTTCAGCGCCATTGTCACTAGAGATTGGTTCTTATTTATCCAATCTCCTGCAACAGTCGCGGCCTGGACCATTGACTCTGAAAATTCCCGCAACGGCCCGAGCATCGGTTTACCGATTGCTCTGGATACGTAGGTAAACGAGTTTTGCATCAACGTCAGTGAATTAGACGTCGTTGCGCTGCGGCTCCTAAATTCATTGAGCATTGAGCCAGCGAATTTTTCCGATTTCGCTACGAGATCAAAATTTTCCCGGAGCTTTTCGGTATTGGCCAGCATCGGACCCATGGCTCTAGCGCCTTCCTCGCCAAACATTGCTGTGAGGTACTGCATCTGCAGTTCTTTAGGCAATTTGGTTTTGATTGCGTCAAGAACCGCAAAGATTGTTTTCGGAGCGTCAGTCTGAACGTCTTTCTGAAGCTGAAGCGCATCAAATCCGAGGTTGCCGAATGCGGCCTTCTGCAGATCTGTCATAGATCCGCCTTTGGTTAGTGACCTCATGAAGGCGTTCATACCGGTTGCCGCGACTTCTGCTTCTGCGCCGGCGCCGATAATTGTGGCTGCCATGGCGGCCGTCTGTTTTTCTGTTAATCCGGCGACTTTGCCAAGCGCCCCGTAACGTTTCAATGCTTCGCCGACTTGTTTAGCAAGTGCTGCGTTGTTATTACTCAGGGCATTTGTTGCGTCCGCGAGGCTTTCGGCTTGATCTTGCGTTAGATTCATACCGCTGCGCCACTTAGCCATCATTTCCCCTGCTTCTTCTGCAGAGATGTCGAAAGCCACGCCCATTTTTGCGGCGGTCTCTGTAAACCGAAGAAGGTCATCCTCTGCGATACCGGCTTGACCTGCCGCAGCAGTAATTTTCGCCAGACCTTCTGCCGTCATTGGGATGGATAAGCTCATTCTTTCGAGCGCTTTTTCCATCTCCTGCAATCCGGTGGGATTCTTAAAATCCACTACCTTTTTGATTTCGGCCATAGCATCCTCCATCTGCATCGCCTGTTTAACCGGCAATGCCATAGATGATGCTGCTGAGGCAATGTAGCCAATCTGGCCAACCCCAGAGAGGATTGAGCCTTTTGCGTTTTGCGTGCGGTCCCTCCAAGCGGCGGATTTCGCATTTATAGCGGCAAGTTTTTCCTGAGCTAGTCTTGCCCTATTTGCCTGGGCTGCTAGAGCCTTCTCTTTTTGCATCAACTGTTGAGTTGACAACCCTGCTGTTTTGTTCGCTTTTTCTAGGCTTTGAAGTGCGTACTTTTTCTTTAGCAATTCCTGTTCAGATGTTTTAACAGCTGCCCGCTCGTTGTTAAATTGCACCTGAAGTTTTTTTGACTCTGCCTGTGCGTCTTTAAATGCTCGCCCAAGCATGCCGGTTTTGATCTGGGAGTTTTTAAAAGCACGGCTTAATTCGTCTGTTGGTTTTTTCGTTTTCTTTAGGACTGCAGCCAACATCTCTGTTTGGCGTTTTGATTCCAAGAACTCCTTGCCTAACTGATCCGCTCGTTGCGTTGAGAGTGAAACGCTTCTACCCAAATCAGTAACTTTCTGCTTTGCCAAATTGAAAGATTTCTGAGATTCCAGAACGTCCTTTCGCATTTTTAAAGTGCCTGACGCTTGGAGCATTGAGCGATTAAGATCCTGGAATTTATTCTCAAAGTTTTTTACTGTTTCTCCGGCACTTTTAAACGACTTTGCAAAATCAGAAGAAACTTTGCCGGCAATAGCAAATGCGATGCTGTATTCTTTGATACCCATGACGAAATCCACGCATAAAAAAAAGGACGCCGGAGCGCCCTTATTACAAAACTGGTGGAGTTAGGTCAGAAACACGAAATAAAAACAGAAGACGATTAAAAGAAGAAGAAACAGGAACATAGCAAACGCAAAAACAGCGGCTAACCCGTCTAACAATCCACCTACCACTGCCTTAAAAATTCTCATAGCTAATTCCCCTTTAGAGGAATTGTATTTCTCTAAGCTATCAACTTCAAGATCAAATCACGGTCTTTTACGCCTCTTCTCTCCAGTTTTTACTGCCTCTATCCATTCTGACAATTCAATGAGAGGAACCCTCCACCAATCTAAAGCGCCAGAGCCTGTATCTGCTCTGGCCAGGCTCAAACAAACCTCTCTAATCATTAAGCTTGGAGAGGATTTGCTGAGCCCGAGTTGTTCAAAAAATTTAGAACGTAATTGGCTATAGTAATCAGAACAGGCCCGGGCATTTTCATGAAGAACTCGTCCGGCTGACCGCAAATTTGACCCAACACAAGACAAGCAAAGCGGAAATTAAAGGTTGTTAAAGGCGTCAATGAGCCGGAATCCCGCATTTCTCGCTCTGCTGCAAAAATGACGCTGCCGTCGATCTTTTTAAGATCAACATCCAATTCTTTGTAGGTTTTGCCTTCAAATTCGTAAGGTTCTGCGAATACAAATTTCATATTTTCCTCTTTTTAAAGCCCCGCCGAAGCGGGGCAGAATTGATTAAGACATTCCGAGGTCTTTACGGACGCTCTCGAGCATGTCGGTATCGCCGAATTTGGCGATAAAGTTGTATTTATCGATTTCGACAACCTCTTTGTCATCGACAAAAATCTTCAGATAGACCACCTCAAACTCAGTGGAGGAATCCGTTGTTGAGCCCGGCTCAAACGAACCCAGAGAGAAGTTTTTCGGTATCGCGCGCATCACAACGCGGATAGGTGTGGTCGTAATTTTTCCCGTTGTGTTGTCATAATGCTGCTGAGAACCGCGGATTTCCAACTGATGAGCCTGTTGTTTGGCCAGCTCCAGCGCCGGCCTTTCAATGGTTCTCCAGTTAAACGTGGCGCTCATTGCCTGATAGTGGCCAAGTACGGGGCTGTCGACTTCGCCCGCAATGCCGGCACCTGACACAGTGTCGCTCATTGCCTGAAGCTCGGGCAAATCAACAGTCGCCATGCCCATTAGAGCGTTGGCCTCGTTATAGACACGATAGTTGATCAGGCGCTCCGGGACGCTGTTTGTTCCTGTTGCCATTTTTTACCTCCAATTAGGCTGCAAACAAGGTTTGCAGATAGTCCGGATCGAATTCAAGAATGAAGTCAATCTCTTTTGCCGGAGACGGCGGTGTGATGTAAACATGGAATGCGAGATTTCCATCCATAAGGTCCGTGATCGAGTTTTCCGAAGAAAGGAACTCAATGCGGCCGCCAAGGATGTACTGCATAGCAGCCAGCCCGTTCATCCAAATGTTTGCGCTGTCGATGATCGTGTTGATCAAGCGCGGAGTGATCGGAGAATCCACTTTCTGCCAGAACGTTTGAATGTACGTATTGCCGATCCAGTTAAACATTCTGCGGGTCGGAATGAACGTGTCTTTAACGTCTGTACTTCCCGGATATGCTGCAGTTCTATTGCCCCAGGCGACCCAACCTCCGATGAAATTCAACGCGCAGACAACGCCCTGGCTGTTCAGATAGGCGCCTGTGTTCGGTCCTAAAACAACTTCGGAACCATCGGCCAAGCATGTACCTGTCATCTGCAGGTTTTTGTTGGAGGGAGAAACATACGGAACATCGTCGTTCTGAGAATCCACCTGAGCCATCAAACAAGCCAGCTGTGTCGAGAGATTGAACACAGTGCCGTCCAGCTGGATCATCGGCCAGCAGCAGATTTGCATCGGATCAACGATGTTGTTCTGGTTCTTCCAATTAGCAACAGCGGTATAGTTTTTGACCGTTGTAGTCGGGACATCGACTGCACAAACCGCCTTGAATACAGTGTTAATGGCGGTGCATTTTGCGGCCATCACGGCAGCGACGCTCGGACTGGACGAGAATCCCGGAGCAATCAGCGTGCCCGGAACAACTCGGAAGAGCGGAAAAACATCGTCCACGAGCTCGAGGCCGGATTTATTTCCGGAAGTGTCGACGCCTCCGATGATGTCATCGGCGTCCACTGAAGAAGGATCCAGTTTGGATGCCGTCAGCGTGTAAGGGGTTTCAGAACTGCAAAGGAAGTCTCCGTCTTGATTTTTGAGAGACGAAAGAATCATTGTTCCGTCGGTATCGAACGAAACAACGAAGTCGGTGTCTTTCGTGAGCGTCTTTTCACCTGCCTTGAGAACCAACGTATTCGGCAGTACGCCTGTTTCTGCAATTTTTGCAATACCTGTTTTGGCATCGAACGAAACGCTTGTAGTCGTGCAGCTCTTCTTGTGCGTTGTCGGATCGAGAACGTTGACCACAATGATCGGTGCTACTCGATACAGCGAAAATGCGGAATAAATCAGCTCGCAGATCGAATAATTGAATTTCTTGAGTCCACTGGTGGTGTCTTCCTCTGCCGGCACAAATCCGAATTCTTTAACCGCCTCCTCGTAGGAGTAACAGATTTTCGGTTTATTGACATTAGTGGGATCGGTCATATTGACCGGGGCAGTTCCGATAATCATCGGAATGCCGGCACTGACCTCAACCGGCGGGAGAATGCTGGTAGGAACCTCGCTGACGTAAACGCCATGCTTGTAAGCCATTTTTTAAGCTCCTTTTAGTGCTTGTTTGTACAGCGTGTTGAGAATGTGTCCTTGGGTACGGACATTGGCCCTGGCCTGCTGCACGTCCGCGACAGGAACCATCAGCTGACCGATTGCCGGATTCTTTTCGATCATTCCGACAATGTGGTCGGGATATTTATTTGCTCCCTCTCGAAAAACAGTGTTTGTCGAGAGCCCTAAAAACGAAGGCCCGACATAGATGACGGGCCTCTCTTTTTGAACTTCAGTTTTTCGTGGCTTCATGTTATTCATACGGTGTATAGGGATTGACAATTTCAGGTGCGCGGAATGTCCAGCGTGTACTCATGACGATTTGCCAAAACGGCCAGGCTTGGGCCGGAGAGTTTTCCCAAGAGACCGGAGTCTCCAGAATGAACCGCTCATCGAGCGTGCGATTCGGAAGATTCAACAGCAGCGCCTCGACTTTTTCCTTGAGAGACAGAGCTGTGAGATGACCTTCAAACTCACCATCCCACACGCCAATCACGATCGAGACGTCGACACTGCAGCCATCCGCATCCGTTTTCCCGGAATCCGGACGAATCAAAACAAATGGAAAGTCATCGTCCTTGGATTCCTTTGAGTTCTTCGGCGGCAAATAGCCCTGAATGATCTTCGGCGCTCTGAAAACTGTCGGCTCGTCAGCTTTGTGCTCCAAAGGCAGGAGAAAATCGCTCAAGCCCGCTTCCAAGAACTTACCGAGCGCTTTGCAAAAATAAACATCATTCATTACTTATCTCCTTTAATGAGCCTCATTGCCTCGTGGTCGATTCGGCGCAGAAACGTGTCTCTCATTTCCGACTGAATGTCTTCAGTGATGTTTTCATTTCCGACCATTTGGGGAACTGAAGGGCCGTAACGCGGCTCAATCGGGAGCCGGGTGGCACCCTTTCGCTGAAACACGGTGCCGTTGTAGACAAATGCGTTTTTTAAAGGCTTCAGGCCGGTTCTCTCGACTTCAACTCGCACTAGCTGACGATTATTTCCGGTCGTATCCCGTCCGGAGGGACGGATTCGGAAATGCGCCATAGTGAGTTCAGGGCCGGAAAACACGAGTTGTCCGGAAGTTTCTGCGCCTCCCGGACGTCTCAACCGAGTTGCTTTCTTAACGTCGGAGGCCTTGATCGTGTAACGGCCGCGCAACGACTTCGAGGCAACAGTTCGACCGCGCATTAAAGCTCGGTTGATCGCCCGATTAACGGCTGTCTGAGCTCCTTTTTTAGTGGAGTTCAGTACGTTAAGCGCGGCCTCGACGTCATTTTTATCGATTTTCACTTCAATCATTGCCGATTCTCCCGGAGAACAATGACGAGCATCGTCCCCTCAATAGAGACCGACTTGACGATGTGGCGGGAATCGTCAATCGACATCCACTGCCCTTCTTCAGGCGCCTCCAAATCTTTAGAGTCTGCGTAAAGCGTTGTCATGTTGATGAAATCGCCTACCAGTCCATCCTCAGGAATTTTGGAGATGATGTTTTTGTCGATGACGCATTTAATTTTTTCGCCGTCAATATCGTGATAATCGGCAAACTCGTTGAGATTCAAGAAAACATTCTGGACATCCGCTACCGCGAAGTCCTTAAACGTTTTCATTTTTAGCTCTGGCCTTCGCCTTCGGGGCCGGCTTCTCCGGAGTTTCTGCTGCCTTAGCTTCAGCCGCCTCAGGAAGAGGAACGGCAAAGCCCGTGCCGGGAATCGGTTCGGGTTGAATTACTTCTGCAGGTGTCTCCGGTTCTTCAGCCTCCTCGAATTTCTTGCCGACGCCGGCCTTCAAAATGATTTTTGCCTCTTTCTCATTGAATTCCGCTTTAGCGCCGGCTTTGTAAATGTCGCGTCCGAAAACCGTGTTTTTGGTGAAAATAATTTCCATTATTAGCTCCTATGAAAAAGGGGCCGGAGCCCCTCTTCTTTAGCATCGGATTAGGATCCGGTAGCGTTGATGACGTGGAAGGCATGAATCTGCTGAATAATCGGCAGCGGACGGCTGGAGATCTGCAGGACGCGGCCCATCGGGTTGGAGCGCTGGATCCAAGACATCGGAACACGAGACCCTTCAACGAAAACAATTCCTGGATTTGTTTCGCTAATGACCGGGCAAGCGCCGTAAGCCAGCATGGTTTTTGCGCCCGGCGTTGCGAGCAGACATTTGTCTGCCGGAACCATTGCCACATCACCGTCCGCGCCCTTGTACCATTCATCGTAGGAGTAAATGTCAAGAGCAGAGTCTTTGAGGTAGCCCCAGTACGTAACGCCGTCCGGGAGATGCTGAGGATCGATGTGGCCCATGTCAACGCGCCTCATGTCGAGAGACTTGGAGGCGGTAAGCTTGCTCAAAATCGTGTCGATCACGTTAGTGCCGCAGATCAAATCGCGAGGAGTAAAGCCGCCGTCTTTGATCATAGAGCGACGAACTACTCTCAGGTCGCTCATGATGGTTTCGGCAGTTGCGGTTGAGGCGTCCCACTTCGTGGTCAAAGTAGTTTCCGGCTTTTCAGAGGCCGCAACAGTGGCCCAGAAGTTCAGAACCTCATTTACACCGTCACCTTTGACCGTAACTTTTCCACTGAAAAGAGCTTCCGAGCACATAGCCTCTTCGCGGCGAGAAATGTACTCGTCCAGTTCTGCCAAATCGCGGCCCAAAATTTCTGCCGCACGCATATTCGGAGTCTTGCCGGAGTAAAGATTTTCTCCCGGAAGACGCTTCATCACATCTTCAGCTGTTGTGATGCGCTGCGGGGCCAGCATCGGAGCTTCATAGCTCAGAGTTGAATAGCCTTCTCGGTCGATGACCTTACCGCCGTTAAGAGGGGAGACAAACGGTGCAATTTTGCGTCCGCCGGGACCGACCACATCAAAATCGATCTTTTTAGCTGTAAACGTGGGACGATTTGCGAAATATCGATCGCGCAGCCAGGTATGTTTTGTGTTCTGGCCTGCCTCGATCATTTGCGTCATGATGCGCGGTTCAAAAATGTCAACTGCCATTTTTTACTCCTGATTAGATTTGATGAAAATGCCGATCTTGCGGGCCGAAGTTTTGCAGTCCGAAACAGACAGGGTGCCGGTTGTCGGCGTGCCTACAGCCATAGCCTTTTCGTTAAATTCGCCTGTCAGATAAATCACGGTGTTTACATCCGCCTTGGATGCGTCAACGTCTTCTGTCAGAACGCCATAGACATCAGCGGCAGCGGTGACAGCTTTGCCGGTTGAGGCAACCAATGTGCCGCGCTTCATTGGAGCTTCTCCGGACGGTACTTTGATGACGTCTGTGACTACAGGCATCGTCTGGTTCGCTGCGAACAGGTTGTCAACACCCGTCGTATATTTTTCCTGCATTGCCATTTTTACCTCCGATTATTTGTTGAACTGAGCGGCGGCCGCTTTGACCAAAGCCGCGCGTTCTTGCTCATCATTTTCGTTTTGAGTCTGTTTGGCCTGCTGTGCCTTAGCGTCAGCAGTATCAAAACCAAGGTTAGAGTCGACCTGAACATCCTTCAGATCCGCAGCATCTGCAGCAATGCTGTTCTGAATCTTTGCCTTTTTGGCCTTTTCGGCTTTGACTAACTGAACGGCAAACATTTCTGGAGTGATGCTGGAGTCGGCTTTGGCCTGCTCGAGAAGGTCCGAATGACCGGCAAGAGCCAGTTCTTCGAGCGCGTGAATGCGTTTTTTCTCATTTTCGACGCCCTGCTTAACGGCCTCTGCCTGCAGAGAGGCGATGAGATCCGGATACTCCGCTTTGAGTTGTGCTAAATCCATTTTTACTTCCTTCTTAGGTGGTGGATTAACGTTGTCGGCAGGGGCCTGAGCGACTGCCGTAAAGAACTCTGCCGGTGCATGCTCGAAATACTTCGAGTCTGCCGGCAGGCCGTTGATGAGAACGTTTGTTGGCGTTCTCAAATTTTTTACTGAGGAGGATTCGTCAACGACGTCAGCAAGGCCGAACTCGACAGCCTCCTTGGCATTGAAATAACTTTCTGCTTCGATTTTTTCTCGGATGACTTTTGGGTCTTTGCCGCACTTGGCTGTATAGATTTCAATCAGGTTTTCCTCGAGCTTCCGAATATCTTCGGCAGTTTTCTGAATTTGCCGAGCACTCCCGTAAGCTAGGGCTGAGACTTCGTGAATCATCATCATTGAGCCAAGTGGCATCGTCACTGTGGCGTTGGGTACGCTCGTGATCAGCGTCGCTGCACTCATTGCTGCACCGTCGACTCTGATGTTGATTTTTCCCTGGTGAGTTTTCAACAGACTGTAGATTGCAAGAGCGGTATAAACACTGCCGCCGAAACTGTTGATAGAGATGTCGATCGTGCGGGTGGGATCAATTTTCCCGAATTGTTTTGCAAACTCAGTCTCATTAAATCCGTCCTCATACTCTTGGCTCCCGCCAACATAGCCGTAAAGGTCAATTTTTACCGTCGGCAGTTTGGCCGAGTTTTCGATTTTCCAATGAAATTCTTTGTTCTGGTCAGTTGGTTTCGAATTCGTCATTCTCGTCAACCTCCTTTGTTTCAATAGTTGTGTGTTGGATGAGGCCGGCGTCTTTCATCATTGCTTCCTCGTGTTTCCGGACAGCGACGATGTTCTCGAACTTCATTCCGGTAAGTTCCGCGGCCTCTCTTTCACGAGTGCTAAAGCCTTCTTCCACTCGGATTTTTGCTGCGTTGACTTCTTTGAGCGGGTCTAGCTGGCCCTGTGCATCCCCGTACCATTCGGAGCCGCACCATGCCGCTCTAATCAGCGGATCGTCGAAAAATCCCGGAGCATCAATTCGGCCTTTGAGTACGGCTTCGGTGAGCCAAGCTTCATAAACAGGTTTGCAGAAAGAGGATGAAATCCAATCCCGTCTCATCCGGAACATCTTCCAGGCCTCTAAAAGAGCTGCTCTGGACGCGCTGTAGGACGAATCGAAGTTTTTGACGAGTAACTCGTAGGGGATTTCAAGCGCGGACCCGACCTGCCGGCAAACAGCTTTAACAAACGTCTCGAATCCTGAGACGGGTCGTTTGGGATCGGCAAATTGCGCCTGCTCTCCTTCCTCCAGTGCTACAACCGTTCCGGATCCCAATGTGTAATCCGGCTCAGGCAAAGCTTTTTGAGGCTGGGCGCCCGGGATGGATTCAACACCTCTGAATCCTCCGACAATTGTCTCTGCCGGAGATTTCGTTGTGATAAACACTGTGAACATCGAGCTCACCAGCGCTGCCGTCAATTCAGCGTCCGAATATCTCGAGAGCTGCTTCATTGATTCAAGCACCGGCGCAAGCAACGGAACTCCTCGACGTTGTGCCGGACGTTCAACATCGCACATCACATGCAAAACGTTTTTTCGTCCGGTTCGTTTTCCGATTGCCGGGACTCTTGTCCACTTGTTCGTAGCGGTTTCCAATGAACGACCTTGGGAATTTGGATTTTTATTGCAAATCCAATAGGCCACAGTCTCGCCAAATTGACCGCATTCGATGCCGCCGACAATATTCCGCTCAAGATCTTGACCTTCGTTCGGATTACAAACGCGGTCCGCCTCAATCAAACCTACTTTTAGGTCGTAGACGCTTCCCGGTGTCCGGATAACCGGAAGCACTACAAAAACATCACCGTTGACCAATGCAGACATCAAAACGAGTGACTGCAGTTGGTAGAACGTCTGTTTTCGCTCTGCGTCGCAGTTCGTGTTTTCAGACCACAGTCGCCACTCTCGCTCCGTGTTTTCTTCCCACTGACGCGCTTCTTCTTCGGTCATACCTAAGAATTTGGCGTCAATTTGCGCGTTCAGCATCAGTCCCGAGCCGATGATGTTGGTTCTCAGCGTCTTAATCGCACCGGTCGCCAGAGGCGAGCCCATATACAGGTCACGGGACCGCTCCCGGAGCGTCTCAATGTTTTCAACGATGTCGGAGTCGGCATCCTTTCCGCCGGTTATCCAACGGGAAAGAGATTTTTTGACGATCGAGGCTCCATGAAGGCCGTAACCTCCGCCGTTCTGTAGAGAATTGAGAATATCGAGTTTGTTTCGGGCAACTTGTCTGGTGAGGGCCGCCTGGGGAGCAATGAATTTGATTGCCTTTTCAAAAGCGTTCATGTCCGCTCCTTAAAAATCAACGGGCGTGACACGAAAACTTCGCATCCGCCCGCCCATTCCTGATTCGAGTTTGGCAATTTCATTTCGCCAGTACTCAATTCGCCTCGCAATATCTGAGAGACTCGCTCGCGTGAGACTGTGTGTCCCGATCCTGTAGCTTTGGCCGGTCGAAACAGCCCTCTCCGCCTCTAGCCACATTTTCAAATTCGTTCTTGCCTCTTCTAAGGTGATCCAACTGCTCATAAAGTGATTCCCTTTCCGATAACGCCTCTGCGTCGGCGGGGTTGTTGCGGTGTTTGCGGCGCGCCCTTTAAAGCCGCCTCAATTTGTTCAAAGTTCGGAGTAAGGAGTTCCATGGCAGCCCTGGCATAAACAGCACAGTCAAGTGCCTCGTTACGTTCTCTGATTTTTACCCAGCCGCTTTTTTCCTTGCCTTTTTCGTACTTCAGCTCGAAAACTTCTGCTGTAAGCTGCTTGAAAAAGTTTTCTCCAAAGCCACACTCAGCCTGCATCGGGTAATGAACAAAGCCCGGACCTTCTTCAGCAATGTCCAGGGCATGCATTACGGCAGTTTTCCCGGAATCCACGCCTAGACTAAAAAGCGTTGCGCCGACAATGTTTTGTCGGGAAGGAACTCCTATGAAAGGAACTCCGACGCCGCCTCTGCCTTTAATTGAAAAGACCCGGAATCTCTCCCGGGCCTTTGTGTATTCGTAGACTTCTTTGCTGTAGGTTCCATCACCTGAGTCCACAAACGTGCAGGCAACAGTAATCCTGGTGCCAAACGACAGAGAATGCTGCATCGTCAAAATGCCGTCCAACTGTTGCCATGGCCCGGGTGTATCGGGACTGCCGGGAATAATGTAATGACGTATTCCCCAACATTCTCGAGCTCGGCCCCAGCCGTAAACCGTGCATTCAAGTCGATCATGCTGGACGTCGACACCGGCCGTGAGAAGCAGAACTCCGTCCGGAAGAACTCCGGTTTCCGGATAGTATTCTCTGCGGCGCAGCAGATACTCCCACTTATCGGCATCGGCCTCGAACTGCTCCCAGGGCTCGCCCAGTTTCAGGTTAATGAACTCCATCAGACCGGCTTTGTCTTTTCGGTGATTGATCTCAACCCAATCCTTAACAAGATCTACAAGATTGACCCAAGGAGAATTCAATGCGTTGATGTGATAACTGCGAAACCGTCCCTGTGGGTTCCTGACCTCCCAGCGTCCGGACTGAAGAATGTCCGGATTGATTTTGCGGGGGCCGCGGATTTTCGCTCCGCAGTGAGGACAGAAAAGGCCGACCGAACTCTCGATAACATTGCCTTTATCGTCTGAGTTCCAATGAACATTCTCCCATTTGAGTTCGTTGTACTGGTTGCATTCAGGGCACCGGACAACAAATTCTCGCTGGTCTCCAGCCAAAAATTCGTTGTGAATTTTGGAGAAGCCCACGACCGTAGGCGTCGAAACCATCAAAAGCTTTCTGTTTCCGAAGTTCTGGGTTCTCTGGACGGCAAGTTTCAGAGGATCGCCTTCTTTGCCGGCACTTTCCGGATAGCGGTCCACCTCATCCGCCAAAAGAATTCGGATCGGACGAGAAGCCAGCCCAGCCGGAGAATTGGCGCCGACTAACGCAAGGAAACCGCCCGGATAGTGCTTCATTAAGATCGTTGTGGACGATTTTTTCTCAGTTCCTCGGCCCTCTTTTCCTTCAATCAGTTTCCCGGCTAATCCGGGAGAATCGCGAAACATCGGAGCGATTCTTTCTTTTGAGAAGGCCTGCGCCATTTCAACCGTCGGCTGAAGCATCAGCTGAGGAGACGGTTCTTGGTCTGCGTAATACCCAAGGACGTTCAAAAGCAGCTCCGACTTTCCGACCTGCGACGCAAACATTAAAACGATTTTTTCTGTCTGCTTATCCGTGGCCGCATCCATCGGCTCCTGTAGATACGGAGTTCTGTAGGTCCTCCATGGTCCCGGTTCTGCGGTTGTACCCAACGAGATGAACCTTTTTGCGTCGGCCCACTCGCTGCCAGTCAATCTCGATACCGGACGGCAGAATTTCAAAAATTCACTTAACCAATGCATAACGATTTACTTAATTAGGCTGTATGTAATCGCGAGGAGCAACAGAAGAGACGCGATTAAGAGACTCCATCTGAGGCAAAAGAACCATATCGGATAGCGCTGGCGGGGACTCATGTCCAACTCTCCCTATCCGAAGGTGAATCGGTAGGCATAAACGAGCGCAATCCAAGCCCCGCAAAACAGGATGACTACCAACAACCACCTGGCAATTTCTGACGCGAGGCACAATTTTGTTTCTCTAAGTGACATTTTTAAGACCAGCCTGCACAAGTGTTTTGTTAAAATAACTTTCATGGTCGATGCCTTACTTAACTAATCGACTATCAAAAAACCCCGCTCAGCTCGTAACTGAACGGGGTTCATTTTTTTGGTTTGTTTACTGCTCAACAAATTTGGATTCATTTAGCGACTGGAGAACTTCATCAATCGCATGATCCAGAACTCCTTCGATCTCTCTCTGGGTTCTGCCCTCTAGTTGTCCGGCGTAGCGAATCGGGATCGTCAGTAATTTTTCCCGGACAAGGGAGGCAACCCTTCGAGCGTCTGCTAAAACCTCTTCTTTCGGAATGAAGTTTCCTTTTTTCGCCTCGAGCTCAATCGCCTTCAATTCCATTTCGGCGGTTTTCACTCTGGCGGTAACTTGTTTTTCGAGTAACCGGGCAACTGAAAATGCGTGAGCGACCTCGACGGGGTTTTTTAAATTTACGCCTTCAAGCCCGATTTCTTTCGGATCAATATCGGTTGAAATTTTTTCTGCTTCTTTTGCAGTTTTTGCCAAATTTCCAACCATTTTTTTGAAGGCGGCCAGACCTTCCTCAACAGGAACTGTGCCATCCTCTGCAACGGGCAGTGTTCCATCCTTGATCCGGCGCCGCACCCAAGTGTGGTTTTTACCGCACAACCTTGCAAATTCGCGGATCGAGACTGTTTCAACGTTTTTTTTCATGACGGCCCTTTAGATTTTTATATCTAGGAATTTTTGGGACGCGTTCCGCATTATGAAAATCCTCATATCTACACCGAAATCGGGACTGGCAGTACCCGCAGGGGTGAATTTTTTCCTGGGAGGACCCGAGGAAAAAACGGAATTGAATTGGCCCCGTTTTTAACGAGGATTCTGTGAGTGTAGAAAAACCGCCTGATGTTTCCACCAGGCGGCAACCCTCACTCAACAACCAAAGGAGAATGAGCAGTGATTACAGAGCATGCTCAAGCTCTATCCGACCCCATGCTGTGGATCAAATCTGGCTCGGTGCACAAAGCCCGCCGAGAGGCTCCAGAGAGAATGAAAAAAGCCCCTGACTTTTACATCAGAGGCTAGATTCATCATGAAACACGGTACCGACTTTTTCTTCTATTCTTATCTTCCGGGCACGCCAAGACAGCCAATAGGCTGTCTTCTTATCTAACGCACTGGAACTACTAACTATCAGTCGGAATTAAATTGTCCTTTGCAATATACAACAAGAAAATAATTGTGTGGAATCTAAAAATAAAAATACCTTGTTTGCGGTATTCAAGCCCATCACCTAAAGTAGTGTAACTAATTCTTGAGATCTTCCAAAAATACAAAAAAGGAGTTTAGAATCCCTTTCAAGGTTTGAGATTCTCTGCTCTGCAGATTCAAACCAACCATTCGAGAAACCTTGGGCAGCCACCCTCTTTAGGGCGACTAGCCTTCGAGCTTCTCCCCCGATTCGCCCGAAGATTCAATCTTCGGGCGTTTCTTTCCGTACGCAAGCCAGTCATAAATTCTTATTAACCTCCTCACGTCCGATTTCAATTGCTCGGGAGTTGCTTTCCCTAATAGGTCTGGCTTATTCCGGAACGACGTTATCAAAAAATCCCTGAGCTCATCCACATCTATTGCGTCTTCCTTTAAATGGGCTCGGCCTGCGAAGATGCCTTTCCCTGAGAATTTAGGATCACTCTGAATTTTTGCCAATGTGTCCGGAAAACCGCGCTTTGACCTTTTCTGTTTGATCGTGTCGCTGATTAGATCATCAAATTTGGTTATTTCATCTTTCACTCTCGGATGTTCTTTAGTGGCCTGAGACAAGAACTTGTAGACCGGAAGAAAGTGACTGCCAGCAGAGACGAGCTGGGGATAGGCTTCTTCAAGAAGTTCGTCCGCTGTGAAATTCACCACATTATCAAACAAAATCGCTTTATACCATTGCTCTGATGAAACTCCCACTAACCCTTGGGGAGACGGCTTTCGTTCTATCCCTACACTGAAAATTAACTTATCCTCGGATATTCTCGGATCATAAGCATTTACGATCAGATTTTTGGTCGGTTTCGAGCTTATGCACAGATCGTAAAACTTCTCTCTGAACATTCGCAAAACTCTAATCGGACAGCCAGCTTCTTTTAATTTGAGTCCATTGAAAAGTTGTTGAAAGTCATCCGTCTCAACCTTAGTCATGAGAATGCTTTTTGATCCAACACTCTTTGAGAGCGTCGACACAACTATTTCAGAGGATAGCTTTTTATTACGTTCAACAAAGACAAGCCGCTTCGAAAGGTCTTCTAATTTATCTTCATCCAGGCATTCGACAATCGAAGACAAAATCTTTTGGACATTAGAATCACCTAACCTGTAGCCAATAAAAATGACGGGATATTCAAGAAAGATTGTCATTAGCTTGGCGGCCAGATAAGCGCTCTTTTTATCGAATTTCTTGTAATCCTCGTCTGTAATTAATATGGTCTCGGGTTTGTCGACCGAACCATGAATTTTAAAAATTTCAGCTATCAGTTGCGGGCAGGAAAAAATTAACTCGTCTTGGCCAACGTAGGTTTTGAACGTCTTGGGCAATAGGTTTTCTAAAAAATCGTCATAATTAGTCGTGATAAAGCCTGAGAGGTGGTCTTTGCAAAGTTCTTTAAGAGCGTCTATTTCTTGAGAATATTCTGTTTGCGGGGTCGCTATGTTCTTTAAATACCACGCGACCTCGGCTTTGAACGGCGAACAATGATCGAGGACTTTGTTTTTTATCCAGTCCTCATTGGTCCTAAAAGCCCGATCAGCAATCCAACGAGCGTCAAACTCTTTCTGAAGATTTCCTCCAACAACGCCGAGGTCATCCTTTGCCTCTATCTGCATCCCAATAAACTTAAAGGGATCATCGGAAAGTCGATCAGAAAAATGTTTGAGAAGGCTTTTCCAATCTGGCAGTCCCATGTAACGCCTAGAGATGCCAGATCCGACAAATAAAAATGGTGTTGTATTGAACTCTTTGACAACATCCAACCAAGTCTTGTTCATGACGCCTTCCTGTGCTTTATTTATGTTCTTTATTTTAGAGAACATGCCTCTATCCACCAAATAGGTTCTGCAATAGAAGAAAGAGTCTGGCCTGAGCGGGCAAAAGTAAAAAAACAGCCCCCGGAGGAGCTGCTAAATCTGTTCTTTAAAAATCGAGTCTTTCTGAACTCAAGAAAATTCTAACCTTGTTTTATGCGCATATTCGATTCTTAACTTTCTGCGAATCGGTCATCATTTGCAGGAGGCCGCGAAATTGATCGTTCGTAGTCCTCTACCATCCGGAAGAAAATCGTGAGTGATGACTCTATCGCATTAGAAAACGATCTCGGCCCGTACTGGCGACGCAGTCGATTAAGCTGTGTTCGGTTTCCGAACGTGATTGTCTTGATAATTTCTTTGACGCCAATACCGGAAACAGTCGGAGGCATGCTCGACCACACTGACGCCAAAATGTTCGCATCCCGATAGTTCTTTACTGGGGACGGAGCCTCCCTATACATCAGTTCTTCTGCCTCCCTTGCCGCCTTCTCCTCCGGAGTTTCTGACTTTCGAGTCATCATCTCCCGAGCGTAGCGACAGGCAATTTCAGTAATCGATACTGCCGGCGCCGCATTGTCGCCATAAACCCGGCGCCAATTCGTCAAACGTCTAAACATCTCTTCTCGAATCATCATGCAGCGCTCAGCTCCTCGATCACGAGCCTAATACTATCCTGTTCTGCGTAACGTTTAGAGCAATTGAACTCTGAAACTTGCCCATCGTCCTTGAACGCAACTCCGTTAAGTGCGTCCAGTACGGTCTTCCCCAAATTGTCGACATCCGGACGAGAGGATTTGGCTGTTTCGTGTTTGCGCTTTTCTGCCGTCCGGAAAAAGAACTCAGCAGTCACCTTGACCGGGCCTGTGGCGATCATCTTCATTCCGCACAGCTTCATTTTGTTCAGCACAAGAACTGCGATTGTGTTTTCGGCTGCATGCGTCTTTGACGGTGTAAAGACTTGATGGCCTGCGCTGGCAAACCGGGGGCGGGCCTTCGGAACTGGTTTAATTGGAATTGTGATGTCGATTACTCGTCTCTGGTTTGTCTTCATGATCCTTCCTTCTCTCTCGGATTTTGAGACCCCGGACATTGAGGCCTCGTTCTGACAATTAGCTTGTTCTTTTAGTACGGAACTTCTTTGTATTTAAGTCCATCGTCATAATTCGTTGTGTCCCGTACGCCAATGAAAGCCCAGGCCCCAAAACTTTTAGTTCCCTTCTGAGTCCAACTCATTTCGTCGTTTTCATCTTTGAGTACCGGTCCATACTCGCTAGGAATCTTCACCAGCACACGGTAGAAAACGTGCTTTGCTCCTCCTGTAAGGCGAAAACATTTATAAAGAATCCTCTCGCCGTCCTCCATTTCATCTAATGGCACTTCTCCAACATTGTCCAGGACAATCTCGTTGACCTCTTCTCCGGGAATCCAAGGTGCAGGCTGCAGATCGCCAATCGTTAGCTGATCAATTTGCTTCCCTTCCTCTGTAGGCTTGGACTCATTAGCCTTGGCCCTCTCTCTGCTGTCTGCCCAAATGGCATAAAGAAGAAAAACCAGAAAGGCAATTGTTGACAAACCTATAACCCAAAGATTTATGGCCGGTGTGGGTTCTTCTCCAAAGAATTGAATTGACAAGTTCTCAATGAAATACATTCCTCCGGAACTGAGGGCGAGCATTAAGAGCGTGAAGGCGCCTATCGCTAAACCTCTTGCTACAAAGTCAATATATTTTTTATCCATCGTTTTTTCTCCTTTTTAAGATGCAAGGCCGATTCGAGCTTCTTCTTCTCGCTCACCCTGCAGTTCAAACCAATCAGCGTATGCAGGTTCATAAGCGCCTGTCGGCTGTCCTTCCGAATCAATCGCTCCAGCCGCGACCAAAGATCTTCTCTGGGGACCTGTGACATGGGAACGATTCGTTAAAAACTCTCCGAGTAATTTTCTGATCCAAAACGTCGGCGGCTGCGGATGTGCTTTTCTCCAGCGGCGCATGTGATCGAGTTTTCTGACAAGCTCTTTGTCCTCTTTCGACATGGACACTCGGGAAAGAGGTGGCATGGAGTCCAACTGAGCCTGCTGACTGACAATCCGGTTGCGGCGCTCCCACTCTCCTCGAATGACAGAGATCAGTTCGGCCGGCGTCGGAGTGAACGTTTCATTGCCGATCCAGTAGTTCACGGCTGCTATCGCATCTTGGAAGGCAATCGAAGCAAAGACGATTTCCCAAGTGTTTTTTTGTTCCGGAGCGATCTCTTTGCCCTTGAGCACTCGGCACTTGTCCGTAAGGTAGAAAAAGAAATTCTCAAATTCTTTCGTCTTCATGACTGGCTCTCTCTGTTGCTGCGTCTGTTGTTTCGTTTTTCTCGGATGACCTTGTTGTAGGCAAACGGATCGCTTCTGCACGGTCTTCCGAAAGGATCCCTCGGGATGTTCCAAGGTGAAGCAAACGTCCAGTCGACAAACCTGCTCCAATGCTTGAACCACTCTGCCTCAGTGCGCAGGATCGTCATGTCGAAGTTGTTTTTGCGCTTGAAGTTGAAAAAAACCTTGCTCACGTCCAAATCCGGACGGTTTCTGCTGCAGTAATCCGCCCAAGCTCTGGGCAAATCGCTCGGCATTGATTGCGGTATTCCGCTCATTGCGTTTTTCATGTTCAAAACCTCATTTTTTGCATTTCGGCCATTGCCGCCTCAGACAGGCTCGGAGGCGGTGTTACCGGAGCGGGAGCGCGTGTCGATCCGCTTTTGATGTTCCCGGCGTTTTGCTTGACGTTCTTGACGTGATTGAGCCAAGTCCGGCGCCAGCCGTCATCGCTGCGGAGGCCTTTTGAGCTGTTCACGGTCTGCCAGTAGTACACGAACTCGGCGAACACCTTGAGGGGATCGAGGTCAGGCCTGAGTTCTTCGCACTGCTGCCGCCAGTCATCCGGCAATTCCGACAAATCGAAACGATGGGTCGCCTGTCGGAGTCGTGAAGTGGCAGGTCGGCGCTTGCCGACCGGCACTTCTTCTTCTGTTACTGCTACTGATACTGTTTCTGTTACTGGCTTACAAGGGGCTTGTAAGGGCCTTGTAAGGGGCTTACAAGGGGCTTCACTTTCCAAAACAAGGGGCTCAATTTCAAGTTGAGTTTGAGAATTTTCAGATTCGGAAGTTGCCTCAAGGGGCTTTGTTTCAGCGCTCTGACAAGTTGTAAGGGGCTTGCCCTCTTCTTGATTGCTTTCTGTCTGAGGCGAAGTCTGCACCGGCGCCGTCGGCTCGGCTGCTTTCCTGATAATCCGATAGCCGAGATTGAAATCATCGTTGTAGCGAATAATGAATTCACGGCGGATGTTGTCCGGCATCTCCTCAATATCCCTCATGAGGCTCTTCCAGCGGTTGTCATCGGGACTGAGAGCGTCGGCAATCTGGTAACGGGCCATATTGAAGACGAACACATACTCGTCATCGTAGAAGCGGCAAAAGTCGGCTTCTTCGAGGATTTTGATTGCGTTTTCGAGTTCGTCGTGCGGGATCCCCAGCTCGCCCTCGATTAGGTACTTGGGCATGTAGAAAACTCCGGACATTTCAGAGGCAGGACATGACATCAAATAGTCCTGCAGAACAATAGCCCACGGATTCCCTCTCAATGTTCGGAAGGAGCGGCTGCGCCACTTCCCTGTAAAGATCTTTGCGTAACTTCTTTCTGATCGTTTCATGATGAATCTCTCTGTTGATTCTTAATTGGTCTTTTGGCCATCGGTTCCAAGCTGGATTTCTCCTTTCAGCTCTGCATCAAATCTCCCGAAAAGCTGCTTGGCCATCTCTCGCCATTCAAGCGGCAAGTTGAACCCGCCTCGTTTCAGACAAGTTTTCAGTAGAAGCAATTCCGGTCTGGTGAGCGCAGGCATGTAGTGTTCTCCGGAGGCGATTTTGCATGCATCGACCGGCTCCCATGCCTCGATATCGTCTGCATTATTTATTTCGACAATGCTCGAATCACTTTCCAACGTGGCGCAGTCCTCAAACTCGTCGGACTCTCTGAGAAACATGAGTTCCGGAAGAGCGGTATCGCGGAATTTGACCAAATAGGCCCCGGCATACTCGCCGTTGGCCAAGTTGCCCTCATAGCACTCGAACGGGAACGCTTCCGTATGTGTGAGTACGATTTTCATTGTCAATTTCTCCTTTTTCTCCGCAACCGCCGTACATACATCCGGGCGGCGCGCAGTTTTCGTTGTTTGTCGGGATTCCTTTCCATTCATGGAGCGCCTGCCAGTAGAGCGGGATTGTCGCCTGCCAAATAGCCCTATTAACGTTTCGAGTGAGCCGGCTTTTTTCAAAGAGCCAGTTAATTCCCCTGAGAAAATCCCAGTGGGATACGTCTTGCGTACTGCGGCCATTTCTCAGCAGCGGGTAGAGAAACAACTCTAATTGATCATCCCGAGAGAGCTCGTAGCCTTCCCCTGTCAGCCTCATGAGATCCTCACCGTCGTGATCGGCTGCCAAGCTGTGACTTCGGATTCCGGATACATTTCCTCTAACTCATCCAGTCCAAACGCTCCATCCGGCGCCAGTACCTGAAACTTCCCGAGATCCTCGATAAAGAGTCCGACAATGTGCATGAACGTGTCGGACTCAGGGTCATAGAGCTCAACAAGGATCTGATCCCCGCCTTTCCAGTCATAGTCTTCCCAATAATCCTTGTGCATGATCGGGACAACCGTGCTTTCGACATATCGTTTTGTTTTGCTCATTTCTGCCTCCAATAGTCTTTCTGTCCCATCCGGCGCCACAACTCGGAAAAATCTTCGGATGCCCAAATGTGCAGACAATGCTCGTGCTCATTGACGTACTCAGAGCGCGGCGGATGGAATTGGACCGCCGGCATCTCGTCGCCCAGCAGCTTTTCTTTGACAAAGCACATCTCATCCCAATTGGGATTTCGGTTTTTGAGCGAAACTGAGATGTGCATCAGGTTCATTGTTTTGCCGTCTTTAACGTACTCATGCACCGAGCTGATCACTGTCAGCTCCCTGCCCGTTGCCGGACAAACCATCAGCTCCGGATGCATTCCCAGCTTCTCCAATGCCTTTCTTTTTGCTTCGCTTATGCTTTTCATCTAACTTCTCCCTCATCTCTCTCCAGTGTTTCTGATAAGCCAGAATCTCTTCACGGTGCCGCCAGTAGTACGAGCGCTTCTTCTCCGCGTTTTTGGCCCTGGCCTCCGCTTGCGTTGCCTTTCGTTTTTCGATCTGCTCTCCCTCGGTCAGCGTCTCTTTGACCGGTCGCTTCTTCAGACCAATCTGGCGAAACTCTTCAGTAACCAGACCGCTTTGCTGTTCTCCGGATGTCCTTTCAAAGAACGCCTCGTTTTCCGAGTAGCCCTGCTGCAGAGTCTTGTGGTAGCCGATATGGATCGTGAAGTGCTTGATCCCGAGCTGCTCTTCTATTTGGTACGGCGTCATGCCGAGCCGGGCCAGCCGCAAAATCCTGTCTTCAAGCTTCATTTTTCCTCGGTTCCGCGCCCTTCTTTGCCTTCAATGAATCGAGCTCGCTGACCATCTCATCTATAAGTCCATAGAACTTATTACAGAACGCCTTGAAACTCTCAGAGAGCAAATCGTTATGCTTCGCATCCCCGACAACGGCCAAATAGGCAAATGTCATAGATCCGCAGCAGGAATCCAGCATTCGGGAATATTTAGAAACGATATCGCCCGCCTGTAGAATGTCCTGATACTGGTTGAGCTGCTCTTTATTTACAAAGCCGATTTTGTCGACCAAACATTTAGATGTATCGTCATGCATAACTGCTCCTTTACTTCTCTTGTTTTCGAGTTTCCAGCTCTTTGAGCTCTGCTCGGAGCCTCGAGCGGAATGCTGCAATTTCCGGCCTTAAGAGCATCGGGGCGCTGTTGATTTCGAGACAAATGCTCTCGAGCTTTTTGAACATTCCGAGAACCCAATAAGCCTCTCCGACGCTGATCTGATTTTGTCTTTCTTACTCATTGAGCCTCCTCGATCGCTCTCAGGATTCCTTCGTAAGTCTCCAGTGCAAAGTTTTGATTCAGCCTCTTTCGGCTGTCTTTGGTTCTGCGCTGAGTCTCGGTGATGCGATTGATTTCGTGCTGGATCGCGATCGAGAGCAGAGGAATCTCGAATTTGTCCGTGAGATTCAGTGCTGTTGATCGGACTTCTGTTGTCTTCTGTCTTGCCATTTGTAGTCTCCTTTGGAGGAAATAAAGCGTCGTAGGGGTAAAGGAAGAATTGCCTAATCATCGGAGGCTGAATATTGCTGTTGTCCTGCAGGAGTCCGGCCTTGACGAGGGCTTTACGGAACTTGGCTTCTGTCTCGGGAGTCCGGTCCATAAAGCCGCCACATTCAGAGATCTGTGCTGACCCGTACTTTTCTCCAAACTTTTTGATAGGCTCAACGAGTTCGTCCCATACGTTGGAAATCTGACTTGAGGCGGCTCTTAACGTCTCGAGCTGCTCTTGCGAGAACGGCCCGCAGTTCATTCCTGCTCTCCTGCAATACGGAACTCTTCGATGGGCTCCCAGGCTTCAACCTCGTAGTTCCGCTCAATCTTGTGAAGCTTGTTGAACAAATAGGCCCGATCGGCCTCGACGTCAGCGCCCAGACGCATTAACTGCACTTCAGGGATGCCGAGGAGCTTCACGAAATACTTTTTGAAGTACAGCTGCTTTGACAAGTTCTCGTAATGATTGGCAAACGGGAACGGTTCTTTGTGAGTTAGTTCGATGATCATGTCCTAGTCTCCACTGCCTGAGCCGGCTTGTTTGGCAGATTCGGTCGTTTTGTTTGTTTTGGCCGCATAAAACTCCTTTAACGCTTCGTAGGTTTCTGAGGCTTCGCCCAGGCACTCAATCTCTCCCTCGGCAGCTTCTGCAGTGAGCGTGAAGCAGTCGGACGGGTCGTCGGCTGAATAGACAAGTGCCACCGGACTGTTTTCATTGAGTTTCACCCAAGCTCGATACAACTCATAGGATTCAGTCGGAATGGTTAATCTCTTTAGCGATTTGAGCTTTGGAATGTTTTTTGACATCAGCTCCTCGAACTTCTCGTTAGGGAGCAAAGATGCAACAGAAGCGATAAAAGACAACTTGCACAAATCGGTCTCAAGGCGATCCAGGAGCTCTGCAAACTCTGCTTTCGTCTTCACCTTTCCAACGATGACGGTTCCGAAAAGAATCTTGAAAACGGGCTTACTCATGACTATTCCTCCGAATATCTGAAGGAGGCACAGAAATAAGCTATGGCGTGGATTTGCGCCCGGGAGAGCGACCGTACGCGGCAGTCCTCATCCTTGTCGAACAACAGGACGGATCCCGGAAGTGTGACGTTTGCGAAGTGAATAGAACGTTCGGCCTTCTGTGTGCTGAAAACCGCGCTCACAGGAAGATCAAATGCCACATCGATATACCTGCTGGTGACGTCTCTCAAATCTGTTGAGACATGCTTTTCAGCGGCCTCCCTGATGTTGTTTACTCGGATGACTTTGCCAATCGGGGCGCCGTTCGGGCCCGGCGTTAGCAGGACGCCTAACAATTCTTTTTCGGGTTTCATGAATTTTCCTTTGGTTGAGAGGCCTTCTCCCGGCGTAGGTGAACATGACGAAAAGAGAACCGCCGGGAGAAGACCGAAACTTTTACGCAAACACGCCCAAAAACTTGAGCATTAAATAGACAAGCCAAATAAACACAGCTACCGGCGCCGCTGCTATCGCAAGGCAGACTGTCACCAGTACAGCCAGGAACATCAGACCGCCGACGGCGTTTGCTAACGCCAAGAGATTTTCTTTAGTTGTCATAGTTTTTACTTTGGCTAAGTAGGAGGGAGCCTTCTCCAGTCGGTGAGAAAATAGAGGTGTCAAACAAAACTTAATCACCGAAAGGAGAAGGCTATGGAAATCAGCGCTATCGCTTGGGGCTACGTGACAAAAACAGGTGCAAAATTGCTTAGGAAAATTTGGAATTTCTGTATTAACGCGAGAGGGGCTGTCCTCGAACATGCTATTTCCCCTGTCGACATCGATGGTGTGCGCTATTACTATGTTTGTTTGCGCATCAAACCCGGCACCATTACCTCCGAGTTCGACCGGCTTGAAACAAACGGCACTCTTTTCCGACCGTTGCGCGGCAGACGTAACTCCCTTGTTCTGGGGGAGAAACTGCCCAACCCTTTCTTTGTAAGCATCAACGCAACGCCGAAAACCGGCAACTACCGCCATGACTTTTTGGTCCTTCCGGCAGAAAAGGGCCCGACAGAATTTGTTTTCAAAGGGAAGACCAAAGAAGAGCTCCGATGCTTTGAAAGCCTTTAACGGTTCAGAGAGAATTAAAGCGTTCATATCCACACCCCTGACTGCCTAACCGAACACGCCTAAATACTTGAGGATCAAATAGACAAACCAAATAAACAAAGCAACCGGTACTGCGGCGAATGCGATTTCCAGAATGACAAGCACAACCGCACCGATGCCAAGGAGAACCAATCCCACCACTTGGATTAGGATTTCTTTAGCCTTCATGGCCCTTCTCCTTTGCCGGCTCACTGAATCCGCGACCCAATATCCGGACGGGCGGCTGGCAGCGGCCGTCATGCTGTTTTGCCCACTCTGCCAACGGACTGCCCTCGGGAACCTCAATCGTTTGGTCTTCGCCGATCTTCACCAGCGCCTTTGTGCAAAACTCTTCGTAGGTCTTACAGCCGGACTTAAGAAAGCCTCTTGGCGAAAACATCTTCGGAAAAACATCCGGAAATCCGAACTTATCGTCTGCGGGTCTTTCTTCTCTGTAAAGAATTGTCTGAACGTCGAAATTGAACGTTCTGCACCACAGCTCCAAAATGTCCGGAGTGCTGCGGGGAGGATTCAAGAGCTTCACATAACGCATTGCACCCACTGCGATTGCAATGGCTCCGCGAGAGACGCCGTTCTTATAGTCTTTGGAAAGCTGCTTTAGCCAACAGAGCTCATAGTCAATTGCATGAAGGCGCTTTTCCAGTTCTTCGACGCCTTTGGCTTCGGCAACACAGCACGGGCCGATGTGAAGTAAAAAGCAAGGTGTGCTCATTTGATCCCCCATTCACCCGTCATATCGAACGAGTAGCAAAGCTCAGTAATCGCCATGAAATCATTAAAGGTGAGAGAGTCGGAATCGCTGTTCTTGCCTCTGCGCAGCAAAAGCACATTTCCCCAAAACCTAAAGCCTTGAAATACAAAGGGCTGTTTTCTGGCCAGCTTGGCTTCCTCGTCCAAGAATGCATCCAGTACGACTCCCGGCGCCCATCGCATACCGACATGTTCGATGGCTTTGCAGTCAATGAGTTTGTAAAAACTCTCCAGCTCGTCCGTTAACTTGACAAGCCTGCCTGTGGGAAGCGAGCTTCCGCGCGTCGGCATCAGCAGCGCGCCTAATAGCGTTTTGGATTCTTTGGCCATGACGGATTCCTCCTAGAAAACTTTGTCGAGCGCAAGCAGGGCGGTGATTGTCAACGGCACTATGTAGATGAACAACAGCAGTGCGTAAGCCATCCGCTTGCGCATCGAAAACCGGTTGAAACTGAATTTCCGGGAGTCGAGACGCCGGAGCTGTTTATCGAGCCGCTGTCTGGCGACTCGTCTTTGATCTTCTGTCATGGCAATTCCTTGGATTGTTTCGATTGCTGACTATTAGCGTTTTGAATTAAGTGGCAATTTCGAGGACTCAGATGGATCAGCTGTTGTTTGATCTAATTGCCTCAAAGATTTCAAGTTTGGAAATTTGCATTTCAACTGATACACATAAGAGACAGGGAAGCCTCTTCTTTTCCAAACAGAGACACAAGACGAATATGTATTGAGCTTACGAGCAGTCTCATTGACTCCTCCAAGCTCCGCAATAATCAGCTCCGAATGCTCTCGACTTAAACGCTTTTTAGTCATAACTAGCAAAATAATTACTATTTGATAGTTTTATGCTAGTTTTAATTAACTATAGTGTCAAGCAATCGTTATTCATAGAATTTAGCAAAGGAGCTATTTATGACTAACGATTTTTATTCACGACTTGCCCTTCGAGCAAAGGAATTAAATTTTTCTCAGAGAGAAATTGCAAGACGATTAGGCCTATCCAGTCCGACCGTAAACGCTTGGTTTTCTGGCAAAGCTAAGAATGTTAGGTATGAAAATGCAGTCAAACTCGCAGCGATATTAGAGTGTTCTCCTGACTGGCTTTTATATGGAGAAAACTCACCCGCCTTAAAAGATAATTCTCGGAGGGAGATTTTATTCGGGCACTTCCAGTTGATTTTAAATTCTCCAGAGTTTGTAGAAGAAGGCCATCTAGGAATAGGTCTCACGTCCTCCAGAGATGGTCTTAGAGCTGTGAGAATGAAGGGCTTGTCAATGGAACCAGAGATCTCAGATGGAGACATTCTTGCGATTGACAGCAATCAAAAACAGATAGAGAACGGGAAAGTTTACGGCTTCTTTATCGGAGAGCGGTTCACAATAGCAAAGCTCTCACTCTCCCTACAAGGCAAGTTACAAGCCACCACAATAAACCCTTATGAAACTGCACAGTTAGATCCGATGCCAGTCATCATAGGAAAGGTACTAGTCAAACTCAGCGCATTAAAATAGATTCTCGTTGCGTTTACGCAACAGCCGCTAGTTTTAGCGGTTATTTTTTTAAGTTTTTAGCAAAAGCGAGCATCTTTTAAACATGGCGATAATTTAATGCTTGCTTTGTTTGCTAGTTTTAACTATCATTAACTTATCGATAGTAGGAACTAGCTATGCAAAACACTACAGAAAACACTCTTCCGACATGGATCTTCTTCTCCAATGTCGACGCCACACAAGTCAACGAAAGCGCCCGCCAGCTCCTCGCATGGAGCGGTGAAAGTTTCGGCCGCCTGCTCGCCGGCACTGAAAATCTTCTGGACGTCCTGGTGGACGGCGATCACCGTCTTGCAGCCGAGAACGTCGTTAAGCTCATTGGCCTTCTCGGCGCCTGCGTTGCGTCCAACCCAACTCCACATCCGAGTGTCCGGGAATTGTTCACGGACTGCGTCATGATTTTGTCCCGAAAACTCGCAGAGCTGCCGAGGGAGGAAATATGAGATCCGGAGAAATCACTTTCAAGCTTTCCGGCCCTGACATGAAGGACGTGATCGATCTCATTAAGCAACGAGACGGGCTCGTAGGAACTGTTGGCAATCCGATTTGCGGAGAAATAACAGTACGCATGCTCAATGATGTTGCCACACAGCTGGGGAAGGCCCTGCTCACTAAAAGTCATGGCGTTAACGTCCTCCTAAAAGGCGGCTTCCAACCGGAGGAGGCTGAGACAAAAGTGGGCCAAGAGGTGAGTCAGGACCGCTTCACATTCTTCGTCAACCCAGCAGACACGCCCTTTCTCCTCGACCGGTTGAATGAAAAGACAATGCTCCAGAGAGCGTGTGAAGAACAGCCGGACCGTAAGGGCGAATTCATGTGGGAGATTGAAAAACTGTGCTGCCGCATCGGCAATGTCCTGGTTCTGAAGAATCAAGGCGTGCTGATCAACCGCGCGCCGGACTCCGACAAGGGGCAAAAATGAGCGACGGCAAAATCACCCTATATCTCGAGCTTGAAGAGGCAGAACAAATTTTTGACTGCCTGAGGCAGCGGGAAGACCTTTTCAATAAAGCCTTCTTTCGTCAACAGGAAGACGCAAAAAGCCACAAGTCGATTGTGAAACAGCTCGATAAGGTTACGTTTGATTTAGGCGTCCTCTTTGCGAATGCCCATAAAGGCCCTTGGGAGCCTTACTCGCAAGATGCTGAGCTGTCGAAAGAGGAAGAGGAATGAGCATTGCAAAAATCACTTTTTACCTCTGTAGCTACGACAGAGACCGCGTGATCGAGCTGCTGGAGCAGAAAAGCGAACTCGTAAAGGAATCGGTCTTTTGCATTAGCAATCATGATTTGGACCGATCCCGTCAAGCGCTTGAAGCGGCTAAAAACATCACGAACCTGATAGGCAGCGTGCTTACGAATAGAAGCCTCAACATTTCGTACGACCCGATGCCGAAAGTCGAAGAAGAGGAATAATCATGGACATCAAACTCACCCACACCGGCGCCATACCGCTGGACAATTACAACGATTATCAGTATTTCCTGGTCATCAGCCGGAAAGACAAAACTCCGTGGCTTGTTTACAAGTGTTCTTCTGAACTTCGAGACTCCCTCGGGTTTATACACAAGGACAAAGAGAAATTCGTCGCCTGGGAGCCGGTGAACATTGGTCACGATTTCAATCCTTGCGAGCTCAAGAAACTGTGGCTTATAAGTCCTGATTTTCATGAACCCGTCGGTTGGGTTTTCAAGGATCTTGAGTACCCCTACAAAGAATTCCGCTGCATCATCCGGGACAGAGAGTTCATTGACTGCGTTTACAAGAAAGGAAACTGTCAGTTCGTGGCCGGTGATTTTTTTGGGGCTGAAATCACTCTGAGTCCTAATGAAGACGGTTTCTTTGAGCTATTCAGGCTCAGACGCCTTGGAACGAACAATGAGAAGTTCCGTGAAATCTTCCTAGGGAGAGAGTGATGAAAAAACTCGATCCTAAATGTCTCCCATCCCTCCTCCAGTTTGTCATGGACCGCCAGCTCGAAACCGGCGCCATCGACTGCCAGGAAGCAGAAGAAACTCGTGACCACATTGTTCGCCTCCTTGAGGAGGAGGCCAACAGGGAAAACAAGACATTCATCATTTACCCGGACAAAGATCAAAAAGGTGTTTTCACTGGAGGCTACGACGTCCAATTCAAAATCCGCGGCGTGGACTACAGCCTGCTCGTTGATTTGAGGGACTTTATTGAGACTGATCAAACTGGAGAGGAGCAATCATGAAAAAACTTAGACCTGAATTTGTGGCTGCTATGGCTCAAATCGTCTGCTTTTCCGCAGATGGCGAAATTACTCTTGAAACGATAAAAAAATGCTGTGATCAAGGAATAAAAAGGCTTGAGAACGCGGCCAACAGCAATGAGTACGAAAACGACGAATCTATATTGATTTTTGTTAATTATGACCGTAATGGAAAAGAAGGGGTTGCTTACTTCAACGCCCGGATCAAAGAGGATTTTTACGAGGACTCAGCACCGGAGCCAGTAAAAGAAACTTGCAGCCAAGAACCTGAAAGTTCTCTGTCGAGAACCTACAAATACTTTGAGGTCGAGGACTCGATTATCAAGGAATATGGGAAGCTCGTCCCTTTGAATCGTCAAGCCGCACGACAGGTCTGGAGAGAATTTATTGAAGAAGGGAAAAGTATTGACGGGAAGTCCACGGACTACCGTACGATGAAGTGGTTCGTGTCTTCCCGGATTGAATATTTAATTAAGTTCGATTCAATGAGTGGCCGCAGCTGCAGCGAGATCGGAGAAAGCCTTTTCGTTGATTCCTCCGGTGAGAACTGCAAGCAGAGTCAGCAAATAGAGTCCGTCGGAATAAGCGGGGACCATGAATTGATCCATCATTCGCCCGCTGATCATCTACCCATTGCATCCGTCGACAGGATATTGGATGGCCCGGGCGAAAGTCTCAAACTTCAGACCGTCTGGCGCCTTTTTGATGTGATCATGAAACTCAGTGGCGAAAGGAAGCTTTAAAGCTCCTCCCTGCAAAGCGGCACATATGACCTGGATCGCCTCTTCTTTCCTCATGAAAGTACGAGTGTTTTGAGATTCATCTGCCATTTTTTCTCTCCTTTCGGTAGTTAATGAATTGAGACCTCTTAATTATCCGATAGGAGTGACAGCCGGGAAAGACCGGCGCCCAACAACTCTGAGGAAAAGACCACAAACAGTGAGGAGTAAATGAACTTTCTACAGACCAAAATTCAAAACATCAGCTACAGATTCGGTATTTGGCTTCTGGGGAAGTCGATGATCTGTTTTAATAAAAACGCAGGAGGCCGATACCTTGACGACCTCCGCTGCATTACATCTATTAAGTTAGACGGAAAAATGTATATGTTTGAGGGGCGTTTTTACAACCCCGCTAGGTCCATTGGCAACGGTGTGTTTTTATCAACTTTACTATGGACTCGTGATCCGCAGTACGTTGCAACTCGAGGAACTCGCGCTCAGAAACTCCGAAAATCAGAAGCCGGGCCCCAGTCGACGTCCACACCAAAACCTCCCCATTCCCTTCCCATTCAGCCTCAGGAAAGCGATGGCTGCGAATGTAAACCTGACAATCGATGATCATATTTCCTCCTTGATTGATGGTTGGTATGACAAATTAATTATCAATCCGGAGTGACAGCCGGGAACAGACCGGCACTTATCGAAAATGTAACTACAAGCCCCCTGCTCCATTTTTAACCAGAACTTAGGCAGTCAGGCAATCGGGAACAGGAGGCTTCTAGTTACAACGGAAAAGAAAATGACACAGAAACTGAATCAAGTGTATTTAACGAGCCTCAAAAAGTTCATCGCCAAGCGCGAGAAAGATCCTTCCCAGCAAGGACGAGTTTTCCGGGATATTGTTCAGCTGCTTGAGCATCAGGCAAATGACCGAGACCTTCTGGCGGCGCTCAACAATGAACCGAGATGGACCGGCATGATCGGACGGACTCTGTGTCGGATAACAGCGAACCTGTTTTTTGATTACGAACGAGACGGAGCACAAAAATGAAACCGATTCTTGATCCTATGTGCGGCCCAAAGATGTTTTATTTTGACAAAGAGAATGCAAACGTACTCTTCGGAGATATTCGATGGGAAACGCACTGGACGCGTCAATACAAAAAGCTTGAGATTCACCCGGACAAATTGATGGACGCCAGGAAGCTCGAGTTCCCGGACAACTCGTTTTATCTCGTCGTGCTTGATCCTCCGCACCTCATTAACTGCGGAAAAACGTCTGACATGGGAAAAAGCTATGGCGTGCTGGAGAAGGAGTGGCATGCAGGCATGAAAAAGATCTTTGACGAGGCCTGGCGCGTGCTGAAGCCGAACGGAACTCTGATTTTCAAATGGGCTGACAAAGATGTGACGCTAGCGGAGCTCCTTTACGTGCTCAAGCGCCAGCCGCTCTTGGGAGACAAGAAACCCTCGGCCAACAAAGCAGGAACAAACAGATTTTGGCTGGTATTTTTTAAGGAGGAGTAAGGCAGTGCCGTCGAACAAGAAACCTCGTAAACCGCACAGACCGATAAAGATTCGTTTGCCCGGCGCCCACTACTCCGAAGCCATGGTCACCGAGCTGAAATCTATCGTGAACAGAACCGCTTTGATTATTGAAATCACACTGCCTCGCGGTGATGCAACGGATGATCACATGCACTGTATTCAAGATTTCCTCAACTGGGGAGGGATTGTGGTGTACCTAAGACGCCTTAAAGGACAAGAAGAAGCCAAACAGGAATTTTTTGAGCGCTTTCAGGAGGCGCTGCATGCACTAAACGATATTCTCAATCGTAAAAATGCGAAAAAGGCCACAAATCATTACGTGGGAACAGCCCATGAGCTGGATGTTTTGAGAGATGTCGGTGCCGAAATCTGCAGCATTTTGCGAGAAGGATTAGAGACAGCTCCACGACGGACGGTGCGAGAGTTTATGGCTGTCAAGCGGCTTATTGATGATGAACACGAGCGAAGGGAGAAACTAGGCCTCCCGCATGGTGTGCATGAGATGGATGAGGATTTGATTCTTAAGTATTTAGAGAAGGTGGCGTGATGGCAACATGGATGAATAAAAAACAAATTGCCTCTTATTTAGGCAAATCAACCAGAACAATCGATAGGTGGCTTCAGTCCGGTTATTTACCGGCGCCAAAGCTGTTGAATGGCCGCAAGATATGGAGTACCGTTATGATCGATAAATGGATAAACAAACAGCCGGACTTTAAAACTCCGGATAAAACTGCAGAGCCTGCAGCTTGGATGCGTGATCTTATAAACTGAGTCCTCAAATAATAGGAGGGAAAAATGGAGAACGAATTACAGAAATACGGCATTAAAACGAGCGAGCGGACTCCGTGTGAGATCTGGACCCGCGTTATGGGCTACCACCGCCCGATTTCTTCTTTCAACATCGGCAAGCAGGGCGAAGTCGCCGAGCGCAAATACTTCGATGAAAAGAAGTGCCGTTGTTGTAAATAAAAAAAGCGGGGTCCCAATCCCCGCTATTGTTTCATTTTTTTTGTTCGTTCATTTTTTCGCCACTTTGCTCCATAGCTTTGTATGCTTGCTGGCGTATCCAGCTCGCCCCGCCCTTTTCTTTTATCCAACTCACAACATCTTTCGGTAAATAAAACGTCACAGTTTGACCGCCTGCCGGGGTTTTGCGAGGACGTCCAAATTGTTTGGCCTCAGGCATTACTCAGCCTCCTGGATGTTCGTATAGTCAACGCGAGAGAATTCACGAGGAAAACCACATTCATCTAGATCGAAGGAGTTGATTTTTTCGCCGTTTTTATCGACAACTTCGATGTCATCAACGAACCACCAGAGGCCATAGACATTTTCTTTGTCAACCGTAACGGTGCCTGTCTCGGAGTTGTACTCGAAACCTTCGTTATAGTGAATCTCAAACGGGACGTTCTGGTTCTTAGATGTTATTTCAACGATCCCAGTGAGATTTCCGTTATCAGCGCGTTTTGTGATTTCTGTCGTCTGAGTGTGTGTCCAGCCAGCGAGATTCATCAGAGTCTTTAATTCGTTTACGTTCATTTGTTTCGTCATTTTGTTGCTCCTTTGTTGCTTGATTCATTAGTTGTTATTATACATTTATAAATGTAAAAGTCAAGAAAAATAATATGCTATTTTCTGAAATAAAGAACGCATGAGTTGTGAAATCTGGGCTTGCGTTTGGGCTACCATCGCCTTATTTCTTCTTTCAACATCGGCAAGCAGGGAGAAGTGATGGGGAGCAAGTATTTCAACGAAAAGAAATGCTGTCAAAAATAATAGGAACGCCTCGGAAACGGGCGTTTTTAATGTTCTTTTTAACTGTGGGACACATTGAGGGACAAAATAAAATTTAAATTTTAACTATTTGATTTATAAAAAATAACCACTCCCATTATCTCCACCATCAACTTCCATTTCAGAATTTCCTAAGAGCATCGCTTATTTAAGCTTGCTTACTTGTTTTTCTTCTGTATCTCCAAAAGCTTTTCTGGCTTTTTTGTCTACTCGAGCCATTAAAAGCCTAATGGCGAGCATGAAAAAACGATCGTCGCAATTCGCGAAGATCGGCCGAAAATTATCGTAAAAGAAGTTACTTGCTTGTTAAATAGACTCGACGAATTTTGATGGCCTCAATAGCGTCCTCACCATTTAAATTCTGGGCCTTTCTGAGGTCTTCAGCGCTCATTCTCTTTTCCAAAGCTTCAAAGGCTTTGACCTCTTCTTCCGAGGCACCTTTTTGAAGTACGCAATCGTTCAAAATTGCATAAGCGGTGACAGGATCGCCTCCGAACCAATTCGGAGTGGCTAACTTCATGGCATAGCTGCAGACATTCGCTTTATTGCCTTTCTGCACGGCTGCTAGAGCCAAGGCCCCGCCGATATCGAAGTTTTTGCGTACGCCGACACCGTTCCAGTATTTCTCAGCGTTTTCTTCCAGCTCTTCCGGCTTAGCCCGAGCGATGTACATATCAAGATACTTTTGGGCGTCTTCATGGTTTTTAACCGCACGAGGTCCGGATAACTCTAATCCGACTAAAGTCAGTAAATCTTCATTAGAAGCGATGGGAGCGGCCTTTTTCATCCAGTAAACGGCTTTTGCAGGATTCTTGGCAACACCCTCAGCGCCGTAAAGATAAATTCTTCCTGTTTGGAGTTCAGCAGCCGTCAAGCCCATCTCGGCTGCTTTTTCAAAACATTTAAGCGCTTCCGGCACTTCTTTGGCATTCCAATACAGTTCGCCTAGATAGTATGTACCGTTAACACTTCCCTTGTCCGCGGCGGCTTTTGCCCAATATCTGGCCTTTTCAGGATTCTTTGTCAGCCGTAAGCCGTGTCCGAAGGAATAACTAATCGTATAAAGTTCTTGAGGAGAAGCGTTTTGAAGGATGGAATCAATATATTCCTGCCCTGTTTGCTTGGACTGCTCGTTATCTGCTTGAGAAAGCAGACGTTCACCGGTCATCACTCTGGAGAGCGCATGGCCGTTTTCAGCGGCTTTGCGAATCCAGTCATAGCCCAAGTTCTCGTCTTTTTCGACGCCTCTGCCCTCAAGATAGGAAATACCTAGAGCGGCTTGTGCCGGAGCATAGTCAAGTGAAGCGGCTTTTTGAATGAGCTCAAAAGCTTTTTCCTGAGATAGTTCGACACCGGTACCTTTTCTATAAAGAGCCGACAATCGCATCATGGCTTTCGGACTTCCGAGATCAGCTGCCTGCCCATAAAGAACGGCGGCTTTGGAGAGATCAACAGGAACGCCTTCCCCGTACAACTGGACTTCAGCTTGTTCGATTAACTCTTTGATCTTCTTTTGTCGAGCAAGAAGTTGTTCCTCTGACTCTCTTGGTTCTAAAACTGTTTCAGCAGGTTTAACTTCTTTTTCGGCGCTTGCTTTTTTGGTTGGCGCCGGATTTGCTGCCTCTGTTTTTTCCTCTGTCTGGACAGCCGGTTCCTCTTTTACGGTTTCGGAGGATTGCGCAGCTGCATAGCTGCTTGAAGCGATGCATATTCCATAGACTAAAGAACACACAAGTCGGTAAACCATTATCGTTGTCTCCTATTTGTGCCGTCATTTTTGCAGAATTTCTCGAGGAGTAACAAAATTATTCCTTCAATCGCAGACACTGAGGTGAAATTTCTTCTAAATACCGCGATTCATCCCAAGGGGCCCAGGATTTCCCGAGATTTCGTCTGCCTATTGATTACTACTTGAGTTTTTGGTGTTTTGTCAGAGTCGAAAAAATTGTCATTTTTGCTTACTAAAATAACCCCTCTAGATAAAATAGCCACATCGAATTAATAAAACGAAAACCGCCTTGTTTGGCAAGAGGTTTTTAGTGGAGATTCCTCATATAAACTCTTTTTTTACATAGAAAAACTACTGTGTTATTACAGGGGTAAATATAAAAACTTATAGACTGAAATGAGATTCTCTTCCTCCTTCCCCAGAATAGGGATTTTTCAACCTAATTCTCTAAGTGGTATGCCTATCATTTGTCAGATTTCCCATTTTGGTAAATTTTTAAAATTACTAAGTAGATGCACGGGCATACGTGATTCTTTTTACTCGATTTTCCTAACTATTATCCCTATTGTGTTATAGGGGTAAAAAGGGGTAACATTAATGTCATAAAAAGATAATTTATTTGAGAAGGCCTTATATGAAAAACGCACGCTGGGTAAGGCTCGCAGATGATCTGACTCGTGGTATCACCAACGGTGATTATCCCCTCGATTCGTATTTGCCAACCGAGATGGAGCTCTGTGAGAAATATAACGTTAGTAGGTATACCGTCCGACTCGCACTTGCAGACCTCACACGCATGGGCCTGATTAAACGGTGGCCAAGACTAGGCTCTAAAGTCGTATCCGTAGGATTTGACGAAACCTATGCCCATACCTACACCTCATTTGCGGATATCGACGGTTTGTCCTCTACACACAAAAGAGTTGTCCAGGGAACTCAGGAATGTGTTGTTGACCACGCACTGGCAAAGAGACTGGAATGCGAGAGGTATTTGCGCTTCCTGCGTTTTTCTAATGTCCGAACCAATCCGACAGACAACGGAAAGCCTGTTGTTTGGACGGCGGTTTATGTGAACGCCGCTTACTCCCGTCTGCCGGATTTGGCTCGGTTAAATCCGTTGGTTCTTCTTTCCACACTGATCGAGAAAGAATACGGAGAAAAGTGTCTTGAAGTCGTCCAGAAGATTTCCGCCGTTCCCCTTCCTGCAGAAGCCGCAATGTATCTGGATGCTCAGGTCGGCTCACCTTGCCTCCGTATTCTCCGCCACTACATGGGTATTAAGCGGAACATCCTCGAAATTTCAGAGTCTTATCATCCCGGCGACCGTTACGCACTGACAATGAATATGCGTGCTAACCGTTGATTACTTAATTGATAGAATGCTTGTGTAAAGCATTCGACTCACGAAAAAAGAGGATTCGAGCTGCCTTACAGGCAGCTCTTCTTCTATATAGATATAGGCTGTTAGGAAAGTGGCAGAAATTTCTTGGAAACGAAAACCCGGACAAAAATTGGCGCCTCTGGCCGAACGCCTTAAGAAATTGGGTTTGGTCAGCGATTGGGATTTTGTCCTTCATTTGCCTCTTCGTTACGAAGATGAGACCTCCATTACGCCGATCGAAGAACTTGAAGTCGGCGTCGACGCCCAGGTTGAAGGTGTTGTCACCAATAACAGCGACAATCGGTTCGGAAATTTTGAAGCTTGGGTCGATGACGAAACCGACATGCTCAAGGTTCGGTTTATTCACTACTACCCTTCTATTCGTGATTTACTGAAAGTCGGGAAACGTGTCCGACTCTACGGAAACCCGCGTGCCGCTTTCGGCGGCGGTCTTGAAATGATTCATCCCAAGGTTCGCGCTCCGAAACCCGAAAGCGACCTTCCTAAAACGCTTTCACCTGTTTATCCCGCCGGCGAAGGTGTGACTCAGCTGTGGCTGAGAAAACGCATTGACCGCGCCTTAATGGACGTGGATATTTCTGACCTCTTGACCGAAGAAGAGCGTAATGAATTGCACCTTCCGGGACTTTCTGAAGCGATTAATTCTCTGCATCATCCTAAGGCCGGCGCTCCGATTGGTCCTTTGCAGAATCGAACGGATCCGGCTTGGCAGCGGTTGAAATTCGATGAGCTTCTGGCTCAGCAGATTTCGCTGAAGAAATCTCGTGAAATGCGGGATATGAACAAAGGACCGTTGATGCCGCTGCGCAAAGGCGACAACAACTCTTTGACAGCAAAATTTTTCCATTCCCTGCCCTTTAAGCTGACAAAGGCCCAGATTCGAGTCTGGAAAGATATTTACGAATCTCTCGGCAGCGAACGCCCCATGAACCGATTGGTTCAGGGAGATGTCGGAAGCGGTAAAACCGTCGTTGCGGCGCTTGCCGCCTGCCAGGCGATTGATGCAGGCTACCAGGCGGCGCTTATGGCGCCGACGGAAATTTTGGCTGAACAGCACTTTAAAAAGATTATTTCCTGGCTGGAACCTTTCGGCGTCCGTGTCGTTTGGCTCTCCGGAAAACAGAAGGCCAAAGAAAAGCGTGAAGCCTTGGCGGCAATCGAAGACGGTGCCGAACTGGTGGTCGGAACTCATGCAATCATTCAGCCGGACGTTAAATTCAAGGCTTTGGGGCTCGCCATCGTCGATGAGCAGCACCGTTTCGGCGTGGATCAGAGATTAGCCATTCGTGCACAGCAAAACGGTATGATGCCGCATCTTCTCATGCTGTCGGCCACGCCTATTCCCCGAACCTTGGCCATGAGTTATCTAGCCGATATCGACGTCTCCGTCATCGATGAACTGCCTCCGGGAAGACAAGAGATCTCAACAAAATTAGTTTCCATGAGCCGCAAAGGCGATTTGGTCGAATGGATCGGCAAGTCTTTAGCCGCCGGCCTGCAGGCCTATTGGGTCTGCCCTCTGATCGAAGAAAGCGAAAAAGTAGACCTTACCGCTGCCACTGAAACATGTGAAGAGATTAAACAAATCCTCCCTCAGTTCAAGATTGAGCTTCTGCACGGCAAGATGACGCCGGAAGATAAAAACGCTGTCATGGATCGGTTTGTTAAGGGAGAAACAAAGCTTTTAGTTTCTACAACAGTGATTGAAGTGGGCGTAGACGTTCCGAACGCATCCATTATGGTTATTGAACACGCAGAACGCTTCGGGCTTGCCCAGCTCCATCAGCTCAGAGGACGCGTCGGCCGAGGATCGATCAAGAGTTATTGCTTTGCGATTTTCGGAGACCAGCTTTCAAAGATCGGCAAGGAACGTCTCCAGGTATTCAACGACACGACAGACGGCTTTGAAATTTCCAGAAGAGACTTGGAGTTGAGAGGGCCTGGTGAGTTTTTAGGCGCTCGTCAGAGCGGAGCTGCCCTGCTTCGTTTTGCTGATTTTGAAACCGACGGCTTCCTTGTTGAGAAAGCCATGGCGATGGCGGATAAGTGGATCCGAGAAAAAGATCCGCGGGCAGAAAAGCATGCTGCCCGCTGGTATCAGTCTAAAGAAAAGTATTTGGAAGCTTAGAAAGTGAGGCCTTCTTTGAAGGCCTCAGCATCAATTATTTCTCCGCTGCTTCTACGCTTTCGTGGAAAGCGTCGCCGAGTTCAACGGCACGTTTCTTGCAGGCGTCCATCGCATCCTGCATCATTTCCATAAAGTGACGGTCATTCATGACCTTGAGCGCTTCATAAGTTGTGCCGCCTTTGCTCGTTACCTTTTCACGAAGGACAGACGGCGACTCGCCGCTGCGTTTGGCGAGTTCGGCTGACCCGAGAACGGTTGCAATGGCCATTCTCTTTGCTTGGACGTCATTGAATCCGTAACGAAGTCCGGCTTCTGTCAGCGCTTCAATAAATCTGAATACATAAGCAGGGCCGGAACCGCTGATGGCTGTTACTCCGTCCAGTTCTTCTTCTTTCGTACACCAAATCAAATCGCCGCAGGCCGCAAAAACTTTGACAATAAAGCGATGGTCGGGTTCTGCTTCGGGTGTGGAATAAAGTCCGCAGACGCCGAGACCGATTTTCATCGGAGTATTCGGCATGGTGCGGCAAATGCAGTTGTGACCGATCATTGCCTCAAGGTCTTTGACTCGAACGCCGGCCGCAATAGAAATTACGAGTGCGTCTTCGATCCATTCTTTGCTGGCTTTGATGGCTTCAGCAAGCTGCTGCGGCTTGACTGCAAGAACAACGGCATCGATCTCAGAAAGCCACGAACCGGGTTCCTTATGAGCATGGACACCGTATTCGGAAGAAAGACGCTCCAATTTCTCTTCATTGTGATCAATGACGTGAATATCATCGCCCTTCCAGTCACTTGAGACCATCTTAGAAATGATGGCTTCTCCCATGTTTCCGCCGCCGATGAAAGCGATTGTTTTTCTATTCATTTTTACTCCTTTTTGGTGTAGTCACGAGGTCCGAAAATTGCCGAGCCGACTCTTACCATGGTACTCCCGCATTCCACGGCTTCTGCCATATCCGAGCTCATGCCCATCGAGAGCGTGTCGATATCAAAATTCAGCTCATCTCTTAAATGCAGGAAGATGGCATACATTTCTCTTAGAGGAGCCTTTTTGCCCTCTTCAGTATCCGAGGGCGCCGGAATTGCCATGATGCCTCGAAGCTTTAAGTTCGGAAGCAATGTGATAGCTTGAGCCAGGGCCGGGACGTCGGCCGGCTGGCAGCCGCTTTTGCTCTCTTCGTCAGAGATGTGAACTTCGATTAACACATTTAAGGGAGGCATATCTGCGGGTCTTTGCTCAGAAAGCCGCTGTGCGATTTTTAAGCGGTCTACCGTCTGAACCCAATCGAAATGTTCAGCTACAGGGCGGGTTTTGTTGGACTGAAGATGCCCGATAAAGTGCCAGGTAATCTCCAAGTCAGGATGCTGCTTTTTAAAGTATTCGATTTTTTCGCACCCTTCCTGAACATAGTTCTCCCCGAAGGCCCTCATGCCGCACGTCACTGCTTCCTCCAAAGCATTAATTCCGAAGGTTTTTGAAACCGGAAGTAAAAAGACGCTTCCCGGCTCTCTGCCGAAGCGCATTTCGTCGTCTGCAAGTGATTGTTTTACCCTTTTGTACCGTTCTTCCAAACCGGGCTTGAGTATCGACATTGAGCTCCTCCTATATTGAATCGTCAGTGAATAGTAGAACGATTTATAGGAAAAAAACTAAGGTCAGGCACGGAATGGTAACGTGTCAGGGTGATTATCTTGAAAAAAATATTATTTAATTAGTTATTAACAACAATAATCTTTTTTTACCCTAAATGGTATCATTACTCATAGCTCAGAGAACATGGATAATAAAATAGTTATTCAAGTTTGATGAGCACTACAAACCACCACATTGATAATCAGCATACCGGAGCATTTAGTTATGCCAAAGACAATCAAGACAGCAAGAGGCCTGGCTCGTTTTGCGAAGGCCCCGTACGCATCCCGCCGCAAATCTCTTCCCAGACACTCCTTCGAAACTCGTCAGAAAGCATTGGCGATTTTCCAGGCCGGCGGAAGCTACAAAAATTGTGCAAAAACTCTCAATATTCCCGTATACACAGCTCGTGACTGGCATCGCAGCTTCCTGATCGGGACCTTCCGTGCAGAACATGGCGCTCGCCAGCAGTCCTACACACCTGAACAGAAAGCCGAAGTGCTTCGTCTGCGTAAGGAAGAAGGCAAGTCCTACAACGTTATTTCTCAGTTAACGAAAGTTAACCGCGCAACAGTTCTGCAGTGGATTCATAAGGATATCGCTCAGCAGCAGGCAGCAGAAGCTGCTGCACAGCAGGCTCCCGCAAACGACTCTGAAATGACTGAAACCGGTCCGGTCGGCGCAGTTGCCGAAATGACCACATCCGGTCCCACAGCCTAATTGATTATCTAAGAATATTCGCGGATAAATAAGCGAAAAGCAGCGCCGACAGCGGCACCGAAAAGTCTCTCCTTTCCGGTTTCCACTTCGGCGCTAGTCTTGTTTCTAGTCTTTCCTTTTGATAAGCATGAGTTCTCTGGTTTTGGGATCGCTCCCCAAAGAAGTTCTATTGCATTCCTGTTGCGCACCCTGCTCTGCCGCCATCTTAGAGTGGCTCCAGCAGAATGGCGTGCGTCCGACGATCTTTTTCTATAACCCGAATATTTATCCGGTGAAAGAATATTTGATTCGTAAAAACGAACTGGATCGATTCGCTCAATCATTAGGAATTCGGGTTATTGACGGCGACTACCGACACGACCTTTGGAGACTTGCCGTCATCGGATTGGAAAAAGAACCGGAAAGAGGACGCCGCTGCCTCGCTTGCTTCAAGCACCGCCTTCTCGTGACGGCTGAATGCGCGAAGCGCGAAGGGATTGAACTCTACACAACTACCTTGGCCGGATCACGCTGGAAGAGCGCCGAACAAATTCGAGAAGCGGCAGCTCACGCTAAATCTTTAATTCCTGAAAGCACCTATTGGGACGTGAACTGGAAAAAAGGCGGTCTGCAGGAACGACGCGGTATTTTGCTCAAAGAAAACGGCTTCTACAATCAGCGGTACTGCGGCTGCGAGTTTTCAATGGGGCATTTGACAGAAGAGCAAAGAATAGAAATTTTGAAGCGATAGTAAAAATCAGATTTTTCTCTTGCAAAACATGGAACTTTTGTCGATGACTCAATGATTTTTCATCTCCGGGAAATATTCTCTGCATCCTATTTTTCAAGTATTTTCTTCAGGATATGCTTAAAAAGCATAAAAGACCGAACGTAAAGTATTTGATTTTTTGTCGACACGGTTTGGATAATCTCGAAAGGTTATCTTTACCGGGAGAGTAATCTATGAGAGTTTTTGTTATTAATGCTGGAGTAAAGCGGCCGGACGGCTCGGGCGGATGGCTTAATGCCGAAATGACTCGCATGGCAAAAGAGGCATTCGAGCGCAGAAAGATAGAAAGCATCATTACGGATCTCAATGAGAAATGGGACCTGGAAAAAGAAGTCGAAAAAGTTCTCGGTTCCGATTTACTGCTGGTTCAGACACCTATATGGGCCATGTCCACGCCTTGGCAGTATACGAAATGGCAAGACATTGTCCTTACCGATCCGCGTGTCTGCGGTACAGATGGGCGGACACGAAAGGATCCAAACAAGCTTTACGGTACGGGCGGTTTTCTTACGAAAAAGCGTTATTGGATAAGTACAACATGGAACGCTCCCGAGGACGCCGTGTGCGAACCAGGACAATTCTTTGATGCTCGTGGACTTGAAGGTGTATTAATGCCTTTGCACAAACAGTTTCAGTATATGGGTATCAAACCTTTGGCACCGAGTTTTGCTATTTTTGACGTTTACAAAAATCCCACAGTTGAGTCTGATTTGCTCCGGTGGAAATCAACTCTTGAGGTGGTGACAGGCAAGCTGTTGATAGGTCAAACTCAATGAGAAGACCAATAAATTCGTAACTATCCGTCTCTGTAAACCTAGATCTTTAGATTGAGGGCCTTAGGTTGAATGGCGTCTCTAATTGAATGTTTTTTGAAAAGTTCTTCCACAATTCTGCAAGAAACAGCAGAGATACAAAAAGCGCAGCAGCTCAATTCAAGTGCCCTGCGCTTTTCAACTCTCTAGGAAGATGCTTTCAGATTACTTCTTCAGATATTTGCCGAAGAATTCCTGAAGTTTGGCAGCTTCTTCATTGACGTACTTAGGAACCCAGTATGTTTCAATGTGCTGAGCGCCTTTAACCAGATAAATTTCTTTATCTTTTGTACCGGTTGCCTTCTTGATGGCGTCATCAGTCATGTAGCGGGTGTCAGAAACATCGCCGGCAATCATGAGAAGCGGCTGATGGATCATGGTCATATGGTCATCGACGTCCCAGTTCATCAGATCCATCAGGCTGCTCTGCGTGTAGAGGAAGGTGGAATTGGGATGAGCATGAGTACGGAAATAATAGAAGAAGCCGTCTCTGTAAAGTGCGAACGGAAGCTTCTTGGCCTGTTCGTCAGTGATGTTCATAGCGCCGACTAAGCGAACATCACCTTCTTTTTCAAAGGTTCTGGCTTCGGCAGCCTGTGCAAGTCTCTGCTGGATCGTGTCCATCTGAGAATCTTGGAAGCCGTTTCTGCGAACGCGGCCGCTGTTGAACATAGAAATAGTGGCAACAGCTTTGATGCGGGGATCTTTCTGTGCAGCGCCGAGCGTGTATCCGCCTCCGCCACAGATGCCTAATGCACCGATTTCATTTGCATTCACACCCGGATAGGTTCTGATGTAATCAACCATACCGTTGATGTCTTCAATACGGTTGGCAGGTTTGTCGGTGTGTCTCGGTTCACCGCCGCTGGCGCCCTGGTAACGAGCATCAGCCGCAACGGTGATGTAACCCATGCCTGCAAGTTTTTCAGCAAAAAGACCGGCAACCTGTTCTTTCACGCCGCCGTTCGGGTGAGCAACAACGATGGCCGGATAGGATTTCTTCGGATCGTAACCAGAAGGAGTGTAGACGTTTGCGGCAACGCGAATTCCGTCAACAGTATAGGAAACAGGATGAATATTTACTTTACCGACAACATTTTCTGTAATTGCATTGTCGTATACCAGGCCGTAAGGATTTTTAGAAAAATCTGCGGCGACAGCTGAATAAGTAGTCATAAGAGCTCCGACTAAAGCAGCACAAAGTAGTTTTTTCATGCTTCGCACCTATAAGTTAAAAATGAAAAAATCAATAAATGATCGATGTGTACATACTAGTACCTTGTAACAATAATATTTTCGCTTAAAGCTCCGGGTATAAGTGTCGGAGCTTTATGCGAGCGTCGCCAGTT
>PPYF01370400.1_pt1 | contig 49948 bp, 38 predicted proteins | sample 1559871 | NCBI WGS metagenome assembly PPYF01 (sample SAMN08240021, study PRJNA423297) | Human gut metagenome, whole genome shotgun sequencing project.
ACAACGGAGGTATTAAGGGGTAGAGCCATTTCACTGGCAAGCCCACCTGTTCTGGCTCAGCGGTCGATGCGGACAATATCCTCCGTTAGTATGTTGTAACTAATAAAGCGGTTAAAAAAGGCGCCTCCGTGGGGAGCGCGCCTTTTTATACGCCAACGTTACCGCGGCCGATTACTGACGCTTACGACCGTATACCGCCCAGGTAATCACCACGCAGGCAATATAGAACACGAGGAACACTTTCATCGCCCCGGCCGGCGAGCCGGTCAGATCCAGCGAGATACCGAACGCTTTCGGAATAAAGAAGCCGCCGATAGCGCCAATGGCGGAGATAAAGCCCAGCGCCGCCGCGGTATCGGTCGCCGCCTCGCGCATCGCCTGCGCTTCGCTGCCGCCCTGGGCCTTCACGCGGTCCATAGTCAGCTTACGGAAGATCACGGAGATCATCTGGAAGGTGGAGGCGCTCCCCAGCCCGGCGGTCAGGAACAGCACCATAAACACCGCGAAGAAGGCGATAAAGTTACCGCCCTGGCCGTTGGTCGGCAGGGTCAGGAACAGCAGCGCGCAGAAGACAGCCATCACCACAAAGTTGACCAGCGTTACGCGGGTCCCACCGAGGCGGTCGGAAATCGCCCCGCCCATCGAACGCGCCAGCGCGCCAATGAACGGGCCGAAGAAGGCGTAATGCAGGATCTGCACATCCGGGAACTGAGTTTTTGACAGCATCGCGAACCCGGCGGAAAAGCCGATAAAGGAGCCGAAGGTCGCGAGATAGAGCAGCGCCATAATCCACAGATGCAGGCGCTTAAGTACCGGCAACTGCTCGCTCAGCGACGCTTTCGAAGCCGACAGGTCGTTCATAAAGAACCACGCCGCCAGAGTGAAAATAATCAGGAAAGGTACCCAGATCCACGCGGCGTTTTCCAGATACAGCATCGAGCCGTCCGGTTGCTCGCTACCGTTACCGCCAAAAACGGCAAAGATAGAGATCGAGACCACCAGCGGCGCGACCAGCTGCATCACGCTGACGCCCATATTGCCAAGTCCGCCGTTAACGCCGAGCGCCCCGCCCTGCTTCGCTTTCGGGAAGAAGAAGCTGATGTTGGCCATACTGGAGGCAAAGTTGGCTCCGGCGAAGCCGCACAGCAGAGAGATAATCACGAAGATGCTAAACGGCGTAGAGGTATCCTGGACCGCGAAGCCCAGCCAGACGCACGGCACAATCATGATCCCGGTGCTGAACGCCGTCCAGCGACGGCCGCCGAACAGCGGCACCATAAAGGCGTAAGGCACGCGTAATAAGGCGCCTGACAGCGCCGGCAGCGCGGTCAGCATAAACAGCTGATCGGTTGTAAACTGAAAGCCTACTTTGTTGAGGTTAACGGCAACCGCGCTGAACAACATCCAAACGCAGAACGCCAGTAACAGACAGGGAACGGAGATCCATAAATTGCGGCTTGCCACACGATGGCCGCGCTGTTGCCAGAATTCAGGATCTTCAGGCCGCCAGTCGGTTATGACCGAGCGGTTAGCCTTCTCCGGGAGGGAAGATTGACTCATAGATACCTCTGATTATTCATATTTCCTGCCGCTACCTTAGGGGTTACCCGGGGCGGTAAGTTGATATAAATCAAAGGAAAAGCGCGAGCTAATTTGTGCAAAAATAAACCATGCCTCCAAGTGAGTAGAGAATGGTGGGGAAAAAAGTGTGGTTTTTCACGCTGCTGCCGGGTTGCGTATAATCCCCCCCTAACATCGCCTACCACCGACAATTAAGGAGTAACTCTTTGGGGGTATGGGTATACTCCAGGGGATAGTCGAGAATAAGCGCCACTCCCGGAGACATGACCGGTCAGGAGCCACGCATTCCATGTTAAAACGTCTTTTTACCCCGCTGACGCTGGTCAATCAACTGGCGTTAATCGTGCTGCTCGCCACGATTATTGGCGTCGCCGGCATGGCGATCTCCGCGCGCCTGGTGAACGGCGTGCAGGGCAGCGCGCACGCCATTAACAAGGCCGGTTCATTGCGTATGCAAAGCTACCGGCTGCTGGCGGCGATCCCGCTGAATGAAAACGATCAAAAACTGGTGGCGGACATGACCGCCACCGTCTTCAGCCCGGAGCTGCAAAATTCCGCCCGCCGCGACGGCCAGGAAATCCAGCTTAAAGCCCTGCAGCAGTACTGGCAGCTGGCGCTGGCCCCCGGCATGCAGCGCGCAGTCAATCAGGCGGAAGTGGCCCAGGATGTCGCCGACTTTGTCGATCGTATCGACCAGTTGGTCACCGCATTCGACCACACCACCGAGCAGCGTATCGAACGGGTGGTCTGGATCCATCGCATCCTCGCCATTGGTATGGCGCTGCTGCTGATCTTCACTATCATCTGGCTACGCGCCCGCCTGCTGCGGCCGTGGAAACAGCTGCTGAGCATGGCGCGCGCGGTGAGCCAGCGTGATTTCACCCAGCGGGCGCACATCAGCGGCCGCAACGAAATGGCGACCCTGGGCATGGCGCTGAATAACATGTCGGAAGAGCTGGCGGAAAGCTATGCCGTGCTCGAGCGGCGGGTGCAGGAGAAGACTGCCGGACTGGAGCAGAAGAACGAGATCCTCGCTTTCTTATGGCAGGCCAACCGCCGGCTGCACTCCAGCGCCCCGCTCTGCGAACGTATTTCGCCGGTACTGAATGGCCTGCAGGGGCTGACGCTGCTGCGCGATATCGAGGTACGGGTTTACGACCTGGAAGACGAAGATAATCACCAGGAGTTTACCTGCCACTCGGATGATGACTGTGATGATAAAGGCTGCTACCTCTGTCCACGCAATCTGCCGCCGCTGCCGGATGGGGGAACAACGCTGAAGTGGCGGCTGTCGGATGCGCATAGTCAGTACGGCATCCTGCTGGCGACGCTGCCGGTTGGCCGCCATCTCAGCCACGATCAGCAGCAGCTGGTGGATACCCTGGTGGAACAGCTGACCAGCACCCTGGCGCTGGACCGCCATCAGGAGAAGCAGCAGCAGCTGATCGTCATGGAAGAACGGGCCACTATCGCCCGCGAGCTGCACGACTCCATCGCCCAGTCGCTATCCTGTATGAAGATGCAGGTTAGCTGTCTGCAGATGCAAGGCGACGCCTTGCCGACGGAAAGCCGCCAGCTGCTGGGGCAGATCCGTAACGAACTGAATACCTCGTGGGCCCAGCTGCGGGAGCTGTTAACCACCTTCCGCCTGCAGTTGACCGAGCCGGGGCTGCGCCCGGCGCTGGAGGCCAGCTGTCAGGAGTACAGCGCCCACTTCGGCTTTACGGTGCAGCTTGATTACCAGCTCCCGCCGCGCTTTGTGCCCTCGCATCAGGCGATCCACCTGCTGCAGATCGCTCGCGAAGCGTTGAGCAACGCTCTGAAGCATGCCAGCGCAACCGAAGTAACCGTGACGGTGTCACAACGCGATAATCAGGTTCGTCTGGTGGTAGCGGATAACGGCCGCGGCGTACCGGACCACGCCGAACGGAGTAACCATTACGGTTTAATTATTATGCGGGATCGCGCCCAGAGCTTGCGCGGTGACTGTCAGGTACGACGCCGGGAAACCGGTGGAACCGAAGTGATCGTCACGTTTATCCCGGAAAAAACGTTTTCCATCCAATAAGGAGACCCTCATGAGTCAACAGGAACGGGCAACTATCCTTCTCATTGACGACCATCCGATGCTGCGCACCGGCGTGAAACAGTTGATCAGCATGGCGCCGGACATCCAGGTGATTGGCGAGGCCAGCAATGGCGCGCAAGGTATCGAGCTGGCCGAGTCGCTGGATCCTGACCTGATCCTGCTGGACCTTAATATGCCGGGCATGAACGGTCTGGAGACGCTGGATAAGCTGCGTGAGAAATCCCTTTCTGGCCGGGTAGTGGTCTTCAGCGTCTCCAACCATGAAGAGGACGTTGTCACCGCCCTGAAGCGCGGCGCCGATGGCTATTTGTTGAAGGACATGGAACCGGAAGATCTGCTGAAAGCGCTGCAGCAGGCGGCCGCCGGAGAGATGGTATTAAGCGAAGCATTAACGCCGGTGCTGGCCGCCAGCCTGCGCGCCAACCGCGCCACCTCCGATCGCGACATCAGCCAGCTGACCCCGCGCGAGCGCGACATTCTCAAGCTGATAGCCCAGGGACTGCCGAACAAAATGATCGCCCGTCGCCTGGATATCACCGAAAGCACCGTCAAAGTACACGTAAAGCACATGCTGAAGAAAATGAAGCTCAAATCCCGCGTGGAAGCGGCGGTATGGGTCCACCAGGAGCGAATCTTCTAAGGCGAGTCCGTCCAGGAGACGCCTGGCGTGGTAAACTTGACCAGCGGCTCGGTCAGCGCCAGGGCGATCTCATTGGAGGAGACGCGCTGCCCCTGTTTATCCTCCACCACCACCGACAGGCGCCAGCGGTTCGCGGCGCCCGGTTCACTGTTCCACACCGGCATAATGATGCTCCAGCCATCGGGGCTGCTGGCATCTACCGGCGGCGTCAGGCTGAGGGCCTGGGTGTCTCCCTGCCAGTGCAGCGCCTTGATGCCATGCAGACTATGGATCTGCAGCTTCAACTGCACCGTCTCCCCGGACTGCAGATCCCAGGGCGGCGTGGCCAGATAGACCGTCAGATTTTTGCGCTGACGATACTCCACCACTGGCAGATTATCCCGCTCCGGACTATCGAAGCGGCTCCCGCGCAGCGAGTTGCTGATCGCCACCTCGTCTGCCGCAAGCTGCTGCTTAAGGGGTACGCCAAAGCGGTAGTTTAGCTTCAGGCCCACATTGTTCTGGCTGACGCCATTTTCCCCCTGCTTATGCTTAGCGGTCACCGTGACCAGCGGGACCGGGGTGTAATTGAGCCCAACGGAGACGGCCACCGGATTATGGTAGCCGGTGCCGGAGTGAAACAGATCGACGCTATCGCCGAAATACTGTTCGACGCTGACGCTGGTGTTGATGTGCTGGTAGAACGGCAGCCGCGCCTGGGCGGTGACGTCATACCCTGCGGCCATCCGCTGCTCCTGAGTCTGATTATCGCGTAGCTGCCAGTCGCCCAGCGGATGGTAATAGTTTGCCGACAGGCGGAGATATTCTCCCCACGCTTCGGCGCCAACGCTGCCGCGCGCCAGGCTTTCGCTCAGCACTTTATCGTAAAACGAGTTATAGCCCAGCAGCCAACCGCCAACCCGCCAACGCTGGCCAAGCCCGATGTTGCCCACCAGATCGTGCTCGCGCCGGGTCACCGAGTACTGGTTCCACGTCAGATAACGGTCGTTATCCTGCAACGGCACGAACCAGCTCCCTTTACTGCCGGTGAATTTCCCCTCTTTATCGACCAGCAGGTCGACATTGGCGTTGCCCCACGGCGAGAGCCAACTCTCCAGCTGATGACTCACTTCATTGCCGATTTTACTGATGGCAAACAGCTGCGCCTGTTCACCCGCCGTCAGACCATTGTCGCTCATGCTGGCCTCGCCAAACTTCTTCGCCACTTCGGCAAAGTGCCGGGCGTCGTCATCAACCTGGGGAGCAATCCCCATATCGGGCAGCGGATCTTGCGCTAGCGCAGGGCGGGTGGTGTCGCTGGCGGTCAGCGCCCAGACGGGAACGCCCGGCAACAGCAGGAGAAAGGTCAACGTTGGCAACAAATGGAACGACACAGGCATTAACAGAGTTTGCGCAAGCTCACAAAAATGGATAGAAGTGTTAGTTTATCGTTTTTTCCCTGCTCCCGCAGCCCTGTGGGCAATTCCAGGAATAAGCTGAAACCGGTTGGGTAAGGTGCCGCCCAACCGGAGGCGTCGCTGCGCGCCACCGTTACGCCCGGGTTCGTTGCGCCGCCAGCAGCGCGTTGAGCTCCGGCACGCAAGAGCCGCAGTTGGTCCCGCATTTCAGCTTCCCACCCAGCGCCCCGACGCTGGCGCAGCCGCTGGCGATGGCCTCGTTAATTGACCATTCCCCCACCCCAAAGCAGCTGCAGACGATCCGCCCCCGCGGCGCGACTGCGGCGCCCGGTCGGCCGCTAAGCAAGGCGTGTCGTTGGACGGCATCGGACGGCGGCGCGGCAAAGGCAGCGCTTATCCATGCGCAATCCACCGCCGGCTCGCGCGCATCGCTCCACCAGCCGAGCATCAGCCTTCCCTGATGCCAGGCCAGCAGGTTCCACACCGCGCCGCCGTCAGCCACCTGTAACTGCCAGCCGCGCCGGGCGCACCACGCGCTGAGCCACTGTCGGGCAGATGCCTCCCCGGCCAGCGAGTAGTGCAGCACGCCTGGCGCCGCCCGCCGCCGCCAGTGCCAGGCCGCAGGAAATGGTAGCGGTTCGCGGCAAAAAAGCTCGCTGTGCCAGGCCGGTTGCCAGGCGGCGATCGCCACCGCCGCCTGTTTACTTTCCGGCTGGCCGGAATACGGGTCCGTGACGGCGGCCAGCAGGTTATTCACCCGCCCCTGACGGGCAAACTGGTTGTTCCAGTGCATCGGAACAAACAGCGAGCCGGGGCGCTGCCCTTCGCTGATCGCCACTTTCGCCACCATCACCCCATGCCGCGACCAGATCCGCGCCAGCCCGTCAGCGGGAAGCTGATAGCGAACGGCATCCTGCGGCGCCACCTCCACCATTGGCTCCGCGATATGCTGCATCAGCCGCGGCACCGCGCCGGTACGGGTCATGGTGTGCCACTGATCGCGGATCCGCCCGCTGTTGAGGATCAGCGGATAAAAGGCATCGGTTGTCGCCCGGGTCGGTTGAGGCGTCACCGGCACCATCCGCAGCCTGCCATCGCCATGCCAGCCGCGCGTGATATCCCAGGCGGCCTCGCTGCGGCTGACCGGCCAGCGCACCGGCGGCATGGCGTCCCACGCCTCACGGCTGAGATCAGCCAGCGCGCCGATATCAAACGCCCGCTGGCCGTCGTTTTCGAAACCGGACAGCGCCGCATGCTCGCGGAAGACGTCATGCGGATGCTGCCAGGCAAACGCCTCGCGATACCCCAGCGCCTGGCCCACTCTGGCGATGATCCACCAGTCCGCTTTCGCCTCCCCCGGCGGCGGCAGAAAGCTGCGCTGACGGGATATCCGCCGCTCCGAGTTGGTGACCGTGCCATTCTTCTCGCCCCAGGCCAGCGCCGGAAAGCGGATGTGGGCGAAACGTCCGGTATCGGTCTGGGCGGCGACATCCGAGACGATCACCAGCGGACAGGCGGCCAGCGCCTGGCTCACCGCGTGGCTGTCAGGGAGCGACACCACCGGGTTGGTACCCATGATCCAGACCGCTTTGACCTCGCCGCGGCCAATGGCGGCAAACAGCTCCACGGCGGTCAGCCCGGGGGTCTGCGCCAGCCGTTCCGTCCCCCAGAAGCGGGCCAGCCGCTGCAGATCGTCTGGCACAAAATCCATGTGCGCCGCCAGCATCGTCGCCAGCCCGCCGACTTCGCGGCCGCCCATGGCGTTGGGTTGACCGGTCAGCGAAAAGGGGCCGCAGCCGCGGCGGCCATACTTCCCGCTGGCCAGATGGACGTTGATGATGGCGTTACATTTGTCGCTGCCGCTGGCGGATTGATTGATTCCCATGGTGTAGAGGGTGATCGCCCGCGGGGCGGCGATGAACTCGCGATAGAATCCCGCCACCTCATCGGCAGGCAGACCGCAAAAGGCCGCCACCCTCGCCACGTCCCAGCCGCGGGCGGCGGCCAGCGCCTGCGGGCCGTCGCGAAAGCCATCGACGCAGGCTCCTGCCTCAGCCAGGGCGTTAAGCAGCCCCACAAACAACCCGCCGTCGCTTCCCGGGGCCAGCGCCAGATGGCGGTCGGCGATCTCGCAGGTAGCGGTGCGTCGGGGGTCGATCGCCACGATCCGCAATCGGGGATTATCCCGCTTCGCCTGCGCCAGCCGCTGGAACAGCACCGGATGCGCCCAGGCGGCGTTCGAGCCGACCAGCACCACCAGATCGCTGTTTTCCACATCATCGTAGCTGCAGGGCACCACGTCGGCGCCAAAGGCCCGCTTGTAGCCAGTGACCGCTGACGACATGCACAGCCGTGAATTGGTATCGATGTTCGCCGCGCCGATAAACCCTTTCATCAGCTTATTGGCGGCATAGTAATCCTCGGTTAACAGCTGGCCGGAGGCGTAAAAGGCCACCGCTTGCGGTCCGTGCTGGTCGATGATCTGTCTCAGGCGCGCAGCGGTTTCCGCCAGCGCCTGAGGCCAGGCTACCTGCTGGCCGTCGACCTCCGGCGTCAGCAGCCGCCCCGCCAGGCCCGTGGTCTCCCCTAAGGCGGCCCCTTTGACGCACAGACGGCCGAGGTTCGCCGGGTGCTGATCGTCGCCGCGCACGCTCACCTGCCCCGCGTCGTCCACGCTCGCCAGCACCCCGCAGCCTACGCCGCAGTAGGGGCAGGTCGTTCGGATGGTCTTCATCAGGAGGCCTCCGCGCGGGCCAGCAGCTGCTGGTTGCCCACCCACACTTTGCCGTTTTCTACTTTCACCGGCCAGGCGCGTACCGCCTGTTCGTCGCCGTCGCACGGCCAGCCGTCGCGCAGGCGTATCCGCTGTTTGTACAGCGGGGAGATCACCACCGGCTCGCCGCCGACGTCCCCTAACAGCCCACGCGACAGCACGTTGGCCGCGCTGCCCGGCTCGCGGTTGTCGAGGGCGTAGACCCGCTCGCCGAAGCGGAACAGGGCAATCTGCCGCTCCCCTAAGCGGGCGCCGATCCCCGCCTGCGCCGGAATGGCGTCAAGGTCGCATACCGCCTGCCACGGTCGGGATGGGAGTTCGCCTTCGGGCAACGTCTCAGTCAGCAGCGGCTGCGGCTGACCGCGCAGATCGCGGCGCTGCACAGCCTCGTCGGGCTGGTCGCTATTAACGAAGGAGCGGAACAGCGCCAGACGCTGCGGATCGTTGAGGGTGGTCTGCCACTCGCACTGGTAGCTGTCGACGATCCGGGCCATCTCCTGCTCCAGCTCCTCGCCAATGCCAAGACTATCCTCCAGCACCACCTGCCGCAGATAGGCGACGCCGCCCTCCAGGTTATCCATCCAGGTGCTGGTTCGCTGCAGGCGATCGGCGGTACGGATATAGAACATCAGCAGACGATCGATGCTGCGGATCAGCGTCGCTTCGTCGAGATCGCTGGCAAACAGGTCGGCGTGACGCGGTTTCATCCCGCCGTTGCCGCAGACGTACAGATTCCAGCCTTTGTCGGTGGCAATCACCCCGATATCTTTCCCTTGGGCTTCAGCGCATTCGCGAGTGCAGCCGGAGACCGCCATCTTGATTTTGTGCGGGGCGCGTAGCCCTTTATAGCGATGCTCGAGCCGTACCGCGAGCCCGGTGGAGTCTTGCACGCCGTAGCGACACCAGGTTGAGCCGACGCAGGATTTCACCGTGCGCAGCGACTTGCCGTAGGCGTGGCCGGTTTCAAACCCGGCGTCGGCCAGCTCGCGCCAGATAGCCGGCAGCTGTTCCAGCCGCGCGCCAAACAGGTCGATGCGCTGGCCGCCGGTCACTTTGCTGTAGAGCTGGTAACGTTTGGCGATCTGCCCGATGGCGATCAGTCCGTCCGGCGTCACTTCCCCTGCCGCCATCCGCGGCACCACCGAATAGCTCCCGTCCTTCTGGATATTGGCGAAATAGCGGTCGTTGGTATCCTGCAGCGGCAGGTGCGCCGGCTTCAGCAGGTACTCGTTCCAGCAGGAGGCCAGCACCGAGGCCACCAGCGGTTTGCAGACATCGCAGCCGTGCCCCTGGCCGTAGCGGCTAATCAACTGCTCGAAGGTATGGATATGGTTAACCCGCACCAGGTGGTAGATCTCCTGGCGCGACCACGGGAAATGTTCGCAGACGTCTTTTTTCACTTCGACGCCCTGCTCCGCCAGCTGATACTCCATCACCTGTTTCACCAGCGCGCTGCAGCCGCCGCAGCCGGTAGCCGCTCTGGTGCAGCTTTTTATCGCCGACATATCCCCCGCCCCATTGTTCACCGCCTGACAGATATCGCCTTTGCTGACGTTATGGCAGGAGCAGATCGGCGCGCTGTCCGGCAGCGCCGCGACGCCGAGCGCCTTCGGCGCGGCTCCCTCCAGCGCGGGCAGGATCAGACTCTCCGGACGCGGCGGCAGCGCCATGCCGTTCAGCATCATCTGCAGCAGCGTGGCATAGTCGCTGGCATCCCCCACCAGCACGCCGCCAAGCAAGGCTTTGCCGTCCTGACTGACGACGATTTTTTTGTAAATCTGCTGCGGACCGTCGGTCCATTGATAGCTCTGACAGCCCGGCGTGCGCCCCTGCGCATCGCCAAACGAGGCCACGTCGACTCCCAGCAGCTTCAGTTTGGTGCTCATGTCGGCGCCGCTAAAGCAGGCGTCCTCTCCTGCGAGAGTGGCCGCGGCGATGCGCGCCATCTGATAGCCCGGCGCCACCAGACCGTAAATTTTATTGTCCCACAGGGCGCATTCGCCTATCGCCAGCACGTCCGGGTCAGAGGTACGGCACTGGCCGTCGATGTGAATTCCCCCGCGTTCGCCCACCTGCAGCGCGCAGCCGCGGGCCAGCGCGTCCTGCGGGCGGATCCCCGCCGAGAAGACCACCATGTCGGTCCGCAACGCGCCGCCGTCGGCAAAGTTCAGCCGCAGGCCGTCGGCCTCGCGCACGATGGCGGTGGTCGCTTTGCTGGTATGCACCCCCACGCCGAGGGCGACGATCTTCTCCCGGAGCATCGCCGCCCCGCCGTTATCCAGCTGGACGGCCATCAGGTTCGGGGCAAACTCCACCACCTGCGTCTCCAGCCCCAGCTGTTTCAGGGCGTTGGCCGCCTCCAGCCCGAGCAGCCCGCCGCCGATAACCACCCCGCTCTTCGCCGCGGCGGCATGGGCGGCGATACGGTCGAGATCGTCAAGAGTGCGGTAGACAAAGCACCCCGCGAGATCGTTACCGGGAATTGGCGGCACAAAGGGATACGAGCCGGTCGCCAGCACCAGTTTATCCCAGTGGATTTCATGCCCCTCGGCGTCCCGCACCAGCCGTGCGTCGCGGTCGATGCTCGCCACCGCCTCGCCGAGGCGGAGTTCAATACCGTGTTCAATAAAGAAATCCCCGGCCGCCAGCGACAGCGACTCGGCGCTGCGTCCGGCAAAATACTCGGAGAGATGTACCCGGTCGTAGGCGGGATAACGCTCTTCGCCAAACACCACGATTCGATATTGCTGATGCAGATTGCGGCTCACGCATTGTTCGAGAAAATGGTGGCCGACCATGCCATGTCCCACCAGCACTAATACAGGTTTCGTCATCGTCATTATTCCTGCAGCCTGCGGCTGCGTTGAAGAGGGGTCAAAAAGCCAGTCCACGGTGGCAGGCTCATCGCTTTCCAGGCGCGCGGTAAGCGCGGCGGCGGCGGTGCAGTCGCCCATCAGCAGCACGCCGCGCAGGCGGCCATCGCGCAGCAGCAGGCGGCGATAGTGGCGGTCGATGGGGTCCCAGCTGGTATAAATGTCATCCTGTTCGCCGGCCTGCTGCTCGCCAGCGCTAAAGAGTTCAATGCCGGTGACCTTCAGGCGGGTCCCGGCATCCTGCCAGACAAAGCCCTCGCCGGGGGCGCCGCACAGGCGATCCGCCAGCACCTCGGCCTGACGCAGGCAGGGAGCCACCAGCCCCCAGGTCTGGCCGTCAATTTCGCAACATTCGCCGATGGCGCTGATCCCCGGCAGCGAGGAGGCCATCTGACGGTCGACCACGATCCCCCGCTGGCACAGCACGCCGGACTGCGCCGCCAGACGGCTGTCGGGCTGCACGCCGGTAGCCAGCACCACTCTGGCGGCGCGGAATACGCGCCCGTCCGCCAGCCGCACGCCATCGGCGTCGATGGCGGCGATGCGGCACTCCAGCACGCAGCGAATGCCGCGCGCTTCAAGCTGCTGCCTGAGCTCATCGGCGGCAAAAGCGTCGGTCAGCGGCGCCATTAATCCGCTGCCGCGATGCAGAAGAGTGACCTCTCCGCCGTGACGACGCAGCGCCGCCGCCGCTTCCACCCCCAGCACCCCGCCGCCAATCACCACCGCCGGGCCGGGTATCGCCAGAATACGTTCCACGTCCGCCAGGGTGCGGAAGGGCATAACCTGCGGACGATCAATGCCCGGCAGCGGCGGGATAAAGGGCCGCGAACCGGTGGCGAACACCAGTTCATCCCACGGCAGCCAGGTTTCCGCGATGCGCAGCCGCCGTTGCTGAATATCGACTTCATCGACCGCCTCGCCAGACCGCAGGCACACCCCGTGCCGGGTATACCACTCCGCCGGCAGCAACGGGATCTGCGCCGCCGTTTTTTCACCTGCCAGCAGCGGCGAGAGCTGAATGCGGTTATAGGCCGGGTGCGGCTCGTCGCCGACGACGGTAATGGCAAACCGCGCGGGGTCGCGCTCAACCAGCCGCTGCACCAGCCGGGTGGCCGCCATGCCGTTACCGATCACCACCAGTCGCCGCGTCATGACCGCCTCCTTACGCCGCTTTCGGCTGTTTTTCATACAGGAAATGGAGGATCTGCTGGCGCAGATGGTGATACCGGCTGTCGTCCGCCAGCTGAACGCGGTGGCGCGGACGCGGCAGATCGACCGCGAGGATCTCGCCGACCGTCGCCGCCGGACCGTTGGTCATCATCAGCACCCGATCCGAGAGCAGCACCGCTTCATCAACGTCGTGGGTGATCATGACGATGGTGGTATTGAGCTCCTGCTGGATATGCATCACCGTGTCCTGGAGGTGGGCGCGGGTCAGCGCATCCAGGGCGCCGAAGGGCTCATCAAGCAGCAACACTTTCGGCTTCATCGCCAGCGCCCGGGCGATACCCACCCGCTGCTTCATGCCGCCGGAGATCTCCCCGGGACGTTTGTGCAGCGCATGACCCATCTGTACGCGCGCCAGGTTGTGTTCGATCCACTCCCGGCGCTCACTCTTGCTCATGGTGCGACGGAACACCTGATCCACCGCCAGCGCCACATTGTCGAAACAGCTCAGCCACGGCAGCAGCGAGTGGTTCTGGAAAACCACCGCCCGCTCCGGCCCGGGACCGGCGATTTCCCGGTTATCACACAGTAGTCCGCCCTCGGTAGGGGTGGTGATCCCGGCGATCAGGTTCAGCAGGGTCGATTTTCCGCAACCCGAGTGGCCGATCAGGCTAATGGTCTCCCCTTCGACGATATCGAAGGAGACATTCTGCAGCGCCAGGAACTCGCCGCTGGCGGTGTTGAAGCGTTGGCTGACGGCCTGCACCTGAATTAATGGTTTCATGTTGGCTCCTTATTTTTCCTGCCAGCTAAAGCGGCGAGCGAGCAGCATCAGGCCCTGCTCCAGCAGCAGGCCGACGACGCCGATAATGACGATGGCGATGATGATGTTTTCCACATTGAGGTTGTTCCACTCGTTCCAGATCCAGAAGCCGATCCCCAGTCCGCCGGTGAGCATTTCCGCCGCCACGATCACCAGCCAGGCGATGCCGATGGAGAGGCGCACGCCGGTAAGCACCGCCGGCAGCACCGCCGGAAAGAGGATTTTGCGCATCACCGTCCACTCCGAGAGCTGGAGGACGCGGGCGACGTTGAGATAGTCCTGCGGGATCCGCCGCACACCCTCCGCGGTGTTGATCACCATCGGCCAGATGGAGCAGATAAAAATGGTCCAGCTGGAAGCTGGCTCCGCCTTCTGGAACAGCAGCAGGCCAATCGGCAGCCAGGCCAGCGGGCTGACCGGGCGCAGCAGAGCAATCAGCGGATTAAACATGCGGGCGAAGAACAGCGAACGGCCGATCAAAAACCCCAGCGGAATGCCCGCCAGCGCCGCCAGGCCGAAGCCCACCGCCACGCGCTGCAGGGAGGCCAGCACGTTCCAGCCGATGCCCATGTCATTGGGCCCGTCCTGATAGAACGGATCGGCAAACAGGGTCAGCGCCGAGTCCAGCGTGCTCAGCGGCGTGGGAAAGCCTTTGCTATGCATCGCCGCCAGCTGCCAGGCCAGCAGCAGCACACCCAGCCCCAACAGCGGGGGCAGCAGGCGCTGGGTGAGCTCACGCAGCCAGCGCGTGACGGCCGGCGTGGTGCGCCGGACCTGCACCGGCGGCAGGATAATCACTTCGCCAGGCGCGTTGTCCACGCTGACGACCGGTTGCTTACGTTGTGCCTGCTTCATCTCATGCCCCCTTACGTTGAATAGAGAAATGGCGGGCGTAGCCTTCCGGGTCGGACCCGTTCCATACCGTCCCGTCCATTAGTGTGCTGCTGCGCATCCTGGCTGCCGGCGCGCTGATCCCTCCTACCGCCTGGGCGGCAGCCTGCCAGACATCGATGCGGTTAATGCGCGACGCCACCGCGAGGTAATCCGGAGCCTGCTTCAGCAACCCCCAGCGGCGGAACTGGGTGAGGAACCACATCCCGTCCGACAGCCACGGGAAACTCACCTCGCCCCCGGCCCAGAAGCGCATCGGATGGGCATCCTGCCAGCGGCGGCCAAGGCCGTTGTCATACTCTCCAAGCATCCGGCCGGTGAGGTATTGCTCCTTGGTATTGAGCCAGCCGCGTCTGGCGAGCAGGCGGGCCGTCTCCCGGGTGTTCTCCGGCGAGGCGGCGATCCAACGCTGCGCCTCCATCAGGGCCGCCACCAGCGCGCGGGCGGTGTTCGGGTTGCGTTCCACCCAGTCGCGACGGGTGCCCAGCACCTTTTCCGGATGCTCGGGCCAGATATCCTGGGAAGTGGCCGCGGTGAAGCCGATACGGTCGTTAATAGCGCGGGCGTTCCACGGCTCGCCGACGCAAAAGCCGCTCATATTGCCGATGCGCATGTTCATCACCATCTGCGGCGGCGGCACCACGACGGTGCGCACATCGTTGAAGGGATCGATGCCGGCGCTCGCCAGCCAGTAGTAAAGCCACATGGCATGGGTGCCGGTAGGAAAGGTATGGGCGAAGGTGTAACTGCCCGGCGCGCTGCGGTCGATCAGCCGCTTCAGCCCGCCGAGGTCGGTCACCCCTTTCTCCTGCAGCTCGCTGGAGAGGGTAATCGCCTGCCCATTGCGGTTGAGGGTCATCAAATTGGCCATCGCCTGCGGCTTGCTGGCGATCCCCAGTTCGAGGCCGTACAGCAGGCCATAGAGAATATGCGCCGCGTCGAGCTCGCCGGCCACCAGCTTGTCGCGCACCGCCGCCCAGCTGGCTTCCTTACTCGCCACCAGGGTGATGCCATATTTTTGGTCAAACCCCTTCGCCGCGGCGATGGCCAGCGGCGCGCAATCGGTCAGCGGAATAAATCCGACCCGCACGCGGGTTTGCTCCGGTTTGTCCGAGCCGCCGGCCCAGGCGGCCTGCATCACGCCCGGCAGCAGCATCGCGCCGCCCAGCGCGGCCCCTGCCTGCAGCAAGCGCCGCCGGGAAATTGAAAATTTGTCGCCCATATCCGCTCCACCATGCGCAAAAAAAAAGCGCCCGACAGTGCATACGCACTGCAGGACGCCTTTATCCACGGACACCCGAACCGCCATTGGTTCGTTGCCCGGACTTTTATTCACTTAATAAGTAATGCAAACGGGATGCCAGCTTTGGCAATAGCGCGCTGGCGGGCTTTTTCCCAACGCTGGCCGGTTTTTCACCTAAAAGTGCACCGCCGGCAGGCAAAGAATGCCCATCGATTGTGCATCTACTCCTTTGGTGTTAGCGGCCAAATCGCCTTCACCATCAGCAGCGCGCGGGCTATCTCAACCATACGCTGATTTTTGTCCATGGCCATCTTGCGGAGCGTCTGCCAGGCCTGCTCCTCCTGCATTCCCTGGTGCGTCATCAGCAGACTTTTCGCTTTTTCGATCAGCTTGCGCTCTTCGAGCGCGTCTTTCAGCGAGGCCAGCTGGCTGGAGAGCTGCTGCAGCTCATAGGCCTGCTGGCGCACCAGCGGCAGTAGCTGTTTATCGAGCCGTGGCGTCACGCTATCGTCTTCCTCTCCGGCCTGCCAGCCAGGCGCGTCGTCTGCTAACAGCGCGTCGGTGGCATCCAGCAGGTCGTCGATCAGTTGCTCTTCCACTTCGCGCAGTTGCTCAAGCCGTTGGGTTTGCAGACCAAACCAGCGCAGCGCCGTTTCCCCGCCGTCGGCAGCCGGCTGGCGGGTACAGGCGATCCGCCGCAGCTGTTCAATATCCAGACCGGCGTGGCACTGGGTTCTGAACAACTGGACGGTCGCCGGGCTGCCCAGCGCCTGAAAGCTGTCGAAGCAGGGCTGCTGACCGTCAATACGGTCCACCAGCTGCTGGCGCAGGCTGTCGCTGAACTCGCCGCGGGTAAAGCCCAATGCTCCCAGCGCGCGCTCCTGGCCCACCAGCTCTTTTCCCTGCATAAAGCTGTACAGGGCGACCATCCGACCAGCCACCGGCGGATCGTCAATGCTGTCATTGAGCTGCGGGGCGATGTTCAGCAGATGGCGGATGACGCGGCTGAACTGCTCCGTCGCGGCTTCAGCGGCAATTTGCCGGCGGCCGATCTGCGCGCGTAGCGCCGGGAGCTGCGCCAGCTCGTCAACCGCTCTGGCGATACGCCAGCACAGCGCGCTGCCGGCTACCGCGCGCGCCCGTTCGAGGCTGGCATAAAACAGGGCTAACCGCTCGTCAACCAGCGCCCCTCCCGCCCGACACTCCGCTGTATACAGCAAGCCGCCCGAGCAAAGATAGATATTCGACGCCCCGCGCTCACACTGCAGCATATGCACCAGCGCGCTGAGCTGGCTGGCCAGTTCCCCCAGTTGGCTAAGCTGCTGAAGCTGTTGTTTTTGCAGGCGACGCGCCAGCTGCAGCCAGGCCGTCGCATCGTGCGCATGACCAGTCGTATTATTCATACCCCTCCTCCGGGTTAACGCTTTATACTGCCTAAAGCAATAACCGTGCCTTTAAGAAGGAGTTTGTATGCAACGTATTGTGATCATCGCCAACGGCGCCGCCTACGGCAGCGAATCCCTGTTCAACAGCCTGCGCCTGGCCATTGCCCTGCGCGAGCAGCAGTCCGACCTCGATCTCAAGCTGTTTCTGATGTCCGACGCCGTCACCGCCGGGCTGCGGGGGCAGAAGCCGGCAGAAGGGTATAATGTGCAGCAGATGCTGGAGATCCTCACCGCCCAGCAGGTTCCCGTGAAGCTGTGTAAAACCTGCGCGGACGGCCGCGGGGTCAGCGCACTGCCTCTGGTTGACGGCGTGGAGGTTGGCACTCTCGTTGAGCTGGCCCAGTGGACCCTGGCGGCAGATAAAGTGCTGACCTTCTGAATCTGGGGCGCCAAACGGCAGGAAATATCAGGTTTCGCCGCCTGCAGAGGTAAAAAAAACGTTAGCTGAATGCTTTCAGGAACAACGTCATTTTTGTTTAATCTTTATCCCTTTTTTTGATCAAAATCAGCATCCCGACCCGCGCCGTTTGGTGTGATGCACAGAGCAAAGTGTGAACAATATCACGCGAGGACTGGGTGGGCAGGATGCTGTAGCGGGACAGAAACGGGGTATAAAATGGCGATGGTTAAAGCAAGTTTGACGTTATTTGGTGGTGACACGCTGGTGGTGCGGTGCTCAGAGCGCTGCCATATTCATCTGATGAGCGCGAAGGTCCCGGGCGACAGTCATGCGGATATTCTGAGCGTGCAGGATCGGGACAGCGCCTATCTGACGGTGCCCTACAGCGGCACCTGGAACGTGCTTATCGACAGTCACAGCCAGTCGCTGGAGCACTCCATCAGCTACGTGCCGGCCTGACCGTCACTGCCAGAACACACGCCCGGTCATGCCGGGCGTGGGATTCATGACAAACCTCATGCAATCATTGTACTTGCAGATTGCACCAGAAAAATAACAAGGAAAATCAATTTATTGATTTTCGGCTGATAACCACCAGTAAGGAAAAACCACGCTTTTTCCTTACTGGTCAGCAATCGGACGCCCGGTCATGCCGGGCGTTTTCTTTTGTGCGCGCTCAGGCCAGGCCCGGCGTCGGACTCTCGCCCAACAGCGCGCGGACGCTGGCCACCAGGTCATCGAGACTGGCATCGTGCATGCCCAGCTTGCGCAGCGCCTGCTCAAGCGAAAACAGATACTGGGCGTTGGTGCCGAGCGGCCCGCTGGCCCGGGCGATCAGCGGGGCGATAACCTGGGCACTGGTATCCGGTTCAAACAGTGGATGGCGCGGATCCATAATAAACACCAGGGCATTCACCGTCCGTCCGTCGTCCAGCTCCAGCTTGCACCAGGTGGGCAGATAGCAGCCGGTGATCATCTCCCGCTTCCACAGCAGGGTCAGCTCCTCCTCCAGCGTGTCGTCAGGCAGACGATAGGCGACGCCGGTGGTTCGGCCGCCCTCTTTGAGAGCCAGCATGCGTCCCGGCTGGCAGGCACTACCGCGCCCGGCGGTCAACCGCAGGCAAAACGCGCGGTGCCAGCCCGGCAGCGTGCCGGTGCAGGACTCGCGATAATTGAGCGCCGGGTTCCAGATAAGCGAACCGTAGCCAAAGATCCATACTGAGCCATCATCCGGGCGGCAGGCCAGCGTCGCCGCCAGCGAGGCTGCACGTTGTTCTGCCGACCAGAGTAGCGATTCCTCAATAGCGCCAAACGCTGTCTTACAATCCGCATTCATTAAGAAATCACGAGTTAACACTGTTTACTACCTCCGCCACTGCCCGCTTCCCGGCGTTCGTCTCATGCATCCGTCAATATTGCTGAAATATTATCCAGCTTTATCTTTCAATAAGCAATCAGCGGGGCGCTGGCAAGCGAAAAAGCGGCGTCAGCGATTATTTTTTCTTATGCCACTTATCATCATCGCCTTTCTCATAGCTGTTCTTCACCGCCGCCCAGGCGACTTTGTGCGCCGTCTCTTCGCGGCTGGCGTCATCGCGCCGCTCGTCTTTATCTTTATATTGATCCCAGGCGCTGTTAAACGCTTCTTTATAAATTTCCTGCGCATGGGCAGGCAGTACATGCTGAACGCTGTCGGGGAGTTCTTGTTTACTGCGATAGGGCATACTGACCTCCTGTTTGAGCATTAAGTTTAAGTCTGGTACGCAGTCGGCTGGCTATCAAGGTCAAAATGAGTAGAAAAATTATTTTAGTAATTATCTGAATAATAAGAACTAAATATAAGTAAACATAAATTATAATAAACTAATCAAGATATCCCTCGATACCCGTAAATTTAAGTAAAAAACCAGCGGTAATTTAGCAAGATCTGTTACTTTACCGCCCTACGTTTTTATAATTATAACACCTGCATAAATGGAGATGGTTCATGACCCATGCACATGAGGCGGTAAAAACCCGCCATAAGGAGTCTTCCCTCGTCTTTCCGGTGCTGGCGCTGGCGGTGCTGTTTTTCTGGGGCAGCAGCCAGTCACTGCCAGTGGTTATCGCGATCAATATCCTCGCGCTGGTCGGCATTTTGAGCAGCGCCTTCAGCGTGGTCCGCCACGCCGACGTCCTCGCCCACCGCCTGGGCGAACCCTATGGCTCCCTGATTTTAAGCCTGTCGGTGGTTATCCTTGAGGTCAGTTTGATCTCTGCCTTAATGGCCACCGGCGATGCCGCGCCGACCTTGATGCGGGATACCCTCTACTCCATTATTATGATCGTCACCGGCGGTCTGGTCGGTTTCTCTCTGCTGCTGGGCGGGCGTAAATTCGCCACCCAATATATGAATCTGTTCGGCATTAAGCAGTATCTTATCGCCCTGTTTCCGCTAGCGATTATCGTGCTGGTCTTTCCGATGGCGCTGCCGGGCGCGAACTTCAGCACCGGGCAATCGCTGCTGGTGGCGGTAATTTCGGCGGCCATGTACGGCGTTTTCCTGCTTATTCAGACCAAAACCCATCAGAGCCTGTTTGTTTATGAGCATGAAGACGACAGCGACGATGACGACCCGCACCACGGTAAACCGTCCGCCCATAGCAGCGGGTGGCATACCGCCTGGCTGCTGGTGCACCTGGTGGCAGTGATCGCGGTTACCAAAATGAACGCTAACCCGCTGGAAACGCTGTTGACCAGCATGAATGCCCCGGTGGCCTTTACCGGCTTCCTGGTGGCTCTGCTGATCCTGTCGCCGGAAGGCCTTGGCGCCCTGAAAGCGGTGCTCAACAATCAGGTACAGCGGGCGATGAATCTGTTTTTCGGCTCTGTGCTGGCCACCATCTCGCTGACGGTCCCGGTGGTCACCCTCATCGCCTTCCTGACCGGCAATGAGCTGCGCTTTGGCCTTGGCGCCCCGGAGATGGTGGTGATGGTCGCCTCGCTGGTGCTGTGCCATATCTCCTTCTCCACCGGACGCACCAATGTGCTGAACGGCGCGGCCCACATGGCGCTGTTCGCCGCCTATCTGATGACCATTTTCGCCTGACCCCGTTTTCCCACCCGGCGGAGTCCGGGCGAAAAAAAGCCTGCCGGTTTTGACGCCGGCAGGCTTTTTTACTGATGCAGTCAGGCTTACTTGCTGGTATCCAGCTCGTCGAAGCTTTTCACCAGATCGTCAATCGCTTTCATCTGTTTGAGGAACGGCTCCAGTTTATCCAGCGGCAGCGCGGACGGGCCGTCGCATTTCGCGTGGTCCGGATCCGGATGCGCTTCAATAAACAGACCGGCGATACCTACCGCCATACCGGCGCGGGCCAGCTCGCTCACCTGCGCACGACGACCGCCGGAGGCTGCGCCAAACGGGTCGCGGCACTGCAGCGCGTGGGTGACGTCGAAAATGACCGGCGAGTTGTTGGAGGCTTTCTTCATCACGCCGAAGCCGAGCATATCCACGACCAGGTTGTCGTAACCGAAGTTAGCGCCGCGGTCGCAGAGGATTACTTTGTCGTTACCCCCTTCGATAAACTTGTCGACGATGTTGCCCATCTGACCCGGGCTGACGAACTGCGGCTTCTTGACGTTGATCACCGCCCCGGTCTTCGCCATCGCTTCCACCAGGTCAGTCTGGCGCGCGAGGAAAGCCGGAAGCTGGATCACGTCCACCACGTCAGCTACCGGCTGCGCCTGGCTGGCTTCATGAACGTCGGTGATGATTTTCACGCCAAAGGTCTGCTTCAGCTCCTGGAAAATCTTCATCCCTTCTTCCAGACCCGGCCCACGATAGGAGTGGATGGAGGAACGGTTGGCTTTATCAAAGGAGGCTTTGAAGACGTAGGGAATACCAAGCTTCTGCGTAACGGTGACATAATGTTCGCAGATACGCATCGCCAGGTCGCGCGACTCCAGCACGTTCATCCCGCCGAACAGCACGAACGGCAGGTCGTTCGCTACGTTGATATCACCAATGCTAACCACTTTTTGTTTCATAAGTTCGCCTTATCAGGGTGTAACCGGAATGGTTCCAGACTAATGCAATGTAATTTGTTTATGCGAAATCGTGTTGATCTGCGCGCGGATCATCTCGCTGATCGGATCCTCCGGGCACTGCTCAACGAAATAGCTCAGATCCAACAGCGCCACGTGATCGCAGTCCAGCTGGGCGTATATCAGCCCGCGGTCGCGGATCTCATACGGATCTTCCGGATTAAACTGCAGCAGCGCTTCGCTGGCGCGCAGGGCCAGCTCCATCTGCCGCTCTTCCATCAGCGCCGACTTCAGGGTGTCCAGCAGCTTGCGGATCACCTCGGCGTTATCCGCTTCGTCGAGATCTTCATTAAACAGTTCCGCCACCGGCCCGATGTTGCCCTTCAGCCATACCTCCAGGGTATGCTCGTCGAGGGTCTCGCCGTTAAACGGATTAATCAGCCACATCTCTTCGCTGGTTTCCGGGTCCGCACGCAGCAGCATCTGGGTTGGGAAGATCACCGGCACCACCGGCAGCGCCAGGCGCTGGGCGATCCACAGCAGGATCGCGCCTAACGACACCGCGCTCCCCTGGCGGTTAACCAGCACTTTATCCAGCCATAGCGCGTCGGAAAGACGATACACGCCCTGCGAGGCGCCAAAGCCCCACTCGTCATAAAACAGCTCCAGCAATCGTTCTATCTGGCGCTCCTGGTCCCACGACGGCGCAATCTCCTCCTGCGCGAGGCGCAGCAATCGCTGCAGCTCTTCCTCGACAAAACGCGACGGAAAATCGTCGCGGACCTGTTCAGAAATGAGGACCATGCCATCACACAATGGCGCTTTGTTAAATTCGAAATCCGCTAATGACCCCATGACCTACCCCAGTATCGGTATTCTTGTGATGGCGAGTTGAATGATGATAAACAACACCACCAGCGCCAGCAGGAACGCGATAAAGCGGCTCTGCTGGCTGCGCGGACGACGACGGCCCAACGCGATAAAACCTAATGCGATGTAAATGATAACGCCAAACAGCTTTTCAGTCAGCCATGCGCCGTCTTCTGTGAACGGCAGGTAGTGCGTTATCGCCATTAACCCTGCGCCGCTGAGAAACAGCAGCGTATCGCTGCAGTGCGGCGCAATTCGCACCCACCGCTGGTTCAGCAGCGGGCTCTGGTGATACATCCACCAGTAACGTAAAACGAACAATCCTACCGACACCGCCACTGTGGCAATGTGCAGGTAGAGGACAGCCGTGAATAAGTTCATCAGCCAACATTCTCCATGTCGGGTAAACGTCCGAGGGTCAGACGCTCATTGTCGCCATAGTCGCGACAGGTCGCGACGTCCAGATAGCCCGCTTCGCGGAACAGCGCGCGAACCGCCTCGCCCTGAGTCCAGCCATGCTCCAGCAGCATCCAACCGCCGGGCTGCAGATACTGCCGTCCCTCGCGGATGATATGCGCCAGATCGGCCAGCCCCTGGTCGCCTGCGACCAGCGCCGTCAACGGCTCAAAGCGCACATCGCCTTCGGCGAGATGCGGGTCGGCGGCGTCGATATAGGGGGGATTGCTGACGATCGTGGCGAAGCGCTGCCCGTCCAGCGCGCTAAACCAGTCGCTTTGACTTATCGTCACGTTAGCGATGCCCAGATGTTCGGCATTGCGCAACGCCAGCGCCACGGCGTCCGGCATCACGTCCACCGCGGTGACCTCACAGTCCGGACGTTCGCTGGCCAGCGCCAGGGCAATGGCGCCGGTCCCGGTGCCGAGGTCGAGAATACGGCACGGCGCGGTTGGCAGACACGCCAGCGCCTGCTCTACCAGACATTCGGTATCCGGGCGGGGGATCAGCGTCGCCGGGGAGACGAACAGCGGCAGCGACCAAAACTCGCGCTGCCCGACCAGATGAGCAATAGGTTCCCCGCGCTGGCGTCGCACCAGGAGCGCCTCCAGCCTCGCCGCCTCGTCAGCAGAGAGCGTCGTTTCACCGAAGGCCAAAATCCAGGTTCGCGCCCGGCCGGTAACGTGTCCCAGCAAGATCTCGGCGTCGCGTCTCGGGCTGTCGCTCTCCGCCAGGCGGGCGATCGCCTGCTGCAGCCAGGCCTGAAAGGTCATCATTCCTGCTCGGACAGCGCCGCCAGCTGATCGGCCTGATGTTCCTGGACAATCGGCTCAATCAGCATGTCGAGTTTGCCCTCCATCGCCTCATCCAGACGGTAGAGCGTCAGGTTGATGCGGTGGTCGGTCACGCGGCCCTGCGGGAAGTTATAGGTGCGATTGCGGTCGCTGCGGTCGCCGCTGCCCAGCAGGTTGCGGCGCGTGGAGGCTTCCGCCTGCTGACGTTTGGCCACTTCGGCGGCGCGGATGCGCGCGCCCAGCACCGACAGCGCCTTGGCTTTGTTTTTATGCTGAGAACGCTCGTCCTGGCACTCCACCACGATGCCGGTGGGCAGGTGGGTAATGCGGATAGCCGAGTCGGTGGTGTTAACGTGCTGACCGCCTGCCCCGGAGGAACGGAAGGTATCGATGCGCAGATCTGCCGGGTTAATGTCCGGCATTTCGGCTTCCGGCAGCTCCGGCATCACCGCCACCGTACAGGCGGAGGTGTGGATCCGCCCCTGCGATTCGGTGGCCGGCACACGCTGCACGCGATGGCCGCCGGATTCAAATTTCAGCCGACCGTAAACGCCGTCGCCGCTGATCTTGGCGATCACCTCTTTAAAGCCGCCGTGCTCACCTTCGTTGGCGCTGAGGATCTCTACCTGCCAGCGGCGCGATTCTGCGTAACGGGTGTACATGCGGAATAGATCGCCGGCAAACAGCGCTGCTTCGTCGCCGCCGGTCCCGGCGCGCACTTCCACGAAGGCGTTACGCTCGTCATCAGGATCTTTCGGCAGGAGGAGAACCTGCAGCTGTTGCTCCAGCTGGTCGCCTTTTTCTTTGGCGTCACGCAGCTCTTCCTGCGCCATTTCGCGCATTTCCGGATCGTCGAGCATCATCTGCGCGGTTTCAATATCCTCCTGCACCTGACGCCAGTCGGTATAGCAGCGCGCCACATCGCTCAGTTGAGCATACTCCCGCGACAGCGCGCGGAATTTATCCTGATCGGCAATCGTCGCGGCATCGCCGAGCAGCGCCTGCACTTCTTCATGGCGCTCGTACAACGCTTCCAGTTTGGCAACAATAGAAGACTTCATAGGCGTGAATTCACCCTGTCCTGAAAATAAGAGAAAGGTGCGCTATTCCAGCCCGAGGCTGTTGCGCAGAATATGCAGACGTTCGTCGTCCCCGTCACGGGCGGCCTGCTGAAGAGATTTGGTTGGCGCGTGGATCAGGCGGTTAGTGAGCTTGCGCGCCAGATCCTGCATAATTTCCTGGGCATCACCGCCCTGCTCCAGCGCGGCCAGCGCTTTCGCCGTCAGCTCCTCACGGACCTGCTCAGACTGAGAACGGTATTCGCGAATGGTCTCGCTGGCGCTCTGCGCGCGCAGCCAGGCCATAAATTCGCTGGTTTCCTGCTCGACGATCGATTCCGCCTGCACCGCGGCAGCCTTACGCTGCGCCAGGTTATGCTGAATGATGTTTTGCAAATCGTCGACGCTGTAGAGGTAGGCGTTAGCCAGTTTGCCGACCTCTGGTTCAACGTCGCGCGGGACGGCGATATCCACCAGCAGCATCGGCTGGTTACGCCGCGCCTTAAGCGCACGCTCCACCATGCCTTTGCCGATGATCGGCAGCGGGCTGGCGGTGGAGCTGATAATGATGTCGGCCTCTTTCAGCCGTTCGTCGATATCGCTGAGGGCTATCACCTCGGCGCCCACTTCCTCCGCCAGCGCCTGGGCGCGTTCACGGGTGCGGTTGGCGATCACCATTTTGCGCACGTGATGTTCGCGAAGATGGCGCGCTACCAGCTCAATGGTTTCCCCGGCGCCGACCAGTAACACGGTGACGCTGGAGAGCGATTCAAAGATTTGCCGCGCCAGGGTACAGGCGGCGAAAGCCACAGAGACCGCGCTGGCGCCGATATCGGTTTCGGTACGCACGCGCTTAGCCACTGAAAAGGATTTCTGGAACATCCGCTCCAGCTCGCTGACGTTAAGATGGCCGCGGCTGGAGTCGGCGAAGGCTTTTTTCACCTGGCCGAGGATCTGCGGCTCGCCCAGCACCAGCGAATCGAGGCCGCTGGCGACGCGCATCAGATGGCTGACGGCGTCATTATCCTGATGCCAGTAAAGGCTTTTTCGCAGGTCTTCTTCGTTGAGGCCGTGGTAGTTGCACAGCCAGCGGATCAGCGCTTCCTGCAGGTTATCCTGCTCTTCGACGCTGAGATAGAGTTCCGTGCGGTTGCAGGTCGACAGCACCACCCCACCCTGCACCATCGGCTGAGCCAGCAAGCTCTCCAGCGCCTTATCGAGCGTTTCCGGCGAAAACGTGACGCGTTCTCGCAGGGCGACCGGAGCTGTTTTGTGATTGATGCCAAGAGCTAAAAGGGTCATTGTGAGGGAGTAGTACCAGCGTTGCTAAGGTTAGTCTGAGTGCATCATACAGGATGCGCGTAATCAATAAAAGAGAGGCTCCCCTTTTGGAGTAATAGTTAAAGCAAGACCGCCATTAAGGTTAATTTTTTGATTTCAGACAACTTGAACGTAGACGCTATCGCCCGGCGACGCTAGCATTAAGGGTTATAAATGTAACCTGCTACACAAATCGGCCCGCTGTTCCCTGTCGCCGTTTTTCCCTGTAGACATCAAGGATTTGTCATCATTATGAATCGACTGTTCCGCCTGCTGCCGCTGGCCAGCCTCGTCCTCACCGCCTGTTCTCTTCATACGCCGCAAGGGCCTGGCAAAAGCCCGGATTCGCCGCAGTGGCGTCAGCACCAGCAGGCTGTCCGCAGCCTCAATCAGTTCCAGACCCGCGGGGCGTTTGCCTATCTTTCCGATGAGCAAAAAGTCTATGCCCGCTTCTTCTGGCAGCAAACCCGCCAGGACCGCTATCGCCTGCTGCTGACCAACCCGCTGGGCAGCACCGAGCTGTCGCTGACCGCGCAGCCGGGCAGCGTGCAGCTGATCGATAACAAAGGCCAGACCTATACCGCCACTGATGCCGAAGAGATGATTGGCCGTCTGACCGGGATGCCGATTCCGTTGAACAGCCTGCGCCAGTGGATCATCGGCCTGCCGGGCGACGCCACCGACTATTCGCTGGACGATCGGTACCGTCTGCGTGAACTGAACTATACGCAAAACGGCAAAACCTGGCACGTGACCTACGGCGGCTACACCAGCGATACCCAGCCAGCCCTGCCGTCCAATGTCGAGCTGAACAATGGCGCTCAGCGCATCAAGCTGAAGATGGATAACTGGATCGTGAAATGATGACCCGCTGGCCCTCTCCTGCAAAACTGAATCTGTTTTTATATATCACCGGCCAGCGGGCCGATGGTTACCATAGCCTGCAAACGCTGTTTCAGTTTCTCGATTACGGCGATACGTTGACCATCGAACCGCGTACTGACGGCCAACTGCGCCTGCTGACGCCGGTGGCCGGCGTGCCGGACGAGGAGAATCTGATCGTTCGCGCCGCGCGTCTGCTGATGCATGCCGCCAGCGAAAGCGATCGCCTGCCGGCGGGCAGCGGCGCCGATATCAGTATCGATAAGCGCCTGCCGATGGGCGGCGGCCTGGGCGGTGGCTCCTCCAATGCCGCCACCGTGCTGGTGGCGCTCAACCATCTGTGGGGCTGCGGTCTCTCGGAAGATGAGCTGGCGACTCTTGGCCTTCAGCTGGGGGCCGATGTGCCGGTTTTCGTGCGCGGCCATGCCGCCTTCGCCGAGGGGGTGGGTGAAATACTGACGCCGGTAGAACCCGAGGAAAAATGGTACCTGGTGGCCCACCCGGGGGTCAGTATTCCGACGCCGATCATTTTTCGCGATCCGGAGCTACCACGAAATACCCCGCGCCGGTCAATTAATACGTTATTAAATTGTGAATTCAGCAACGATTGCGAGCTTATCGCAAGAAAACGTTTTCGCGAGGTTGATGCCGCGCTTTCCTGGCTGTTAGAATATGCGCCGTCACGCCTGACCGGCACAGGGGCCTGTGTGTTTGCTGAATTTAACACCGAATCCGCTGCCCGTCAGGTGCTGGACACTGCCCCGGCATGGCTAAATGGCTTTGTGGCGCGCGGAGTTAACCTTTCGCCGCTCAAGCAGGCCCTGCTCTGAATCCTGCGCCGTGATGGCACATTGATAATGAGTCAGCCGGGGAAATTGAGTTACGGTGACAACGTCACCCTGTTCCAGACGTTGCATCGTGCTCTTTAAATACACCGACTGGATCGAATGGCGCCATCCCGCACATTATTGGCCCATTCATCCACCACTGGACGCATGCCTGAGGTTCTTCTCGTGCCTGATATGAAGCTTTTTGCTGGTAACGCCACCCCGGAATCCAGCGTCGGCGTTGACCGCGTGCTGACCGTTGACCTGCACGCAGAACAGATCCAGGGCTTCTTCGATGTGCCAGTCGATAACGTGTTCGGCAGCCCAATCCTGCTGGAAGATATGCTGCAGCTGAACCTGGACAACCCGATTGTGGTTTCTCCGGACATCGGCGGCGTCGTGCGTGCCCGCGCTATCGCTAAACTGCTGAATGATACCGATATGGCTATCATCGACAAGCGCCGTCCGCGCGCCAACGTCTCCCAGGTGATGCACATCATCGGCGACGTTGCCGGTCGTGACTGCGTGATGGTCGACGATATGATCGACACCGGCGGCACCCTGTGTAAAGCGGCAGAAGCGCTGAAAGAGCGTGGCGCGAAACGCGTATTCGCTTACGCGACGCACCCAATCTTCTCCGGCAACGCTATCCAGAACATCAAAAACTCTGTCATTGATGAATTTGTCGTCTGCGATACCATTCCGCTGGCACCAGAAATTAAAGCGCTGGATAAAGTGCGTACTCTGACGCTCTCCGGTATGCTGGCTGAAGCTATTCGCCGTATCAGCAATGAAGAATCTATCTCTGCTATGTTCGAACATTAATCGAGCCCAGCACAAAAACCCGCTGCGGCGGGTTTTTTTGTCTCCGCACCTTATTTGTATGATCAATGCCTCCTTCACCTGCCATTTAGTTGACAGATGATGCGCTCATGGATGAAACATTATTGTGAACAGATTATTTTCCTCTTTAGCGTTTCCGGTCCGACCGCCGCCTTTGTGGTGATCCTCTACCCGGTTTCCCAGCAGTTTGGTCTGGCGGGACTGCTGGTGGCGACGCTGATGTCGGGGATCTTTTTAATCCTCTTCGGCCTGGCGCGCTTTGGCCGCCTGATCGAATATATCCCGCTGTCAGTCACCCTCGGCTTCACCTCGGGGATCGGTATCACCATCGGCACCATGCAGATTAAAGATTTCCTCGGCCTGCAGATGCCCCATGTGCCGGAGCATTATCTGCAGAAAGTGGCGGCGCTGGCGATGGCCCTACCGACCATTAACGTTGGCGATGCCGCCATCGGCGTCGTTACTCTTGGCATTCTGATCCTCTGGCCGCGGCTGGGTATCCGCCTGCCGGGCCACCTCCCGGCGCTGCTGGGCGGCTGCGCGGTCATGCTGGTGGTCAACTTGCTCGGCGGCGATGTCGCGACGATCGGCTCGCAGTTCCATTATCAGCTGGCGGACGGCACTCAGGGCAATGGCATTCCGCAGCTGCTGCCGCAGCTGGTATTGCCCTGGGATATGCCGGGCTCAAACTTTACCCTGAGCTGGGCCTCGCTGCAGGCTCTGCTGCCTGCCGCCTTCTCAATGGCGATGCTCGGCGCCATTGAATCTCTGCTGTGCGCGGTGGTGCTTGATGGCATGACCGGCACCAAGCACAAAGCCAATAGCGAGCTGATTGGCCAGGGGCTGGGCAACATTGTCGCGCCGTTCTTCGGCGGGATCACTGCCACCGCGGCGATTGCCCGCTCGGCGGCGAACGTCCGCGCCGGCGCCACATCGCCGGTTGCCGCCGTGATCCACGCCCTGCTGGTGATCCTGGCGCTGCTGATCCTCGCCCCACTGCTCTCCTGGCTGCCGCTGTCGGCGATGGCCGCCCTGCTGCTGATGGTGGCATGGAATATGAGCGAGGCGCATAAAGTCATCAATCTGCTGCGCCACGCGCCGAAGGACGACATCGTGGTGATGCTGATGTGCATGTCGCTAACGGTGCTGTTTGACATGGTGATCGCTATCAGCGTCGGGATCGTGCTGGCTTCGCTGTTGTTTATGCGCCGTATCGCACGCATGACTCATCTGGCGCCGGTCAACGTCGAGGTGCCAGACGATGTGCTGGTGCTGCGGGTAATTGGGCCGCTGTTCTTTGCCGCCGCCGAAGGCTTGTTCAACGATCTGGAGACCCGGATCGCCGGCAAGCGCATCGTGGTGCTGAAATGGGACGCGGTGCCGGTTCTCGACGCCGGTGGCCTGGATGCCTTCCAGCGCTTTGTGAACAAGCTGCCGGAAGGCTGTGAATTGCGCGTATCTAACCTCGAGTTTCAGCCGCTACGCACGCTAGCGCGCGCCGGCGTCAAGCCGCTGCCCGGACGCCTGAGCTTCTACCCCGATCGTCAGGCCGCGCTGGCTGACCTGTGATCACCCGGCGGCAGGTCCCTGCGCCTGCCGCATCAAGGATCCGGTCGCCTGCTGCAGCCAGCTCAGCACCGCCGGCGTCATCCAGGTGCCCTTCATCAAATGCGGCTCCTGCTCCATTGCCCGACGAAACTTCTGCAACGTCTGCGGCCGGGTACCGGCGTAGGACTGAAACAGTTCAAGCCACGCCCGGGCCAGCGCCTGACCCGACGCCGAGTCCGGCGCTACGCCCTCCCGGCACGCCTGATGCAGCTTCGCCACCAGCGCAGGCCACTCCTGTAGCCGGTCAAAATAGTGCTGGCGGGTGAACGCCATCTCTTCTTCGTCAAGGTACCGCGCCCAGATGGCCAGTTTGCTTTCGGCAAAGGCCTCGGTGATATAGGCGATGATTGCCGGCGTGACGCCGGTCTGTTCAACCATCTGCGGCTCGGCGGCATGCATCTCGTTCAGGCGGGTCAGAAACTCCGGACGCCCGGCCGTATCCTGCTCCAGGCGCTCCATCCAGCGCGTCGCCAGACGCATCGCCTGCGGACTGTCCGTCGGGCAGCCGCTCGCCATCAGCGTCTGCACCTCCTCCGTTAGCTCGCGCCACGCCTGCGCCCGCTGTTCATCCTGTGCCGCAAACGGCAGCGCGGCTAACTCCTGTTGACTAAACCAACGATCGTACATTTTCATTAACTCCAGCGTCTGTAGCCAGGACTCCAGATCGGGTTCATTGCCGCTCGCCAGCGCCTCGCGCAGCACCAATAGTCGGTCGCGCAGCCTGCCAACATCGCGCAGCTGGGCGTTGAGCGTATCTATCTGCTGCGTCAGCAGCTCGGGCAGCGACAGCGTTTGCCGATCGAGATAGTCCTTGATTGTGGCGAGCGTTAGCCCGGCCTGCGCCAGCGCCTTTATCATATGCAGGCGCTGAACCGCGGACAGGTTATAGAGCCGATAGCCCGCCTCGCTTCTGGCCGAAGGCGTTAACAGCCCCGTCTGTTCATAATGATGCAGCGTACGTACCGTCAGTCCGGCACGCTTCGCCAGCTCTCCCACCTGAATTAACATGACTGCTCCTCTCTGTGGCCAGGTCCGCTACTCTGCAGCCTGACGTAACGTCAGGGTCAAGCAAAAACCGCGCTTGCTATTCATTTTTGCTGGCAACCATAGCAGCACGAAGGCCAGGACGGAATGGGGGCGTAATATGGCGGGAAAAAGAGGAAGAGATAAAGTGAGACACAGAAAAGCGCATCGGCCTTCAGCGGCCGATGCGGGAAATCATGCTACGGTTAGCTGTGACGATGCTGGTTACGACGGCAGCGTTTATCGTAGTGGCGCACCCACCAGTAGCGGTCGCTGACCTGCTCGTGGCCGCCAATACGGGCACCGGCCAGCCAGAGCACTGCGCCAACGAAGATGCTTAGGATTGCGCCATGCGCAAAGAATTGTGGCAGGTTAAGCTGCGGAAGCTGGTTCAGAATGGAGTAACCTACCCCCACAACCATCACCACCAACCCTAACCCCATGAGTACGTTACCGAGTAACGAAGCGTTTTTGCGTTTCATGTGTCACCTCCGGACTTTGGGTTGCCAGGGAATGTCCCCAAATCTTATAGGTGTAGTATAGACAAGGTCTCTTCTGCGGAGTGCGTCCACGATCACATTAGTGAACAGCGAATAGACAAAAATTTACAAATAAGTCTATGAACCATATCAAATTCTAATGATTTAGTGAGTAAATCATCAATGCGGGTATTGTCTAATAGCCAGAATTTTGTCAAGCGCGCCCGCAGACAGTACACTACGCGGCAGAGAATGCCCCATGCAGGATAGAAAACGTGACCATTAAACTAATTGTCGGCCTGGCCAACCCCGGTGCGGAATATGCCGCTACCCGGCACAACGCTGGCGCCTGGTATGTGGATTTACTGGCGGATCGCCATCGTGCGCCGCTGCGCGAAGAGAGCAAATTCTTCGGCTACACCTCGCGCATCAACCTGGCGGGCGAGGACGTCCGCCTGCTGGTCCCCACTACCTTTATGAACCTCAGCGGTAAAGCCGTGGCCGCGATGGCGACCTTTTATCGCATCAACCCTGATGAAATTCTGGTCGCCCATGACGAGCTGGATTTACCGCCGGGCGTGGCGAAATTTAAGCTTGGCGGTGGCCATGGCGGCCACAATGGCCTGAAGGATATCATCAGTAAGCTCGGCAATAACCCGAACTTTCACCGTTTACGCGTCGGAATCGGCCATCCGGGCGACAAAAACAAGGTTGTCGGCTTTGTGCTTGGCAAACCACCGGCCAGCGAGCAGAAACTGATCGATGACGCTGTCGACGAAGCGGCGCGCTGTACCGAAATCTGGTTAAAGGACGGGCTGACCAAAGCGACCAACCGTTTGCACGCCTTTAAGGCGCAATAAGCCGTTGTCGTGCGGCATTTTTGCCGCGCACCGTGTATAATAGGCAAAGCTATTCAATTTTCTGCAATCTGTTCCTTGTAACAGATTGATTATCCAAAGATTAAGGTGATTTAAATCATGGGATTCAAATGCGGTATCGTCGGTTTGCCCAACGTCGGCAAATCCATCGGCCATGTGGTTCGCTGTTTTGAAAACGATAATATTATTCACGTCGCGGGGAAAGTGAACCCGGCGGAAGATATCGACGTTATCAACACCGAACTGGCGCTGTCTGACCTTGATACCTGCGAACGCGCGATTCACCGCGTCTCCAAAAAAGCCAAAGGCGGCGATAAAGACGCGAAGGTTGAGCTGGCCGCGCTGGAAAAATGCCTGCCGCAGCTGGAAAACGCCGGTATGCTGCGCGCGCTGGATCTGACCAAAGAAGAGAAAGAGGCCATCCGCTATCTGAGCTTCCTGACCCTGAAGCCGACCATGTACATCGCGAACGTCAATGAAGACGGTTTCGAGAACAACCCGTACCTCGATCAGGTTCGCGCCATCGCCGAGCAGGAAGGGTCTGTGGTGGTGCCGGTGTGCGCCGCCGTTGAAGCGGACATCGCCGAGCTGGACGATGAAGAGCGTGACGAGTTCATGGCTGAGCTGGGCCTCGAAGAGCCGGGCCTGAACCGCGTGATCCGCGCCGGTTACGCTCTGCTAAACCTGCAGACCTACTTCACCGCGGGCGTGAAGGAAGTTCGCGCATGGACCATCCCGGTCGGAGCGACCGCGCCGCAGGCAGCCGGTAAGATCCACACCGACTTCGAAAAAGGTTTTATCCGCGCGCAGACCATCGCCTATGAAGACTTTATTACCTACAAAGGCGAACAGGGTGCAAAAGAAGCCGGTAAAATGCGTGCTGAAGGTAAAGACTACATCGTGAAAGATGGCGATGTGATGAACTTCCTGTTCAACGCCGCGAGGACGAAGAACGCCCGATATGCTGCATGATAGCCGCCGCCGCCGCGCGCGTATCAACGTCTGCGAGATGCCCCCACCTCATTTCAACATGTCCCTGCTGCCCTGCCTTTATCATCTGCAGCGTATAGCCGCTTCTTGCCGTTGCCATGCCTTTTCCTCCGATTTAGTTGCCCGGGCGTCACATTATCAGCCCGGTTTTATCAGCCAGGTTCGCGCACCTGCGCCTTGCCGTTAATGACTCTTTTCCACATAGGTCTGCATGTTTTCTTTGGTCACTAACTCAAACGGGATCCAGACATGAGACTCGACCTTTTCTCCTTTAATCAGCTTCAGCGCTACCGCTAAGGCCGTTTTGCCCTGACCGACGGCGTCCTGGAAAACCGTCACCTGAATCTTATCGCTGGCCAGGGCTTTCAGCCCGTCCGGGGTGGCGTCGATCCCGCCGATCAGCAGCTTCTTCTGGCTTTTCTCCAGCGCCATCGCCGCGCCAATCGCCATCTCATCGTTGTTCGCCGCCACAATATCAATCGCTTCTCCGTTGCCCGTCCAGTTCTGCATCAGATCCATGCCCTCGCTACGGGAATAGTTGGCCGGCTGTTTCTGCACCACTTTCATTGCCGGATACTTGGCCACCACCTGCTCCACATCTTTGGTGCGCTGCAGCGCGCCGGCGTCGGTGAGATTGCCGATCATGATGGCGACGTTGCCTTTGTAGTTCGCCAGCTTCGCCAGCGCCTCCATCTGCAATGTGCCAGACTCCCGCTCGTCCGAACCGACAAACACCACGCCGGGCGGTAACGTTTTATCCCCCGGCGTCCGGTTCACATACACCAGCGGCATTTTGGCCTGCTGCGCCATCTTCGTCAGCTGCGGGGTGCTGGCGGAGTCCACCGGGTCGACGATGATCGCGTCCACGCCGGAGGCAATGAAGCTCTGCACCTGATCGGCCTGGCGTCCGGTGTCGCCGCGGGCGTCTTCAAACTGTACGTCGACGTGGCGGGCTTGAGCTTCTTTCTCAATGGACTGGCGGATAATAGTGAGAAAGTTTTGATCGAAGTAGGCCATTGAGACGCCGATCTTCTCTGCTAATGCCGAAGCGGAACTGGCCAGAAGGCCTACTAACAGGATGATTTTACAGTGCTTCATAGTATGCCCTCAGAGATCGAAATAAAATTTTCAATACAACTACAAACGGTATATTTAAATCATTTTCAGACTACGAAGGGCGTTCGGTTCTTGCAATATTGATGTAAAGAAAATGTTGCCATGCGCACACTTTATTTCACCGCCTCACTCACCGAGGGCTCACCGGTTGCGGGGAGCGCAGCGGTCGGCGACGCCGGCTGTTTTCGCTTCAGCAGGGCATACTCCACTATCAGCTGTTGCAGATGCAGCTCCGCGAGGCTTCCCCGCGCGGCTGGCCAGGGTTGATCAACGGGAAGCGCGGCCAGCTGGCGCAGCTGCTCCTCCAGCGGAACAGCGCGGTTAAACGACTGCGTGATGGCAAATACTGCGGTTTTCAGTTCGCTCACCGTCAGGTACTTCCCCTTCTGCTCGTCGAGGGCATTGAGCTGGTCGGCGAGCCGCTGCAGTTGCTGCATGCCCTCCGACCAGCCGGTAAGGTTTTCCGCGGGCAATGCGCCAGCACTCAGCTGCTGCCGCCACTGCTGCGCCAGCGGTTGCGCCTGATCCGGCCAGCGGATCAGGGCCTGGTGGACCAGCTGGTCGCCGTAGCTGACCGCCCAGTCCGGCGCCAGGCGGGCAAGCTCGCCAAGCTGGCGCTGCGTCTGTGGCAGATCAACCGGCCCCGGGGGCGTTGTCGCCGGCAGGCCCGGTATCGGTCCGGCATTTTGGGTGACCGAAATGGGCGGCAAGTCGGACTGACGCAGCGCCAGCCATCCGCCGACGGCGATACCCGTTACCGCCAGCATGGTAACCATCCCGGCGATAAACGGCTTCCAGCGCGGCGCGGCTGCCGGAGTAGACGCCGCCACCGGCGCGGGCCGCTTTGCAGGTGAAGGCGGCGCCAGCGGCTCAGCTTTTGGTCTACGTTTTAGGTCTGGCACTGGCTCAACCTTCGCCGCATCCTCTTCGCTGACCAGAGTGCCGGGAAGTTCCGCGTCAGACACCGCCACCGGCGGCGCGGTGGGAAGCGCTGGCGCAGGGTCGAGGCTCTCGAAGCGAGTTGCCGTGCTGTGCAGTAGCGCCCGCAGGTCGCTCAGCTGGTTTTCAGGGGCGATCTCAAGGCGCTGGAGCACTGCGTCGAAGCTTTGCAGCGAACGTTCAGCCTGCTCAAGCGACTCAACATCCTCTGGGGTAAGATTCAGGGTACGGATCACCTGCCGCAGCCGCTTGCTCAGGGTGCGGAAGATCTCTGTCCGGGCCGGGAGCGCCTGTGGCCACAGGTTTTTCCCCTGACGAACCAGCAGCGACTCCATCAGCGTCAGCCCCTCATTGATCCCTGCCACCCCGCCCAGCCGGGCGCGGGCCAGGGTATACCAGGCGACAGTCTGCAGGTCCGCGCCGTGATGCTCCAACAGCCCGCGGGCAAGCTGCTCGGCATACGGCCAGTTAATATCCGGCCGCGCCGGGTGGCTGAGCTTGTTCATTTCCGCACGCAGGGCCATAAAATCAGCCAGCGTGCGCGGGTCGCCACCGGCTTTATAGTGACGGTCGTGGTGTGTTGTCATCATGATGTCTTTCAGCGAGAGATTAGAGGGCGGAGCGGGCGTCAAGGTACTGCTGGCGTTTGAGGTGGCGGATCAACACCCTGCCCTCGGGCATAAACTCCGTGCCGTAACGCACCAGGCCAATATCCTTCAGCTCCGCATCAATGGCATAGCGCAGTTCGCCGGGCGCATGCTGATCGAGCATCACCACCGCGATCCGCTGCAGGCGCGGTTCGTATTTCAACAACACCGCCGACAATGTGCTCATCAGCTGATGCGCCGACGCTGGCATCCCCTGGAGGACAGCGGTCATATCCGGCAGGCCGTAGTCCGGCAGATGCGCCAGCGTTCCGGCCCGACAGTTGAGGATGCGCTGCATGTTATCGAGCACCGACAGGATGACCTGATCCGTTTCGCTGACAGTATTCAGGTCAAGCCCGCCGGCGAAATTGCCGTACAGGATGTCATACAGGGAGGGACGAGGCATTTTCACTTCTCCTTAAACGGGTGCAGCGTCAGTTGATTTTGGCTGGCTTCGATAATGCGCGGCCTCGCCGGATCAAGTTCGTCCCGGGTGAGTACCAGCCGCCAGCTGTTTTGCGTCAGGTCTGGATCGATAAACATGGCCGCCACCGCCACAAACTGCGCGCTGGTTTCCATGGGCATATCGACGGTCACCGATTCGCCCGGACGCAGGCGAACATCTTTTTCCGCCACCCGGTCCGCCTGCAGCGCCTGGCCATCGCCGGCAAACAGCGACGGGTAGTCAGTATTGTCGAACGCTTGCCGCTCCTTCAGCTGATAAATACGCACCACCGTCGCCAGGGAGGCGCCTTTGGCGTTGTTATTCACGCCTTCCCGGGCGCGAAGATCCAGATGCAGGGTTTTCACCTGGGGGTAAAAAATGGACTGGGTCACGGAAACGGCGCCGTCTTTCACGGTCTGCGTCAGTCCGCAGCCGGTTAAGACGGTAACCATGAGGAATGCCAGCAACCTGGCGGAGGGTTTAACTGCGGTAATCGCCATCTTCATCGCTCTCCCTGCGGTGGATATTTTCCCGGACGCGCTGATAGCGCCCCAGATAAATCGTGACTCTGTCGTCAGCCTGTTTCTGCGCATCCAGCGGACGCAGCACAGCGGTACGGCCGAGCTGGACGGCATGCTCCTGCTGGCAGCAAAGTTGCGCATCCGGCAGTAAATGGCGGGCGACGCAAAGCTGCAGCCGCACGTCAAGATGAGATCCGAGCCAGACGTGCAGAAGCGCCATCAGGTCGCTGAACAGTTCGCCGCCGGGCAGCCAGCCGCGAACCTCATCAGGCTTTTCCGTGGCCAGCTGCAGCAATACCTGACCGTTCACATCCGTGGCGTGGGTTCCCATCACTGGCCTATGTTGCAGGCTAACCGGCTGACGGACGCTCATCGTTAACGGCTGCGACAAGGGGATCCGGCAGGGATCGTGGTGGTGCACCGTCGCCCGGGTCCCCGGGGCCAGGAGCGCCACCAGCGCCTCCATGCCTTCCCCGGATCTCCCCGGCAGCATCATCACCGGCAGCAGCGCCAGAAATCGCGACAGCGGCGCTGCGGCAACGGCGGCACATCCCGGTATGCCCAGCCCCGCCAGGCCCAGCAGATACTGCGAGATGTTGTCCGTGCCGCCCGCCCGAAAGGTTGCCGGGTAGGAATATTTGCGCCAGATACGGTAATACTGGGCGATCAGCCGATGGTTAAAGATATCGAGGAAATCCTCGGTGGCCTCGACGCCTTCCCGCCGTTGCGCAATGTCATCGCTATAGTGGGTCGGCAGCGGGGATTCCACGCCGTAGAGTCCCATAAAAGTCACGCGAACCGCCGGCGGACGGGGCGGTTCAGGATCGTCCATTCCACGGATTTCGCCAGCCGGAAAGCCCATCCCCGGATGCGGGCGAAAGCGTATGGGTTCATCACCTAATAGCCAGCCGCTGCCAATGATCGGCGCCTTCGGATGGTTCTTCTCCAGCAACTGGCAGAAGCGGTAAAAATTCATGTACGGCAACTGAGGCCGGAGCTGCGCCATCAGCCGGGCAGGCGCAGACTGTGATTCTCTTTCCACCGGATACATTTCCCTTCAGGTTGAACAATGAGCGTCAGCTGGTTGAACTGATTCATATCGGCATACAGTGCGAAAAAGCGGTTGAGCATATCGCCAAACAAGTGGACATCGCCCGCACCGGTAAATCCGCTACCGTCGAGCGTCACTTCGATATCCAGCCCGCGCAGCAGGAAGCCCTGCTCGAAACGCTGAATTCGGTGATGGCTGACCGCCAGAATGGCGTCCAGACGGCGATTATTGAGCTCATCCTCCCGCCAGTTGTAGAGCGACAGCGTGCCGCGCAGCACCTCGGCGCTGCTCATCATGTTGAGAAAACGGGTGCCCAGATGGCTCATGACCCGCCAGTGGTAGCGGTCTTCCGCCGGGGGATAGGCCGGCAGCGTGGGCTTACAGAGATTGCGGACGGTAAGCGGCGTGGCTGATATCGACTCACAGCGATCCAGCAGCGTGCTCTGTAGCGCCCGGCGCGGCAGCTGGCCGTTAGTGCCGGTGATGCGCAAGGAGACCGTTTCCCGCGCCAGCTCCCGGTCAGCCTCCCATTGCTGTCCGCCGAGGATAAGCCAGGTATCGTGCATGCCGGTTACGCCCCGTTTTACGCGGGTGTGGTAGTAGCGCTCCGGCGCATGGCGACGCATCATTCCCCCCTGGTGACGAAAGCGGGTGAAAGGCACATAGCGTGCCTCCCCGGTGCGCCCGGAGCCGGTCACGCTGTCAACAGAATAGATTTCGGTATGCCCGTCCTGCAGGCGCTTCGGACGCAGGAGGTATTCGCTCTCCAGGCCGCTGATGGTCAACGGATCGGCCTCAAGGGTAAACAGGTTAATCACCGGCACACAGTGCAGGCGTAGGCTGCTTGCGCTGACGGGTAAATCACTTTGCCAGACCTCGCTGAACACCACCTCAAGCGTGAAATGCGATATCCCCGCCGGCAGGGTGATGTTTTCCAGGCCATTTAGCTGCACGAACATAAATTTTTCGCGAAAGGTGAAATACTCGAGCAGCAGCTGATAGCCGCTGAAAGCGCTCTCCCCCTTCGGCCATAAACGATCCTCCTCGCTGAATCCCCCCGGGGAAAAATAGCCGTCGAGGCTTACCCGCTCTGTCTGACCCGGCAGACGCAGGTACAGCGCGGCCTGGCGTCGGGTCAGCCACAGATGGAGGGCGCTGCCGGTAACAGCGTCTTCCCCCAGGTACAGCGCCAGGCGGCGGAGATCGGTCTGCGACCAGTCAGCCAGCTCGCTACAGGCGAATCGTAGTCGCAGGGCCGAACGTCCGTCCGGCTCCGCCGTCATCACCGCCTCCTCTATCGCCAGCGGGTTAAGCGTCAGATCGCGGGTGGTTCGGTACCGGCACACGGTATTTTTCGGCCCCAGTGGGCGGGAGCTAATCTCAAACCCGGCGGGCACCGTTTCCGCCATCTTCATCGCCGGCAGCGTTGGGGTCAGCACCACGATCGATAGCGATGGAATAGTGCGCAAATAGTGCGGCCACAGCATGCTGACCAGCCCCTCGGTCAGCTCCGGCAGATCATCATCAATTTTTTCGCGCAAGCGACCTACGGAAAAGGCAAAGCCTTCAAACAGGCGCTCAACGTAAGGGTCCGGCGTACCGGCTTTATCGAGATCCAGCATCGCCGCCCGATCGGGGTGAGCCTGCGCGAACGCTTTTGCCGCCTCGCGCAGGTAGCGCATTTCAGCATCAAAATATCGCAGGGTTAAATCGTCCATTATGAATATTCCCTTATTCGTCTACAGGGAGACACGCAGCATGGCTGCGCGGTCAGATTAGTTGGCCGTCGGGCGGCCATGAGCGAAGGAGGCCTGGCGTTGCAGGTTAACGCCAATCAGTGAGGGAGAAGGTTCAATATCCCTCTTCGCCGGGTATATCGTCGGTCAGCGGAACACGTTCCGCAGACGCGCGCACGCTGAATATCGTCTCCGGTAGCGTAAAGTTTCGCAGCGCCAGCAGCGCCAGCGGTCCTTCCCCCGCCTCGGTACGCAGCGTGTAGTTCAGCAACAGACCATCCGGCGCTTTCCAGCTCAGGCTCCAGCTGCTGCTCGTTCCGGGATAAGCGCTGACCACCGCCTTATCCAGCAGACGGATCCACCCCCAGGCGCCCGGGAAATCGCCATACTGGCGGGTGCCCGCCCGGGTACTGATCCAGCTCAGACTGGCGCCCGGCGCTTCGGTGTCAGCGGGCCAGCTGAACCGCCGCCAGACCGGCATCTGGTTCATATAGACAAGTTTCTGACTGTCAATGACCAGCTCCGTCTGCATCACGCCGTCCGCCGTGCCGGGGCGAAGCGCAAAATGCAATCCCGCTTCGCCGTTGGCGAACGCGACGTCGGAGAGATGGCTCAGGGTATTCATCGCCTGCAGAAAGGCCGGGTTAAACGTCAGCCCCTGAGCATTGATACTGTCCGCCATCCAGCGGCTCCCCTCTTTATGCAGCACGCCGTTCAGCCGGGTCTGCAGAAAGCGGGCGATGCGCCCGGTCTCGCTGTCGAGGTATTTTGCCAGCAGCGGCAGAGAGACTTCACTGCTGGTATTTTTAAAGGGGTAGCGGCCGCCAAAGGCGCTATTCCAGTCCTCCACCACCGCGCTGCGCCACTGGGCGTTGAGACTTTCCGCCGCCGGGGTCAGCACCTGCTGCCAGGCCTGTTCCATCGGGCGAACAAAAAGCGTTTGCCCAAATCCACTCCACTCCTGGCCCAGCCCCGCCGCCACCAGGCTGCCGTAGTCGCGCGTTTCGGTTAAATCCACGGCCTTGCCCTGGAATACCGTCTGCGCAAGCAGGCGGGTCATCGCCTGCGGGTCGGTGGCGTTGGTGACCTGCTGCAGGCGCAGACGCACCTGGGTGACGCGGGTCAGGAAGGTCTGCAGGCTAAGACGGCTGGTGGGCGTCCCGCCGTCGCGATTGTCCAGCAGCGCCAGCACGGGTCCGAAGGTGGCATCCAGAGGACCGCGCGCGCCGGACCGTTGATCGATGACGGGCGAGTTATCACGGTTAAACAGCTGCCTGGCCGATTTGACCAGCGAATCGGCGATGGCTTCCCCGGTCTGGCCGGTTCGCCCCTGCACGCTCAGGGTGTTCATCAGCGCCACCAGCGGCGACTGGCGCACATCGGCCATCAGGGTCAGCTGGTCGATAGCATCGGAGAGGGTCGCCGCGCGCTGCCAGCGCAGACTGTTGAGGAAATCCAGCCAGGCGCCGCTAAAATCAGCGAAATAACGCTCCGCCAGCCTGGCTCGCAGAGCTTCCGGCGACGTCGACTGCGCGGCAGTCTGCTTCGTATCGCTCAACACCCAGTCCATTTCATCGCGGCGTTCCGCGACCACTTTCTCAATGGCCGGCTGCACGGCCTGCTCCCAGGCCTGACGGGTAAACATGCCCGGCACCACCTCATCAGTGCTGAACAGACGCGAAGCATCGGTGTCGGCAGTCATATCCGCCAGGCGCATATCGGCATACTGATTCGCCACCTGCGCGAGCATCTTCTGGTAAAGCGTGGACTCACTGTTGCGCTGGCCCATCTGTCGAATTAACCGTGTGCGCACCTGGCTGACCAGACCATCATCGACAGGCAGACGCCACTGCGGATGCGACACCAGACTGGCGGCATAAAATGCCAGCAGCGAAGGGCCGCTGCCCTGCCAGACGGCGTCGGCGATGCCTGAGCGCTGCGACCAGTCCTGCATTAGCGTGGTGGCGAACCACGCGGCGTCCATTTTTTCCGGGCGGGTCAACATCAGATATTGTTTCAGTTGTCCGTAAGCGGTCTTCGTCATCTTCTCACGCAGTGGGCTGTCCGGCGGCAGCTGCACGAAGGCGGTGAGCTGCTCTTCCAGATGATGCGCCGCCGCATCGCGCAGCAGCGGCTGCGCCCTCTCTCCGTAGTGCGGGAACAGCGCCGCCAGCAGGTCATCGTTCTGACTGAGGCCAGCGCGGAGGTACCACGGCGCGCCGTGCTGTGAGCGGTATTCCAGTTGAGAAAGCGTTTTCTGTAACGCGGAGAGCGCATGCAGGCGTACGGCCAGCGGCTGTTTCTCCGCTGAGGCCAGCCGCACCTGCTCCTGTGCGATCGCCACCAGGTGGCGGTTGGCGATAAAAGAGACTGTCATTGAGGCGGCCCAGAGTAACATCAGGGCGGCGGCGGCCACGCTCATCCCACGCATCCAGTTGACTGTATAGGGGGAGTTTCCAGCCAAGAGCTTCGTAGCGTAGCTTTAGAGAGTGAGACACACTGTCCATTTCATCTGGCGTGAGCCTGGGCTTCGTTCTGTTCATCGTTGTCAAAACGCCGTCAAAGCCCGATGTTACCCACACCATACCATCAGCCGGGCGATAACGCAGTTTACGCAGCGCTGTGAACCAGGCGTTATCTACCGCTGCCCCAGGGTCTCCACCCCACAGCAATAATGTACCCTGATCTTCCTGCCAGAGTTCCTGCGTGAGCTTTGGGGTCAGTTGTTCTACGTCTCTGACTGAGCCAATTATCAGCAGAATACGGACTTTGCGGGACCAGGCGCGTCCATACTGATAGCGTAGAGTCTGGCGAATTTCCCCCACCGTAATATGATGGGGAGGTGTCAGCGCCACGCGCCCTTCTTCGCCGGGTAAGACGCTGGCCTGCTGCGACTGCCGGCGATATAAACTCTCCTTCACACGGCGGGACATTGCAGGCAGGTAAAAAACAAATACCAACGCCAGACAGACCAGGACAAACACCAGTACCTGCTCGCCCCGCGTATTGATATTCAGCATGCCGCCATAGCGGGTGATCCCCCACCATATTGCAGCCATCCCGGCCAACGTAAGCCCGGCCAGGCCAAACCGGCCCAGGCCATTACCCGGTATATTCATCTTCACTCCCTGGGGTGATGGTACTGATAAAATGTTCCTGTTCGCTGGAAAATAACGCCAGCAGGGGCTGTTTACGGAGGCTGACCAGATCGGCTGCCAGCGCGGTCAGGAGCCAGGGCGCTGCGGGTCCCGGAATACCGCACCATTTTTCCAGCAGCGCGATATCTTCAGCTTTCCATGGGGTATGCATTTTGCCGCCCTGCGTGATAAGCGCGGCGCTTCTTTCCGTCCATTTTTTTGCGTCCCCGATAACGGAGGGCGTATGGCAGGCGACAGTCTGGGTTTCCAGAAACAGGGTGATATCGTCTTCAAAGTTCGTCATATCTAAGGGCATAGGACGTAACAGCCGTGATGAGTGCGGCAGATGGTATTTTTGCGCCACATCATCGCTGGTCAGCAGCAGCACGGCCAGCCCGTCGGAGTATGCTGTACCACCGTTGAGCTGGATGACCAGGAGTAAATTGACCGTCAGTACAGGCTGCTTCAGGCGCTCCTCCACTTCCGACAGTGAGAATGAGCCGGTAACGGTAATATCATCAGGCACGGCGCGGCCAGGAATGTGTTCTTTCCAGAGATTACTGAAACTGCTGGTCAGCTCAGGCGAGGGATTATCCGTGATCAGGGTGACATACAGCGGTAGCTCTTCCGGCAGGCACTGCACGCGCTCTTCTATACTGGTCAGCAGCGCATGCATCGCACTCAACTGCACGGGCTCTTCTGCCGGAAGGTAATTAATCCTGCGGGCAAGTCCGTATTGCTGAGGCCGCTCACTCCCCCAATGCGCCGCAGAAATATGATCCGGCAACAGCACTGCACTGCTCAGAACGGCCAGCCAGCGCCCGGCCCAGTCTTCCCACCTCTGCTGTCCGTATTCCGCCTCTTTCAGCAAGAACTGATGCGCTTTCAGATCCCTGTCCCACAGGTAGCAACGCAGGCAAAAAATCAGCAACCAGCATCCTGCAGGCATCAGTGATACCCACCAGATATTTATCACTGAGATAATTTTTACGGTGCCGGAGGCATGGAGGATAAAGAGCAGGACACCGATAATCGCCATCAGTACACCGGCAAACAGCCATCGGGTCAGTGAAGGAGCCGATGGCTGCTCCATGGTCAATGCTTTTGTTCGTACCCAGCCCATTTTTTATCCTATCGCGCATTCCGGCGCGCCGGAAATCACCTGGCAACCGCACTGACATTTGCAGCCATCGACCACGATGGCTTTACCATCGGAAGACCATTCCGGCGCTCCCTCAATAATGGCATTAGTGCCATGTCCCGGAATCGGGCAGCTGACTTTATCCCCCACCAGCGCTACGGGCTTTCCATTTACAATCATGGTGGAGGATGCGGAAATAACAGCACCGCCGTGCGTGGTTTTATCGCCGAGTAATACAAAACCTTTGGACATTGAATTTCCTTTTATATATCAGCGATACAGTAATTATTAATTAGAATACTCAATCGCATCTATTTCAACCTAAAGAGTGAGGCAATAACATTTAATAACAGATAAAAACCGGCGACTCCTGTCAAAGGAAGAATAATAAACATAAAATAATATCTGGAATATCTGCACGCCTCTCTTTACTTAATACATACTTCTTCCCCCAGGTGATATCCCCTACATTAATAATTTTTCACTTCGAACGCCAATTGCCAGACGACCTTATACTCGCGAAAATCGCCTTAATTACTATTGCATGCTCTATACAATAAAAAAATACACTAACAACAAAATAATCAGAATTATAAGCAAATAAAACAGACATTTTCTGATTAGGTGGCAACAGTGGGTATACCTCGCTAATATGACGACTATTGCTCCCTATCATTTTGCGTTCGCCATAACCTATGGGAAATCCAAAGCGTTCGCGCATCCATCGCTGCGTCATTACTGGTTCAAGACTAAAAGGCAGCGGATTAGGAAATAACCAAGCCGTTTTATTTTCATCTTCTAACCGCAAAGTCACTTCCTCAAGATTTTTTCTGGTTATTTATAAAAGATGAAAATATTTCTTCTCGCCTCATATCCAGCCTGAAAATATCATCACTAACAGTAATCGTTGGTTTTGTTTTGTAGGGAATTAAACCTTGTTCATAAATATCCTGATAAGGTTTACCTAATTGCTTCACAAGTGTTCGATATCAATATTCATTTGCCACCAAGTCGCTTTTTCTCCAGCGCAATATGAATCTCCTTTTCTCGCTCCAGTGGATAAAAAGTCACGATTTCTGAAAATAAATCCTTGTTATAGGTAAATCCGACAGAACTATTTTGATGAGGCATAGGTAAGGTATATATATCTCCCCCCCTATAAGCAGTCATAACAATTTTTGCTTCAACGTAAACCATCGGAAATCCTAGATAAGCCCGCACCCACTGGTGAATCATAACTCGTTCCAGACCAAACGGCATAGGATTAGGAAACAGCCAGTCAGTTTTGGCTTCATCTTCAAACCTTAACATTTCTTCTTTCAGATTTTTAATGAGCACCACATTTTCCGTTGACAATCATCGTTGATGACGATGAATTAATTTCACTACTGTACATGATTTTACCATCCATTAGAAAAAAACCTTATATGTTGAACGCCACCGATTCTTTAAAATAAGATATAGCATCACACATTATTTATTAACGACACAACGAAATACATACTGCGGACCAACACCATATTTTTCATAGTCACCATCAACTTCTTCTGGGAGTGGTGAAGCAGATTGTCTAAACATAGTCAATGCGTACTGTCTGTCGCCGCCAACATTCCCACGCAACACTTTCTTGGTCCCTTGCTCTGGTCCCTGAGGATTCTTTACCGGAGAGTGGGAGTAATAATCTTCTGCATACCAGTCATTGGTCCATTCTGAACCACTCAGTCCCATATCATACAGGCCTAAGGGATTTGATGGGTATTTACCTACTGGATAAATGGGAAGCCCCATCCCATCAGTGTATTTATTCAGTTCATCCTGGCTGGGGACATTTTTTCCTGGTGAAAACTCACCATTGTTAGTAGCAAACGGAAGATACTGACCTCTGGATCTTGCTGCAAACTCCCATTGTGCCTCTGTCGGCAAATCAATTTTTTTACCGGATTTTTTACCTAACCACTGACAATAATCTTTTGCCTGTTGCCAGATAACACCTGCAGGATAATCCCCCTTTAGCAGAGAAGGATGACGTTTTGCCAGTATATCCACAGGTGGATTTTTTTTATCTGTTACTTTCAAATAAACATTAAAATCATCGTTGGTGACTTTATATTTTGATATCGAAAAATCACTTAAAATAACCTTATGTAAAGTTTTATCATCCTGTTGTATGCTGAAAAGTAATTTTTCACCAACTAATGGACCAAAATCACCCATTAAAAACTCACCACCCTGAACAGGGACCATATTAGAGACCGATTTATCCACAAGTGCTTTAGCTGCTTTTTCACTCCCGGTGGTATTTCCCTGATCGCACCCGAGCAGTAAACTGGCGGCAACAGAAGCAACTACGATTAATTTTCTCATCTTATCACCTCAGCCATTGCATCAGGCAGTCATTATCCCCGTCGGGTGCTGGTCATCAATCATGGCAAGATATTCTGACATCAGGAAATCCGGCGTAGATTAAATATCCTATCCGGTTCAGCCGAATATTCGTTGAGCATTCTGATTCGGTTAAAATAAGAGATAGCATCACACATTATTTATTAACGACACAACGAAAGACATACTGCGGGCCAACACCATATTTTTCATAGTCATCGTCTTTATCGATCTTCGGAACTGGCAATTTTGATTGCCTGAACATGGTTAAAGCGTACTGTCTGTCGCCGCCAATATATCCACGCAGGACTTTTTTAGTACCCTGCGCAGGTCCCTGGGGATCGTTTACCGGAGAATGAGAGTAATAATCTGACGCATACCAGTCATTGGTCCATTCTGAGCCACTAAGTCCCATGTCATACAGACCCAGGGGATTTGGGGGATATTTGCCTACTGGGTAAAATGGGAAACCAAAACCATCTGTATATTTATCTAATTCATCTTTACCCGGAACATTTTTTCCAGGTAAATACTCACCATTATTTGTTGGAAACTGAAAATATTGACCTCTGGATCTTGCTGCATATTCCCATTGCGCCTCTGTTGGTAAATCAATCTTGTTACCAGACTCCTTACCTAACCACTGACAATAGTCTTTTGCCTGTTGCCAGGTAACACCAACAGAATAATCTCCTTTTTGCAAGGATGGATAATTTTTTAAAAAAATATGGATGGGTGCTTTTTTTACCCCTGTTATTTGCAGATATTTATTATAATCATCGTTGGTAACTTTAAACTTTGATATCGAAAAATCACTTAATACAACTTTATGTAATACCTTATCATCCTGGTTTATGCTGAAAGGTAGTTTTTGACCGACTAATGGTCCAAAATCCCCCATTAAAAACTCGCCGCCCTGAACGGGAACCATGTTAGAGAGTGACTTAGCAACAAGCGCTTCAGACAGGGTTTCACGCTTGTCAGTACTCTTCTGGTCACACCCGAGCAGTAAACTGGCAGCAACAGAAGCAACTACGATTAATTTTCTCATCTTATCACCTAAGCCTTTGCATCAGGCAGTCATTGTCCCCGTCGGGTGCTGGTCGTCGATCATGGCAAGATATTCTGACATCAGGCTATCCGGGACAGGTTTAAACAGGCTGTCCAGCGGAATATTATATTCATTGAGCGTTCCGACTATAATATAGTATTACAGTCAAACGATATTATTTATTAATAACGCAACGAAATACAAAAAGAGGACTAACTCCAAACTTTTGATAATCATCACGCCCAGCAAATTTTGGCACAGGTTGTGACGATTGCCTGAATATAGTCAAGGCATACTGACGATCTCCGCCAACATACCCCCTTAAAACTTTTTCATTACCCTTAACTGGACCTTGAGGATCATAAACAGGGGAGTGGGAATAATAATCAGTTGAATACCAATCATTACTCCATTCGGCTCCACTTAGCCCCATATCGTATAAACCTAGCGGATTCGGAGGATATTTCCCAATTGGATAAATAGGAAAACCATAACCATCTGTGTATTCATCTAATTTCTTTTGTTCAGGTATATTAGAACCAAGCTCGAAATTTCCATTATTAGTCGAAAAAGGAAGATACTGCCCTCTTGACCTTGCCGCATATTCCCATTGTGCTTCTGTCGGTAAATCAATATTTTTATCGGACTCCTTACCTAGCCACTGACAATAATCTTTTGCCTGTTGCCAGGTCACACCAACAGAGTAATCATCTTTTTGCAAGGATGGGTACTCTTTTACCAGAATATTAATGGGAGGTTTTTTTATTCCTGTTATCTGCAGATATTTATTACGACATTATTTATTGATGACGCAACGGAAAACATACTGCGGACCAACACCATATTTTTCATAATCATCGTCTTTATTGATCTTTGGAACTGGCAAATCTGATTGTCTGAACACGGTTAAAGCGTATTGTCTGTCACCGCCAACATTCCCGCGGAGGACTTTTTCGGTCCCCTTTACGGGTCCCTGAGGATCGTTTACCGGAGAATGAGAGTAATAATCTGACGCATACCAGTCATTGGTCCATTCTGAGCCACTAAGTCCCATATCATACAGACCCAGGGGGTTTGGGGGATATTTCCCCACTGGATAAATAGGAATACCTGCTCCATCAGTATATTCACTCAGCTCATCCTAGCTGGGGATGTTTTTACCGGGCAGGAACTCACCATTATTCGTTGCAAACGGAATGTATTGCCCTCTGGATCTTGCTGCATATTCCCATTGCGCCTCTGTTGGTAAATCAAATTTTTTACCAGACTCCTTACCTAACCACTGACAATAGTCTTTTGCCTGTTGCCAGGTTTTTACTCCTGTTATCTGCAGATATTTATTATAATCATCATTGGTGACTTTGTATTTTGATATTGAAAAATCGCTTAATACAACCTTATGTAATACCTTGTCATCCTGGTTTATGCTGAAAGGCAGTTTTTCACCGACTAACGGTCCAAAATCGCCCATTAAAAACTCACCGCCCTGAACGGGAATCATGTTAGAGAGCGACTTACCCACAAGCTCTTTAGCCGCTTTATCACTCCTGGCAGCATTTCCCTGATCGCACCCGACCAGTAAGCATACAGTAACTGAAATAACTATAATGTTATTTTCCATTTCAATGCCTCAGTAATTTAATCAAGCAATCATTGTATTAGTTGGATGCTGCTCGTCAACCATGGCAAGATATTCTGACATCAGGATATCCGGAATAGGTCTAAATGGTTCATCCGGGCCAACGGAAACCGGAAGGTTATTATGCAATAAGGTGAGCTTTTCGCCATAATTGGTATAGAAAAACAATTTTCGTTCTCCAATGCCTAAAAACTTAATCACATCTTTTTCATTCAGTTCTTTATTGCCTTTCTTCTCCCCTGGCGACAACGTCAAATGCTGCATGATATTGTTATAATCTGCCTGACTTTGTACCCACTTCAATGCCATAAACACCGCTTGTTTTCGCCTCTTTAGAGGACCGAGCTTCCAGCTGTTAACGGAAAAAAAATCATTATTCTGATTGCGAGGGTCAAGCCAGTCCACCCAGTTCTGATCAATTAATGTGGCAATCACTGCCCCTTTTGTTTCCGGAGGGGTATATTTAAGCTGGTCGGGGTTTGACAAAATACTATTCATCAGATGAACGCGCTTATTTTCATCTTCAAGATCGGTTTCAATTCGTCGTAATATTATTCCCATATTCTTTAGCATGGCCTCACCCGCCTGTATCCCTTGTGCCGCCATAATAATAGGAATTGCACATAAAGAACGGAAGGCATCTCCTGCCATCATCTGCTCAAGCTTCTGATAATCCACATTCCTTAGCATAAACATAAAACTCTTCATAAAAGCCGCAAAACTGCTGCCATCAACTTCAAAACCGACTTCCCCTTTGGCTCCCA
>PPYF01370269.1_pt1 | contig 49902 bp, 45 predicted proteins | sample 1559871 | NCBI WGS metagenome assembly PPYF01 (sample SAMN08240021, study PRJNA423297) | Human gut metagenome, whole genome shotgun sequencing project.
ACCTGTAAATCCAGCTTTTTCATGGCTTCAAAGGTGCGCTGCGGCTGCGGCATTGCTACCGCCAGATTGCCACCCATACAGATAAGCGCTTTCGCCTCTCCCCGCTCGATAGCGCGAATGCTCTCCACGCTGGAACGGCCATGCTTACGCGACACGCGGATAGTAAAGCGAGCTTCGAGACGCAGCAGAAACGCTTCCGAAGCGGCTTCGTTGATCCCCACCGAGCGGTCGCCCTGCACGTTGGAATGGCCGCGCAGCGGACAAATACCCGCTCCACGTTTCCCCATATTCCCTTTCAGCAGCAGCAGGTTAACCAATTGCTGAACGTTCTCGGTGCCGTTTTTGTGTTGAGTGATCCCCAAACCGTAGCAAATGATAGTGGCGTTCGATTTATCATAACGATACGCCAGATCTTCCATCTGGCTGCGCGTCAGACCTGAATCCTGCTCCAGATCCGCCCAGCGGCACTGGTGCAGGTCATCATACAAGGCCTGATAGCCCTGGGTATGCTTAGCCAGAAACGCGCGGTCGAGGCACGGTTCCTGGCCAAGCAAAATTCTGGCTTCATCCATCTCAATCAGCGCTTTCATCACGCCTTTAAGCAGCGAACTATCGCCACCCATTTTGACCTGGTAATAATCGTTGCTCAGAACGGTGGACTGCCCTTTAAGCATGTCAGTTGGGCTTTGTGGGAAGCTAAAGCGCTCAAGCCCCCGTTCTGCCAGTGGATTGATAGAAATAATACGCGCGCCGCGCTGCGCCACTTCCCGAAGCGTCGTGAGCATACGCGGATGATTCGTTCCCGGATTATGACCGATACAAATCACCAGATCGCAGTGCTCAAAATCCTCGAGCTCAACGGTGCCTTTCCCCATCCCAATAGACTGGGTCAGCCCGGCGCTGGTCGGGCCATGACACATATTGGAGCAGTCGGGGAAGTTGCTGCTGCCGTATTCGCGGGCAAACAGTTGATAGAGGAATGCCGCTTCGTTAGAGGTACGTCCGGAGGTATAAAACTCTACCTGTTCCGGGGAATCATAGCTGCGTAGCCGTTCGCCGATCTCGGCAAATGCCACCTGCCAGTCAACGGCCTGCCAGCGATCGGTGGCGCGGTCATACTTCAGCGGATGCGTCAGGCGGCCGATATTTTCCAGCTCATAGTCACTGTAGTTCCAGAGTTCGGCCACCGAATGCTGGCGGAAAAACGCTGGCGATGCTTTCTTACTGGTTGTCTCCCAGGAAACCGCTTTAACCCCGTTTTCACACAGTTCCATCGGTGAACGATGCTCGGGGTCAGGCCACGCACAGCCTGGGCAGTCAAAACCTTTTACCTGGTTCATCCTGAACATGGCGATAATATCGCGCGCAACGGCCTTCTGTGAAAATACCGACGTCGTCACTGCTCTGACCGCGCCCCATCCACCTGCCGGCCCCTGATAGCCGTTTACACCCTGAACACCCTGACTCATTTTTACCGCTTATTCTGTAGGCTATTTCAATGGTGAATACGGTAGCAATTTCGTTGGGCTAAAGATTTCCTCTTCACGGAGTACGCGCGTTCTACGCTGTACGGGTTAGGCCAGCGCTCCCTGCAGGTGGCATATCCGCTCACCCGCGGTCAGCGTAAATGCACTGTCCCACAATAAAAATGGGGTTGATCTGATACGAACAACCTCTTATTTTCATCGCTGTTTTTTTTACCTGGGTCCTACGATGTCGACGATGAGTAAAGCGCACGCGGTAGTGAACAGCGGAATAAGAAGAAGAATAAGCTGAGGAATTTGTTATGTGGTTATTTATTGGCACCACCGCCGTCGCCATTCTGGCTACGCTGATGCTGGTTTGGCTTGACGATAGAATTGCCGATCCAGAGTAAAGACGGAGCATGTTCCGCGCCGCAGCATGGCGCGGAACATGACGTATTACAGCGACTTCGCCAGGCGTTCTACGGCGGTCACCAGCCCTTCTTCAGAGACGGTCGAGTAGGATAAACGCAGGGTGCGGGTATCCGGATTATCGTTATAGAACGCTTCACCCGGCACGTACACCACCCCATTTTCCAGCGTCTTCTCCAGCCACTTCATGGTATCAAACGGATAGCGGAAGCGAGCCCACAGGAACATCCCGCCTTTCGGACGGCTGAACTCCAGATGCTCGCCCAGACGGCTTTCCAGCGCATTAGCCAACGCATCGCACTTCTTGCGATAATCTTCACGAATCAGCGCAATCTGGCTTTCCAGACGGTTCATGCTGAGGTATTCAGCGGTGATCACCTGCGACAGCATGTTGGTGTGCAGGTCGGCGGCCTGTTTGACGATCACCGTCTGTTGCGCCAGCCAGTCGGGCATGACGATCCAACCGATACGCATCCCCGGCGCGAGGATCTTCGAGAAGGTTGAGGTGTACACCACCTGATCTTCACAGCCCAATTCAACGGCGTGCTGATACAGCGGGCGCTGCACTTCATCGGTAAAGCTGATTTCGCCGTACGGATCGTCTTCGATGATCACAAAGTCATGCTGTTTTGCCAGCTCGACCAGCCGACGGCGACGATCGTCGCTCAAGGTTTTGCCGCCAGGGTTACCGAAGGTGGGAACCAGATAGACTGCTTTGACGGTGGTGGTGGTCAGCAGCTCGGCGAGCTGTTCCACCAGCATGCCGTGGTCATCGGTATCGACGCTGAGAATATTAGCCTGCGCCAGTTGGAAAACCTGCAGCGCCGCCAGATAGGTCGGGCGCTCAACGACAATCGCGTCGCCCGGGTCGAGCAACGTGCGCGCCACGATATCCAGCGACTGTTGTGAACCAGAAGTGATGTACACGTGGCTGGCCTGACAGGCCACGCCGCGCGCCTGGCACAGTTCGCTGACCGCCTGACGTAGCGGCGGATAGCCCTCAGTCAAACCATACTGGAACGCATCGTTGAAACGTTCGCTCATCACCTTCTGCACCGCCAGCTCCAGCCCTTCGGTATCAAAAAGCTCCGGGGCCGGAATACCGCCACCGAGAGAAATCACGCCGGGTAATTTACTGTGCTTTAAGAGTTCGCGGACGGCGGAGGGTTTGAGTTCACCCGCGCGGACGGCGAGGCGCCGATCGTGCATAGTCTTTTCCTTTTCTGTCTTGTAGTTGTGTTTATTGCCAGCGGATTTTTAAAAGTAGCCCGGTCAAACGCAGCGACGTCGGGCTACTTATCCGCCTTTATTCGTTATCTTTAATGACGACCAGCGGTTCGATATCGCTCTCTTTTTTAATCACCAGAGAGTCATCGCCCCGCAGGCAGGTGCCGCCATAGTTACCGCCAACGGTAAAGGTACATACCTGAATATATTTTCCCGCCACGTTTGGCAAGCACCAAAGTTGCTGGTAAATATTTTTTCGGTCGACAAATTTCCCGCTGGTCTGATCCAGCAACTGGTCGTGGCCGCTGACTAAATCGATATTGCTGCCGCAGCGGCCGGAAATCGGCTTCACGGCATAGCCGGTTTTAGCCAGATGCTCACTGACTTCAAAATCGGTATCCAGCAGATACGGGTGGTTCGGGAACAGCGACCACAGTACTGGCAAAATGGCTTTGTTGCCGGGGATCACCGTCCAAAGCGGCTCAAAGACCATCACTTCCGGACGCAGCAGCACATCAATCAGGCGCACTTCGTTATCCGGATGGCCGGTACGGATCGGCACCGCCGCGTACTCGCTTTCACTGACTTCACGCACCTGCTCAATGGCGGTTTCCCACGCCCAGGTTTTCCACACGCAGTTCACCAGACGCCCATCGCCATCAATCAGCTGGCCTGCAGCATCCCAGCGCAGCTCGTCAAGGCCGTAGAGAATTTTGCACTCAAACCCTGCCTGGGTCAGCGCACGCTGCATAAACTGAGCGTGATAGTTTTCTTCGAGATCTTTGTCCTGCATGATGTGGACAAACGGTCGTGCCAGGCTGTGTTTCCACGCGCCCACCAGCTCGCTCAGCAGCTCTTCCGCCGGGTTATGGCCACTGCCCTGATAGCCGGTTTTCAGCCACTGTTCGAGGATCAGACCACCTTCCGTATGGCAGGATGCGGAGTCGGCGTTGTATTCATAGACCTTCAGCCCACGCTCATCCATACAGAAATCCATCCGCCCGGTGATCATGTCATGGCGACGACGCTGCCACGACAGGCGCAGACGCGGCCAGAGGATTTTCGGGATATCAAACAGCGCCAGCAGATTGTCATCGCGCATCACTTTATCGGTGGCGTGGAGATACATCAGGTGCATTTCGTTGGTCGCTTTAATCAGCTCCTGCTCCGCACTTTCCGTCATGGTGAAGTACTGATACGGATCGCGGTTAATCACGTGGCCGTTCGCCGCAACGTACGCTTTTTGCAGCGAGTCGCGCTCATCCAGCCAATCGCCGTCGAACTGACCGTGATTATCGAGACGTGCTCCGCCAAGCTTCAGCGCTTCACCAGCAATGGCGGGCTGAGGCAGGCTAAAACGGGCGTCGTCGGTCTGGATCATCCAGCCGAGAATCGTGGTGTCGTCAAAGGTGTCATGCAGAATGTAGTGGCCGTCTTTGACTTCAAGCGTCAGTTCACGGGTCCACTGTTGCCCTGCCGGCAGCGGCGAGTGCAGCACGTTCTGCTCGGCGATTCGCACCTTGTTGCCAAGCAGTTGGGTGATCACCGCTACGTGCCCGGTTTCATTAAATTCCCCCCCCTTCTGCCAGATAAGCAGTGAGCCGACGAGCGGCGGGCGGCGTGAACCGTTGGCGAAAGCCTGCAACGGCAAAATGGCGTCATTCACCACCTGGCGCAGATAGCGCAAAGAAAAGATCTCGTAGGCCATGCCAACGTCGGTGAAGACAAATCCGTAGGTGATAAACAGGAAGCGGCGGGCAAACTCGACGCATTGCCACTTGTAGCCCATGTATTCGTTGTCGATGTAGCTGCGAAACGATGCGTCGTCAGGCATGTCGCCTGGCTTTAAACTGCTGTAATTCGAAGAGTAAATGGCTACGCCGCCCGGCGCATACCCCAACAACGTGCCAAATGGGGCGTCACTATTGGTACTTCCCGTATTCATGAACCTTCCTCAAACATACCGTGCGATTTAATCGCCTGAACGTTGAAATTTATCCGACAAAAGTGGATTAATCATACACCCGAGTATGCGAGGATGACCCATTACAGGGAAAAATAATCCTCCGAAAAATCGCCATCAATGACATCAGGAGTCCGCATGAGTTTACAGGCACAGCCGCTGGTTTGGGGCCATGGAGCGCGCACGTTCGAGGTGTTTCTGGAGCCCACCTGCCCATTTTCCGTAAAGACTTTCAATAAGCTGGACGCGCTGCTGGCGCTGGCCGGTGAAGATAAAATCAGCGTAAAAATTCGTTTGCAGTCGCAGCCGTGGCATCTGTTTTCCGGCGTGATTGTTCGCTGCATTCTCGCCGCCTCCACCCTGACGGACGGCAAAGCCGCCGCGCATAAGGTGATGCAAGCAGTCGCTGACCATCGCGAAGAGTTTGAATTTACCGATCACTGCAGCGGCCCCAACATGCAGGCCACGCCGCAGGAGATCATCGAACGCCTGGAGAGCTACAGCGGCGTACCGCTGGCCGAGGCGTTTGGCCACCCCGAGCTGCAAAAAGAGATCAAATGGCACGCCCGCTATGCCCGACAGAACGGCGTTCACGTCTCCCCAACCTTTATGGTTAACGGGCTGATTCAGCCGGATTTAGGCAGCGGCGATGACGTTAGCGTCTGGGCAGCGCGGCTTTTTGCCTGAGACTGCTACACTTTCACCCTCAACACATCATCAAGAAAAGGCGAGCGATTATGTCAGAGAACACCTATCAGCCACCCAAAGTCTGGGAGTGGACGCAAAGTAGCGGCGGCGCATTCGCCAATATTAACCGCCCGATTTCCGGTGCCACCCATGAGCAAGCGCTGCCGGTGGGTCATCACCCGCTCCAGCTCTATTCTCTGGGCACACCTAACGGCCAGAAAGTCACCATCATGCTGGAAGAGCTGCTGGCGGTGGGCGTCACTGAGGCTGAGTACGATGCATGGTTAATCCGCATTGGCGAGGGCGACCAGTTCTCCAGCGGTTTTGTCGAAGTGAATCCGAACTCAAAAATTCCTGCATTGAGCGACCATTCCACCACGCCGCCAACCCGCGTGTTTGAGTCCGGCAACATTCTGCTTTATCTGGCGGAAAAATTTGGTCACTTCCTGCCAAAAGACCCGGCGGGACGTACCGAAACGCTGAACTGGCTATTCTGGCTGCAGGGCTCAGCCCCGTTCCTCGGCGGCGGCTTCGGCCATTTCTATAACTACGCGCCAGTCAAAATTGAGTACGCGATCAACCGCTTTACCATGGAAGCCAAGCGCCAGCTCGACGTGCTGGACAAACAGCTGGCGCGCGGTCGTTATGTCGCCGGAGAGGAGTACACCATCGCCGATATGGCTATCTGGCCGTGGTACGGTAACGTGGTGCTGGGCAACGTCTACGGCGCGGATGAGTTCCTTGATGCGCAGAGCTACAAAAATGTCATGCGCTGGGCGCAGGATATTGCCAGCCGTCCAGGCGTGAAGCGCGGTCGTATCGTCAACCGCACCAATGGCCCGTTAGATGAGCAGCTGCATGAGCGTCATGACGCCCGCGATTTTGACACCAATACCGAAGATAAACGTCAGAAGTAAGCCATTACAGCCGGGTGCCTGGCACCCGGTTTTACTGCCCTTCCAGGCGGTACCCCGCCATAAAGTAGCGCACGGTGGTGCTGGAATCGTGCTCCTTAAAGAAATCCATCACCATTTCTTTATCCAACCCGTAGCGGCGCGTCAATATCCCCGCTTCCCAGGCGCTGAGCTGACGATCGCCGGTTTTCTCAAACATGCGATGCGAAAAACCCAGTACGAAGCCGCGTTTGTAGTCCGCGCAAAATCCGACCACTTTCTGCGCACTATCGGCATAAGGCGCCTTCATTCCCGCAATCAGCCCCTTACCAAAATGGTTATCCATCGTTCCCCTCCCCCAATCGTTATATATAAAATTATATAGCGATATTTTGAGCGATGGCTAGCGCTATTTGCCAGCTACCCATAAAGAGGCACCACGCGGGCTTTTTCCATGCATGTGATCGAGCCAACGGGCATTTATGTCGAAACAACGTATCGTGGAAACAGCGTTTCAAAAATGAAAGGAGAAGTTATGGCCTGGCAAGCAAACCCAGCCCGTTATGAAAGTATGCAGTATCGCTACTGCGGTCGCAGCGGCCTCCAGCTTCCCGCGCTGTCTCTCGGCCTGTGGCACAGTTTTGGTCACATCCACGCACTCGACGAGCAGCGTGCGCTGCTGCGAAAAGCCTTTGACTGCGGAGTCACCCACTTCGATCTCGCCAATAACTACGGTCCTCCACCGGGTAGCGCTGAAGAGAACTTCGGCCGCCTGCTACGTGACGATTTTGCCGGCTATCGCGACGAACTGATTATCTCGACCAAAGCGGGCTACGACATGTGGGCAGGGCCCTACGGCTCCGGCGGCTCACGCAAATATCTGCTGGCCAGCCTCGACCAAAGCCTCAAGCGTATGGGGCTGGACTATGTCGATATCTTCTATTCGCACCGGGTCGATGAGAAAACGCCCATGGAAGAGACCGCCGCCGCGCTGGCGCAGGCGGTACAAAGCGGTAAAGCCCTGTACGTGGGAATCTCTTCGTATTCAACCGAACGTACTCAGGCAATGGTTGAACTGCTGCGCGAATGGAAGATCCCACTGCTGATCCACCAGCCTTCTTATAACCTGCTAAACCGCTGGGTAGATAAGAGCGGCCTGCTCGATACCCTTGAACACAACGGCGTCGGCTGTATTGCTTTTACGCCACTGGCGCAGGGGCTGCTGACCGGCAAATACCTTAACGGTATTCCTGACGGTTCACGCATGCAGACAGAGGGCAAAAAAGCGCGCGGCCTGACCGAGAACATGCTGAGTGAAAGCAACTTAAGCAGCCTGCGCTTGCTCAATGAGATGGCGCAGCAGCGCGGGCAGTCGATGGCGCAAATGGCGCTGAGCTGGCTGCTTAAAGATCCACGCGTCACGTCGGTTCTGATTGGCGCTAGCCGTCCGGAGCAGATAGAGGAGAACGTGAAAGCGTTAGATAAGCTGCATTTCTCGCCTGAAGAGCTGGCGCAGATAGATAAACACGTGGCGGATGGGCAGCTAAATCTCTGGCAAGCGTCGTCTGATAAATAGAGCATCAGCGTTTAAGCAGGCCGGACAAGGCGTTATCCGGCCTGCTGTATTTTGGGGTATAGGCTGAGGTTAGCCTTTTTTCGCGCGGGTTACGCTATCAAGGTAGCCCATCACAAACGCGGACAGCACGAAGGTCAGGTGGATAATGACGTACCACATCAGCTTGTTATCTGGGACGTTTTTAGCATCCATAAACACCCGCAGCAGGTGAATGGACGAGATCGCCACAATCGACGCCGCCACTTTATTTTTCAGCGAGGTGGCATCCATCTTACCCAACCAGTTCAGCTTCTCTTTATGGGTGCTGATATCCAACTGCGAGACGAAATTTTCATATCCTGAGAACATGACCATCACCAGCAGCCCACCGACTAACGTCATGTCCACCAGCGACAACAGAGTCAAAATCAGATCGGCTTCTGCCAAACTGAAGATATTCGGCAGAACGTGAAAAATCTCCTGAAAGAACTTGATGGCTAATGCCAGCAGCCCCAGTGAAAGGCCAAAATAAACCGGGGCCAGAATCCAGCGCGATGCATACATCATATTCTCAAAAAAGCGTTCCATAGTGTCCCGTTGATCAGTCAAATTCGGCTGAGAGTATATCGCAACTACGCAACATAACTTCAACAGTAATAATTACACATCATGAGGACGAATGAATGGCCGTTGGTAGTCTGGCCACACCAGGGCAACCAGCTCTGGATAGGCTTCCTGCGCGAACTCCTGGTAACACTGCTGAAGGCTTGTCACCACCGGATCGCCCAGCGTGACCTGTTCGCCCTTGAGGCAGCGGCGTTTAATTTCATCGTAATACTCGTAGACGGCGCCGTTGAGATCGCGACAACGCTCCTGCGCCTCAAATAGGCCAGGCGTTTCTTTTAATTCATCTATCGACATGCGCTTAATCGTGGACTGGAGAAAATCGATATACTCATGATTAATACGCCAATACCATGACGGCGTAATGGTGCTCATCAGCCCGGCGAAATGGTTTTCCCCTTCATCTTTGTTCAGCGGCGTGGCGACTGTTGAGGTAACAGTTTCATTCTCAGTATCAGCAGTTTCGTTATTTTGGCCATACATGAAAAATAAAATAATGACGGTGAGTAACAGCAACACCATCACGAAATAAATAATACCGCTCATGGTTTTCTCCACTTTTTTTGATTTTAAAAGTGCACCATGATAATGTCAACGAACCTCACTATAATAAAAAACACGCTCCAGCCAATCGAATGATGACGCCTATATGATAGCTGAAACCCTTATCCCAGCCCGCTTTTGCATCTCCGCCGTAGACGCTGAGAGCACTGATGTGAAGCCGCTTCAGCTCGTCGAGCCGGAGAAAGCCTCGCTCGCCGATTGGCAGGATGAGATATTGATCAGCGGCGGCCAGTCCCGTAACCCATTGCTCGAGGAGCGCGATCGTCATATTAAAGATAGATTATATCGCGTGGCTAAAATTGAAGCCTTTGCCCTTATGCTAAATAATTTAGTGGTTCAGGGAGAGATCTCCGCGCTGGAGTTAAGTCAAATTATTGAGTTAAAAACCCAGGACATTAATGAAGATGGTAATAAAATCTGGCTTAATTTAATGACCCAGGAAAGAACTGCCCCACTGTTTTATAATCTGACGGAAAAGTAGTATGAAACTTGTCGATGTTACTGAGGCTAATATAACGTTAAGCCCACAGATAAGTGATGAAACTCTTCTCCAGCGGAACCTTCAGGCGCTACGTGATGAAAAAAACGCCGAGGGGCGCCGCATTTCCAGCCCTTCTGCACCGATTCCCGCCGCGTTGGTCAAAATGAAGTGGCAGAACCGTCGCGAAATCTATGCCTACCAGGTCAAAGAAGAGATCTTTGGCTCTGCGCTATGTGAAGTAATGGCGCGTTATCCTCACCTGAGAGACAAAATTCTCGCACATACCGAGGCCTGCTATCAGCACGTGCTGAGTCGGGAGACCGCGACCCTAGAGATCAGCCGCGGCCTTGCCGATGGTGATTACCGGACTTCAAACGTCATTCTGAAAGTGGAAAAAGACGAAGAAAAGCGCCCGGATCAGCCGGTTATCTCCAGAGCAAAATGATCGAACGCGCAGAAACCATCCGACTTGGTTGATTCGAGCGACAGCGCCAGCAGCCCTATTTTTGCCCCAACCCACTTTCCTTTACCGGCAGCAAAGGGCTGTGCGATTGGATACCAGTCGCTGTCATTCTGCCGCCATGCGAAGCGACAAATCCCGCCCAATGAAACCTCGATCTTCATTTCGCAGCTCGCATCATCAATAACCGCTATCGCCTGACGATTCTCACTGACGATACCCGCGTCGCTCATCCAGCCGGTTACCCATAGTATCCGATATCTGCCATGACTATTTTCCAGTAACAGCGAGGCATAGCGTTCGCCGTAGACAATCACCCCGCCCGCATCACCGGATTTCTCCGCATTGAGCGTCAACGAAGTCTGGGCCGAGAACTGCCATGCCGGAAACTTCTGCAGCAACAGATTCGGTACCCAGTAGACGTTATTCTTTTCTTGCAAGGAAGGAAGCCCGCAACAGTGAAGATTCAGCTGCTGCTTCCCGGGTAGCAGCCACTCAGGATTGGGGTTGGCCTGCCATTGCCACTGCAAACCGGGTTTGCCGTTGGCAAAATCATCACTCGTTTGCGGCTTTTCACGTGGCGATGCTAGCAGGCTAACCGGGCGCGGCCCGCGCATGACAGGCTGACCTTCGCCATTTTCCCCTAACGGTTCGCCAATGCGCGGCCAGCCATCGTCTCCCCAACACATCGGTTGTAGGTGCACAATACGACCGTACAAATGTGCATCCTGGAAATGAACAAACCAGCATTCGCCATCGTCGAGTTCAACCCAACCGCCCTGATGCGGGCCATTAACCGGGGTATTTCCCTGGAAGAGAACGTTTTTCGCCTCCCAGGGCCCCTGCATACTTTTGGCACGCAGGACGGTTTCCCAACCGGTTTCCACCCCGCCTGCCGGAGCAAAAATGTAGTACCAGCCGCCGCGTTTGTAGACTTTCGGCCCCTCCAGCGTTGGCTGATCGCAGCTGCCGTCGTAAATAATCCGCCCTTCACCCTGAAGCTGCTTACCGTCAGGCGACATGGAAAATAGCTGCAGTTTGTGCTTAATCCCACTGCGGCTGTGAGCAAAAGCGTGTACCAACCATGCTTCACCGTTGTCGTCCCAGAACGGACAGGGATCGATCCAACCCTTGGCCACTTGTAAACAATGAGGTTCGCTCCACGCTCCCCAAGGATCGTCGGTGTGACACATGAAAATCCCTTCATCCGGGGTACTGAAAAACACCCACAGCTTATTATCATGCCAACGTATTGATGGCGCCCAGACGCCTTTGCCTGGCTGATATTCATGAAAACCGGCCAGCGGTAACGCGTTAAAAACATGATTGATGATTTTCCAGCTCACCAGGTCAGTCGAATGGAGAATCGGCAACGCTGGCATGTGGTTAAAGCTGGAGGAAACCATAAAGAAATCATCCCCTACCCGCACGATATCCGGATCCGAATAGTCAGCGCAGAGGATCGGATTCTGATAGTCATTTGCTGTCATCATATCCTCCTTAAGCCTTACGCCATTCGCCGGGTACGGCGTCGGGCTCCACGTCTACCGCCACGCTGTTTGTCTGCTGCCGAGCAGACAGATCGCGTTGAATGGTGGCCATGGCTTGATCATCAAGTTTATAAAAGCGCGACAACCACCACAGCACCAGATAGGAGAGCGATGGCCCCAGCGTCAACAGCCCGACAATCCCCATCGTCGCCAGTGGCGTTTGTACAGAAACCCCCGCCTGATAGCCAAACAATCCCAGCGAGAAGCCCACGACCGCACCGGCAACCGCCATCCCCATTTTCAGCGCAAACAGATTGCCAGAGTAAGACAAACCGGTAATACGACGACCAAATTTCCACTCACCGTAGTCAGCGGCATTAGCCATCATGTTCCATTTAAACGGTTGGTACATCTGGTGGAAGAAACCAACAAGGAAATACAGCGGGAACACCACCGGCAGCCAGGTTGGCGGCACGAAGAACATGACAACCCCGACCACCACCAGCAGCAGGTTAATATTTTTAAACAGCGACACTGCGCGATAGCGTTTTGCCAGCCAACCTGCGGCCATACTGCCGATAATGGTACCGACCACGCTGGTTGATATAAACGCCGACTTCATCGCGGTCCCGGCGGCAGACTCAACGCCGCCCATCATCAGATAGGTGGCATAGTACAGGGTCGCCGCGCCGCGCATGACCCCGGCCATGCTGGAGAAAAAGGTGATAATTGCCACAATTCGCCACTGATCGTTTGCCAGCAATGAGCGCAGATCTTCACGAATACTGTTTTGCTGTTCAACCGCGGGCGCTACGCGTTCTTTCGTCGAGAAGAAGCAGAACAGGAGCATCACAATAGCAATGGCCCCCATGATCCCCATGGTGGCCTGGAAGCCAAACTGCCTGTTGTCTTTCCCCAGGTAATCGACAAGAAATAGGGTCGCCACGGACACCATCAGCCCGGCGATGGAAGAAATAGTAAAACGGTAGGACTGTGCCGAAAGGCGATCTTTTTCATCACGCGTAATAACGCCGCCCAGCGCACAGTAGGGGATATTGATAAAGGTGTAACACAACATTAGTAAGGTGTATGTCAGGTAGGCATATACCAGTTTGCCAGACTCACTAAACGCCGGTGTCGTAAAGGTCATAACCGCCAGTACAGCATAAGGAACAGCAAACCAGATAAGCCAAGGGCGGAAGTGCCCCCAGCGAGTTTTCACCCGGTCGGCAACGATGCCGGTGAGCGGGTCAGTTATCGCATCAAGTACGCGAGTGACCAGGAACATAACCCCCACAGCCGCCGCCGAGAGTCCGTAAATATCCGTGTAAAACCAGGTCAAAAACATCGTTACCGAAGAGTAGACAATGCCGCAAGCGGCATCGCCCATGCCGTATCCCAGCTTTTCTGAAATCGACAATTTTGTATCGTTTGCCACGAGGTAATCCCCCCTAATTGAAGAGGTTTCAATGTAGGAGGATGAAAAAAACAATCCTATTGTCTTTTTTCGTACTGGCGTTACGTTTTATAGCAACTGCGGAAGGTGTCACACATCTTGATCATTTATCATACAACTTTGATTTTTGTGACCTCACACCAAACGGAAAACGGAAATAGCCGATTTCAGCTCGCCGGTATGCTGCTGTTGCTCGTGCGCGACCTGAATCGTCTGCGCCACGTGCTGCACGTTCTCCTGTACGCTGGCATCAATATGCGCAATGCTCCCTTTCATCTGTATCACGCTGGCGCGCTGCTGGTCGCTCATTGACGACAGCACATCCACACAGGCCTGTAGGCTGTCGATGTTATCGATAATTGCCGCCATCGTCTCCCCTGCGCGCTCCACCTGCTCTGCGCCCTGATGGGTACGTTCAACCGATGTCGCAATCAGTTGTCGAATATCCCGCGCAGCCCCTTCGCAGCGCAGTGCGAGGGTACGAACCTCGGCAGCGACCACGGCAAAGCCCTTGCCGTGCGCCCCGGCTCGCGCCGCTTCTACCGACGCGTTGAGCGACAGGATATTGGTCTGGAAGGCAATACCGTCGATGAGCTCAAGGATCCCGTTGATCTTCAAAGACTCGTCGCGGATATGGGTCATTGATGCCATAGCCAGACGAATGTTTTCGCCCCCCTGCTGAGCGACATCGCTGGCCTGCACCGCCAGTTGGCGGGCTTCGCTGGCTTTTTCGCTGGTCAGTGAGGCTGCGGCGGCCAACTGTTCCATTGCGCTGGCGGTTACCGCCAGCGAACGCGCCTGATTGTCGGTACGCTCGGACAGCGCGGTATTACGCTGCAACAGCGTCTGCGACGCTTCCAACAGCTGTGATACGTTACCGCTCACCTGTTCCAGCGTATTGCGCATCGCGTCCAGCGTCAGGCTAAAGGTCCGCGCGAACGGCGAGCGGCTGGTTTTCGCATCGCGGGCCAGCGTCAAATAGCCGGACTCCCGATTGATCACCGCCGCCAGCTTCGCCACCTCACTGGCAGAACGCGCGTCCTGCTCCATACGCACCGCCAGAAACACCAGAAAAACGGTCTGCGCTACCACATATAGTCCATGCATAATGACCATATGCAGGCCGGTATGCATAAATACGGTAATATGAAACAGGCCATATTCCTGCAAATAATTAAACACCAGATGATGAACCGCAATGACGCCGGCCCCCATAATTAATGGCCGCCAATCACGCCATGCCAGCAGCGCGGAGAGTAAAACGAAAACTGAAAAATGGTATTCGGTTTCGCCATGCCCCAGTTGAATAAGCAGTGCAGAATAGGCCATCAAAATAAAAGCGTACACCAGCCGAGTGGCCAGCGTGCCGGCAAACAATAAGGTCATTATGGTGCCCAGCGCAGATAGCGCGGTCGCCACAATCAGCGCGATATGCAGGCCCTCATTCATCCAGCCCACGCCCAATGATATGCCCCACATGACCCATGCCAGTACCAGCAACAGCCGGTCAGCTCTTTTTCGAATGGAGGATAATGAAAACAGATCGCGATGCAGCCCATCTGCATCCCGCAAAGCCGTAATAGTCATCATATTTTCCGCCCGCCGCAGGTGAAGATATTTCTTCTTATATTATTGTTAGCGTTCAGAATTAAGCGTAGGAAGGTTATTTCAGGCTAGCCACTACAATGTTAAAAATATATTCCACGAATTAAGCAGCACTAAATGACATTTCATTTAAATTCTATTTTGGAGGGGATAATAAGACTTAAGGTAAATATCGAATGGCGCGTGGAGGATAAAAAGAATGGCGCAGAGTGCGCCATTCGGGATCATTATTTCTTGGCGACGGTTTCTTCGCCGACCAGGCCAATCTTCAGATAGCCTGCCTGATGGAGGGTGTCCATCACCTTCATCATCGTTTCGTAATCAACCGTCTTGTCAGCACGGAAGAAGACGGTGGTGTCTTTCTTCCCTTCCGTCAGCGTTTCCAGGGCGCTGACCATGTTGTCTTCGGTAATCGGATCGTTACCAAGGAACATGGATTTGTCGGCTTTCACCGACAGATAGACCGGTTTTTCCGGACGCGGCTGTGGCTGGCTTGAGGAAGCCGGCAGGTTGACTTTGACATCAACGGTCGCCAGCGGTGCCGCCACCATAAAGATAATCAGCAAAACCAACATAACGTCGATAAACGGCGTTACGTTGATGTCATGCATTTCGCCGGTGTCGTCCAGATTTTCATTAAGACGCATTGCCATGGGGCATTAACCTACTCGTAATTTCTGGGCGGTACGAACCGGATGCACGCCGCTGGCGCTAAGATCCAGATCGCGGCTCTGCAGCAGCAGCACCTGCGCGGCAACATCGCTGAGATTCGCTTTAAAGCCGCCAATCAGGCGCGCGAAGACGTTATAGATAACCACCGCTGGAATTGCGGCAAACAGACCAATCGCGGTCGCCAGCAGCGCTTCAGCAATACCCGGCGCCACAACGGCCAGGTTAGTGGTTTGCGTCTGGGCAATACCGATGAAGCTGTTCATGATACCCCAAACGGTACCAAACAGACCCACGAACGGGGAGATAGCACCGATGGTCGCGAGGAAGCCATTACCGCGTCCCATGTGACGTCCAACCGCCGCCACGCGACGCTCAAGACGAAAACCGGTACGTTCTTTAATGCCTTCGTTATCTTCCGAACCCGCAGAGAGTTCCAGCTCGTTCTGCGCTTCATTAATTAACTGGCTGCTCAGGCTACGAGCATCAAAGGCGGCGGCCACTTCACTCGCCTGGTTAAGAGAACGAACGTCCCCTAACAGCTTCTGTTCGCGCTTGAGGCGGCGCTTATGGGCGAGAAGCTCTGCACCCTTACTGAAGAAAATAGCCCAGGTGACGACGGAGGCCAGAATAAGCCCGATCATGACCACTTTAACCACGATGTCGGCATGATGATACATACCCCAAACGGAGAGATCCGCCTGCATCAAATTATTACCCACTGTGTATCTCCAGGACATAAATCACAAAATCTGAGCACAATAATATCAAAAAAACGTCGAATTGATAGTAGTTCTCATTAGTATTTGCATATTGACCTAAATCACACTTATTTTCCTTGCGCTTACGCAGTAAAAAAGTTTTCTCCGCCCAATACGGCAAAATTTTCTGCTGTATGCGCAGGAAACGCTACACCCTGCCGACAATCGTGATAGTTTAGACGTCCAGACGTATAAAAACAGGTATGACAGACATGGCAGATAAGCACCTCGATACCGCGCTGGTTAACGCCGGACGCAGTAAAAAATATACCCAGGGTTCGGTCAACAGCGTGATTCAGCGTGCTTCGTCGCTGGTTTTTGAGACGGTCGCGGCAAAAAAACACGCAACCCATAACCGCGCCAACGGCGAATTGTTTTACGGGCGTCGCGGCACGCTAACCCATTTCTCGCTGCAGGAAGCGATGTGCGAACTGGAAGGTGGCGCCGGCTGCGCCCTTTTCCCCTGCGGCGCGGCGGCTGTCGCCAATACCATTCTGGCATTCGTTGAACAAGGCGATCACGTGCTGATGACCAACACCGCCTACGAGCCAAGTCAGGACTTCTGCACCAAAATCCTGGCCAAACTCGGCGTCACCACCAGTTGGTTCGATCCGCTAATTGGTGAAGGAATTGCCGCGCGGATCCAGCCCAATACCAAAGTGGTGTTTCTTGAGTCTCCCGGATCGATAACGATGGAAGTCCACGACGTTCCGGCAATCGTTGCCGCCGTCCGTCGCGTCGCGCCGGACGCCATCATCATGATCGATAACACCTGGGCGGCCGGCATTTTGTTTAAAGCGCTGGATTTCGGTATCGATATTTCCATTCAGGCGGGCACCAAATACCTGATTGGCCACTCTGACGCGATGGTCGGCACGGCGGTGTCAAATGAGCGCTGCTGGCCACAGCTGCGCGAGAACGCCTATCTGATGGGCCAAATGCTCGACGCCGATACCGCCTACATGACCAGCCGTGGCCTGCGCACGCTGGGCGTACGTTTGCGTCAACACCATGAAAGTAGCCTGAAAATCGCCGAATGGCTGGCGCAGCATCCCCAGGTTGAGCGCGTTAACCATCCCGCCCTGCCGGGCAGCAAAGGCCATGAGTTCTGGAAGCGTGATTTTACCGGCAGCAGCGGCCTGTTCTCCTTCGTATTGAAAAAGCATCTGACCCCGGATGAACTGGCAAACTATCTCGACAACTTCTCGCTATTCAGCATGGCGTATTCGTGGGGCGGTTTTGAGTCATTGATTCTGGCCAACCAACCGGAGGAATTGGCCGCTATTCGCCCGGATGGCAAAATCGATTTCAGCGGCACCTTAATTCGCGTCCATATCGGTTTAGAAAACATTGACGATCTGATTGAGGATTTAGCGGCAGGATTTTCCCGCATCGTGTAACATAACCCCAGCCCGGTGCCGTGCGGTGTCGGGCAGGTAAATTTATTTTAGGCGCACCCAGTGGCGCTTCAACGATGTTGAGAGCAGTCGTCTCCCGAATGGATACACCGCCGCCAGGCGTAAACAAATTGCGCGTTGTTGTCAGCAAAACAGAACAACGTGGCTTCATTTGTTGCGTACACGATCAAGGTGTTCTTCATCATTCGGGCGTACAATAAGCGAAAACGCTGTTCCACAGGAATGTTCATGGTCGTTATTCAAGAGATTGTCGCCGCGCTTTGGCAGCACGATTTTGCTGCTCTGGCGAATCCGCACGTCGTGGGGATCGTTTATCTGGTCATGTTTGCCACACTGTTTCTGGAAAATGGCCTGCTTCCCGCTTCATTCTTACCCGGTGATAGCCTGCTGCTATTGGCGGGAGCGCTCATTGCCAAGGGCGTGATGGGCTACGTCCCGACTCTTGTGATCCTGACCACCGCCGCAAGCCTCGGCTGCTGGCTGAGCTATATCCAAGGGCGATGGCTGGGCAACACCCGCGTGGTGAAAGGCTGGCTGTCGCAGTTGCCGGATAAATATCATCAGCGTGCAACCTGCATGTTTGACCGCCATGGTCTGCTGGCCCTACTGGCGGGCCGCTTCCTGGCGTTTGTGCGTACCCTGCTGCCGACGATGGCGGGTATTTCCGGGCTGCCAAACCGCCGCTTCCAGCTGTTTAACTGGTTAAGCGCGCTGCTGTGGGTGGGCGTGGTGACCAGCCTCGGCTATGCCCTGAGCATGATCCCCTTCGTCAAACGCCATGAAGACCAGGTAATGACCTTCCTGATGATTCTGCCGATATTCCTGCTGGTTGCCGGCCTTCTGGGTACGGTTATCGTGGTGATTAAGAAAAAGTACTGCGACGCCTGATTAGCGTATTCACTTGGGCGCTTTACCGCGCGCATCTTGTGAATTATCTGAAGCCCGGCAAATACCTAACATCGTTAGTTTAAGATTGAGATACCCGGGGCGACCGCCGGGTTTGGCGTCCCTCCGGGAACCAAATCCCGGCGTTTCCCCTAATCGCTTTGCTTAAGTGAACGATGTTAGGTATTTGCCGGGTTTTCTGTTTTTACATCCCACGCAAACGCGCCGCATCCTCTCCCGGCGTGATACCGAAGTAGCGTTTAAACTCCCGGCTAAACTGGGAGGCACTCTCATAGCCAACCTGCATCGCCGCCGCACTGGCCTTTAACCCGTCATGCACCATCATCATTCTGGCTTTATGGAGGCGATAGGCTTTCAAATACTGAAGCGGCGAGGTGCTGGTGACCGATTTAAAATTATGGTGAAACGCTGACAGACTCATATTTGCCTCCGCCGCCAGTTGGTCCACGCTCAGTGCTTCGGTGTACTGGCCCTCAATACGTTTGAGTACGCGGCTAATCTGGCTGAAGTGCGTCTGGCGGCTGACCAGCGCCATCAGCGCTCCGCCGCGTGGCCCCAGCAGTACATGGTAAAGCATTTCACGGATGATCTGTTTTCCCAGAATACGCGCGTCCATCGGTCGTTCCATCACATCCAGTAGCCGTTCAGCGGCGCACAGGATCTCGTCAGACAAGACGGCGGAGTTAATTCCGCTTTCCGCCATCGCCGGGCGAAACAGCGCATCCTCGCCGATATCCATCAGTAGCTCTTGTAGCTGTAAAACATCGACGTCCAGACGAAATCCAGCCAGCGGTGACTCTTCGGTCGCAAAAGTTTCACATTCGAAGGGTAAAGGTACGGTGAGCAACAGATATTCGTTGGCATCGTAGCGGAAGGTGCGCTCGTTGATGTAACCGATTTTATACCCGGAAAAGAGAAACACGATGCCCGGCCGGTACATCACCGGCGTGCGTCCGTTAGGCTGCGTGCCGTAGATCAGCTGTATATCAGGCAGCACGGCACGTAGGCTTTGTTCTTTATTTTTCAGCTGCTTAGTTTTCTCTGTTAGCAGCGCACAGATCTCTTCACGGTTCATCAACCCACGCTCCAGATATCTTTTCCAACGCAATCATTGTGGCCATGATTGATGCATTTCTCCAGCCTTATGGAGAAATGGGCAAGACAATCGCAGAAATGTGCATTGAGCGCGCTGGCGGCGAAGACCACAATGATGTCATTCGGCAGCGACCTTCGCCGCCTTGTTTTTCCACCCATTAAGAAGGGAACGAGCAATGTTTAATTTCGATCTTCACACCCCGACCCGCATTCTGTTCGGTAAAGGCGCAATTGAAAATCTGCGCGCTCAGATCCCAGCGGACGCCCGCGTTCTGGTGACCTACGGCGGCGGCAGCGTGAAAAAAACCGGCGTGCTGGATCAGGTACTGGATGCGCTGAAAGGCCTGGACGTGCTGGAATTCGGCGGTATTGAGCCAAACCCATCTTACGAAACGCTGATGAATGCGGTGAAAATTGCCCGCGAGCAGAAAGTCACCTTCCTGCTGGCCGTTGGCGGCGGTTCCGTGCTGGATGGCACCAAATTTATCGCCGCAGCAGCGCATTACGATATCAACGTCGATCCTTGGGAAATTCTGGAAACCTACGGCAGCAAAGTGACCAGCGCGATCCCGATGGGCTCCGTGCTGACGCTGCCAGCAACCGGTTCTGAATCCAACAAAGGCGCCGTTGTTTCGCGCAAAACCACCGGTGATAAGCGCGCCTTTATGTCGCCACACGTACAGCCGGTATTCGCTATTCTCGACCCGGTTTACACCTACACTCTGCCACCGCGCCAGGTCGCTAACGGCGTCGTTGATGCCTTCGTGCATACCGTAGAGCAGTACGTCACCTACCCGGTTGACGGCAAAATTCAGGATCGCTTCGCGGAAGGCATTCTGCTGACGCTCATCGAAGACGGCCCGAAAGCGCTGAAAGAGCCAGAAAACTACGCTGTGCGTGCAAACATCATGTGGGCAGCAACTCAGGCATTGAACGGCCTGATTGGCGCCGGCGTTCCGCAGGACTGGGCCACCCATATGCTCGGCCACGAACTGACGGCGATGCACGGTCTGGATCACGCGCAGACCCTGGCTATCGTTCTGCCGTCTCTGTGGAATGAAAAACGCGACACTAAACGCGCCAAACTGCTGCAGTACGCTGAACGCGTGTGGAATATTACCGAAGGTTCTGACGATGCGCGTATCGATGCCGCCATCGCCGCTACCCGCAGCTTCTTCGAACAGATGGGTGTACCGACCCGCTTCTCCGACTACGGTCTGGACGGTAGCTCCATCCCAGCGCTGCTGAAAAAACTCGAAGAACACGGTATGACCAAACTGGGCGAAAACCAGGATATTACTCTGGACGTCAGCCGCCGTATTTACGAAGCAGCACGCTAATATTTGCCCCATAAATAGCGGCGTCTACGCCGCTTTTCCCCGCCGCCGACGCAAGAACGTGGCGGGGAAATTCCAACGCAGATAACGCATCTGCCGTTTGAAAGACGACAAGTTTAGCTGTCGTTTTTGCGTTTATAGACCAGACTTGATCCTACAAACCTTACCGGGGCATGTCCCCGATAAGCTGCTAAGAAGGAGAAATGCATGACACATCCAACCGTGATTAAACTGCACGATGGCAATGTAATGCCGCAGTTGGGCCTGGGGGTATGGCAGGCTAGCAACGAAGAAGTGGTCGCCGCGATCCATAAGGCCATCGAGGTCGGCTACCGGTCTATTGATACCGCCGCCGCGTACAAAAACGAGTCGGGAGTCGGTAAAGCTATCATCAGCGCAGGCGTGCCTCGCGAAGACCTGTTCATCACCTCTAAGCTTTGGAATGACGCCCATCAGCGCCCTGCCGAAGCGCTACAGGAAAGTCTCGAACACCTTCAGCTCGACTACCTCGATCTGTATCTTATCCACTGGCCCGTTCCGGCGATTGACCATTATGTCGAAGCATGGAAAGGACTGATTGAATTGCAAAAACAGGGGCTGGTGAAGAGCATTGGCGTCTGTAACTTCCAGGTTCCGCACCTGCAGCGGCTTATCGATGAAACCGGCGTTGCGCCGGTGATTAACCAGATTGAGCTGCACCCTTTGCTGCAACAGCGTCAGCTTAATACCTGGAATGCAATGCATAAAATCCAGACCGAGTCCTGGAGCCCGCTGGCTCAGGGCGGTGCAGGCGTATTCGATCAGAAAATCATTCATTCTCTGGCGGATAAATACGGCAAGACGCCGGCGCAGATCGTTATTCGCTGGCACCTGGACAGTGGCCTGGTGGTGATCCCGAAATCCGTCACGCCATCGCGTATCGCGGAGAACTTCAATGTCTGGGATTTCCGTCTGGATAAAGAGGAGTTGAGTGAAATCACCCGGCTGGACCAGAATAAGCGTCTGGGCCCAGACCCGGATCAATTTGGCGGGTAAACCTTCCTGCTCCGTCAGCTTCTGACGGAGCATTTCTTATTGCCCCGGAGCGGCCAAATGCCAACGCCGGGGCCAACAGCTTAGCGCGATGCCGGTTTCGAGCGTTTTTTACCTTTGTTATCCGCAGGAGTCTGACGCTGATGCGCGACCGGCGTATGCTTGGTCAGCGCTGGGCGCGTATTGCGATTCAGACGACGCGCTTCGCGCATTTCGTCGATCGTCGGTGCGGGAACCAGGCACTCGCGGCGGCTACCAATCAGGTGCTTTTTCCCCATCGTTTCCAGCGCCTGACGAATCAGCGGCCAGTTCGCCGGATCGTGATAGCGCAGCAGCGCTTTGTGCAGACGACGCTGTTTATCCCCCTTCGGAATCACCACATCTTCACTCTTATAGCTAATCTTACCCAGCGGGTTCTTGCCGGTGTAATACATGGTGGTCGAGTTTGCCAGCGGTGACGGGTAGAAGTTCTGCACCTGGTCGAGGCGGAAACGACGCTGCTTCAGCCACAGCGCCAGATTCACCATATCTTCATCACGCGTGCCCGGATGCGCGGAGATAAAGTATGGGATCAGGTACTGCTCTTTACCCGCCTGCTTTGAATAGGTATCAAACAGTTCTTTAAAGCGGTCATAGCTGCCCATGCCCGGCTTCATCATCTTCGACAGCGGCCCTTCTTCGGTATGCTCAGGCGCAATCTTCAGATAACCGCCCACGTGGTGAGTCGCCAGTTCTTTGATATAGCGTGGATCTTCAACGGCAATATCGTAACGAACGCCGGAGGCGATGAGGATTTTCTTAATACCCTTCAGCTCACGGGCGCGGCGATAGAGATTAATCGTCGGCTCATGATTGGTGTCCATATGCGGGCAAATATCCGGGTAGACGCACGACAGGCGGCGACAGGTTTGCTCGGCGCGCGGAGATTTACAGCGCAGCATATACATGTTGGCCGTTGGGCCGCCAAGATCGGAGATAATCCCGGTAAAGCCCGGAACCGTATCGCGAATGGCTTCGATCTCATTGACGATCGAATCTTCTGATCGGCTCTGAATAATGCGCCCTTCGTGCTCGGTGATAGAACAGAATGAGCAGCCGCCGAAACAGCCGCGCATGATGTTAATCGAGAAGCGAATCATCTCGTATGCCGGGATGCGGGCATCGCCATATGACGGATGCGGAATACGCTGATACGGCAGCGCAAACACGCTGTCCATCTCTTCGGTCGACAGCGGGATCGCCGGCGGGTTAACCCAAATATAGCGCTCGCCGTGTTTTTGCATCAGCGCACGGGCGCAGCCCGGGTTGGTTTCATGGTGCAGAATACGCGATGCGTGAGCATAGAGAACTTTGTCGCCTTTCACCTTCTCGAAGGACGGCAGCAAAACGTAGGTTTTTTCCCACGGTTTTGGACGCGGCGGCTGTACGGTAACGCGCTTCGCTTCCTGCTTTGGCGGAGCGACGGTTTTATTATCGGCGCACGGCAGGTCTTCACCGTACGGATGCGGAATCGGGTCGATTTTTCCCGGGGTATCCAGCCGCGTGGAATCCACGCCGCTCCAGCCCGGCAGCGCTTCTTTTACCATAATAGCGGTGTTACGCACGTCGCGGATCTGTGCGATAGGCTCGCCGGCGGCCAGTCGGTGCGCCACCTCCACCAGCGGACGCTCGCCGTTGCCGAACATCAACATATCGGCTTTCGAGTCGACCAGCACGGAGCGGCGAACGGTATCAGACCAGTAATCGTAGTGTGCGGTACGGCGCAGGCTTGCTTCGATGCCGCCAAGGATAACCGGCACATCTTTCCACGCTTCTTTACAGCGCTGGGTGTACACCAGCGTTGCGCGGTCCGGACGCTTACCGGCCACGTTGCCTGCGGTGTAGGCATCGTCATGGCGCAGCTTGCGGTCTGCGGTATAGCGGTTAATCATCGAGTCCATGTTGCCGGCAGTGACGCCAAAGAACAGGTTTGGTTTACCCAGACGCATAAAATCGTCTTTGCTGTTCCAGTCAGGCTGGGAGATGATCCCCACGCGGAAGCCCTGCGCTTCCAGCATACGTCCACAAATCGCCATCCCAAAGCTTGGATGGTCAACGTAGGCATCGCCGGTTACCAGAATGATGTCGCAGCTATCCCAGCCAAGTTGATCCATCTCTTCACGTGACATCGGCAAAAATGGTGCCGGCCCAAAACAGGCGGCCCAGTACTGCGGCCAGGAGAAAAGGTCGCGATCCGGTTGGATCAGGGAGATAGCGCTCATTATGCTTCCAAAAAAATGGTAAAAAAATAATCAAAGGCCGGGGATTATAAGCCCGAATGGCCTATGAATGAAGTGGGATTATTGATGAAGTTATCCGCCCGGTAACGCAAGGCGCGGACGGGCTTCTTTACAGCGGGCGGTTTACCAGTAAGCCGATAGCACCGCCGCCAGGATTTTTATCGTTACGGCGCGGGGTTAACCAAAATCTGACCAATCGAGCCACGGTCGGCCAGCTCCAGCGTCTGGCTGGCGTACTGGAACGGGAAGTGTGGCCAGGACGGCTGTGCGTAATACACCAGCAGTTCCACCTGACCATCAATCCACACGGTATCTTTCCAGCCCCGGTCTTCCGGCATCGGCGTCGCACCGTTGACATTGCGAACCTGGAACATCACCCCTTCAATATGGAACGATTGCGGCGCGTCGGCGCGTACCGTCCAACGCTCCCAGGTGCCCTGCTGGGCGGTGATATCAATACGCTGCGGATCCCAGCGCTGACCGTTAATACCCGGGTCGTCGCCCAACAGAATATCGCGGCTGCGAATGGGCGTGCCGCTCAGGAATTCGGTTGGCAGTATGCGCATCGGTAAGTTATCGGTCACTAACGGCAGAAGCCCCGTCGGACGCAGAGTCAGTACCAGCGTGGAGATCAGAATGCTCGACGGTTCAAAGAAGCCGCGAATACGCTCCATGATGCTGGCTGATTCACCGCAGGTGATCGATACTTCATCACCGTTGGTCATGTCTACCAACACTTCCCGACGCTCACCCGGTGCCAGCGAAATTTGCTTGGCCGACACCGGCGCTGGTAGGAACCCCTGATCGCTGGAGATAACGTGTAGCGGGCGGCCATCGCTCATCTGCAGCAGATAGCGACGGGAGTTAGAAGCATTGAGCAGGCGCAGGCGCACCCAGCCGCGCGAGACTTCCACGTAGGGCCCTTGTACACCGTTCACCAGCAGCGTATCGCCAACAAAGCCACCGCTGCCCGGTTCGTCGTATACCGGGGTACCGAAGTTGTCCAGGCGCTTGTCCTGAATGATCACCGGAAAATCGTCGACACCGTAGTGGTTGGGGAATGGTAAGGACTTACTAACTTCATCCTCGATTAACCACATCCCCGCCAGGCCGTTGTAAACCTGCTGCGCCATATGGTTCGGCGTATTGGCCTGATACCACAGAGTAGCCGCACTCTGGCGAATCGGCAGCACCGGCGCCCAGTCGGCGTTCGGCGTCATCATGCGCGCAGCGCCGCCGATGAGCGGTCCTGGAACCTGCAAACCGCGAACGGTCATGGCGACATTTTCAGTCAGTCGGTTGCTGTAAATAAGCTTAACGTCATCGCCTTTCCAGACGCGAATCGTTGGCCCGAGATAACGGCCATTGATCCCCCAGACGTTGGCGCGGGTGCCCTGAGAAAAGGACCAGTGCGTGCGCTGCATCGTTAAGAAAAGCGGCTGCCCGCGGCGGGACTCCAGCAACGGCGGAACCGGCAGAGGGAGTTGCTTTCCTGCGGCCTGCGCTCTCAGCGGCACGGCTCCCGCACAAAGCGCAACGCCCGAAGCCTGAATAAACTGACGCCGACTGAGTGACATATAAGCTCCATCAAAACTGACAAATCAAAAATGGGAAATCATTTTCCCAACAGCAAAACGCGCGGGCGCGAACCCGCGTGGCAATGCAATATTACACTTTACCGGCGGACTCACGCTCGGCAACTTCGCGATCCAGCTCGTCAATTTTGGCTTTCATCACTTCACGGCAATGCTTCGCCAAATCACGCACCTGGTCTTTACTCCACGCGCTGGTATCAATTGGTGGGAGCATTTCCACAATCACCAGACCGTTATTCCAGCGGTTGAGTTTAATCTTGTTCGACGTATTTGAAACGCAGACCGGAATAATCGGCACGCCCGCCGCAATGGCCGCGTGGAACGCGCCGGTTTTAAACGGCAGCAGGCCACGGCCGCGACTGCGGGTCCCTTCCGGGAACATCCAGAAAGAGATTTTGCGTTTATTAAACGAATTGACCACTTCCGCAATGGTACTGTGCGCGGCAGCGCGGTTATTACGGTCGATAAGCAGGTTCCCCGTCAGCCAGTAAATCTGGCCAAAGAACGGGATCCACACCAGGCTCTTTTTACCGACGGTCACGGTTGGCGGCTGCACAATATTCGCAGCCGTCACCATATCGTAGTTGTTCTGGTGGTTAGCAATATAGATAGCATTGCCGTAGCTCTCAGCATCGGCCGGTTTGCGGGTCTCGACCTTTAAACCAAAAATAGGCGCCATACGACCAAACATGCGACCAAAAGTGGAAACATGCTTTGGATTGCGCGGGCTGAACAAGCAATAGATACAGCCAAAGATACAGACCAGAATGCAATAAATGACAACAATAATGACACGTAAAATTAATAGCATAGCGTCCTCTGAACCCTGAACCGCTTAGAATTATACCCGTCATACCGAATGATAGCGCGCGCAATACGCACAGCCACCACAGACGATTCACGGGGCATATAAACACATCGTCCTTCAATCGACTCGCTGCCGCAAAACGCCGCTGCGTTTTGTGATCTCGCTTGAATGATGATGTGTATAGACCGGACAAGGCTTTGTTACTTGCAGACCCCTGCAAAAGGGTATTGTTAATCGCAATGACTGAATTAACAACGATTTTGTGTTTTCCCAATATTTCCCCCGCCTGACGACGGGGGAAAGGGATTACTCTTCGCAGTCGCCTGCCGAAGCACGCTGCGGCGAATCAATATCGACGCGATCGATTTTCTGCAGGCCGCGCATCAGCGTGCCACGACGCCCACGCTCACCGGTCACCTTCTGTAGCTCTTCCGGACGCAGTTTGATCTTACGTTTGCCCACGTGGAAGGTCAGCGTACTTTGCGGCGGCAGAATATACAGGTGCGCCAGGCTATCAACGCCGCTCGCCGCTTCCGCTGACGGGATGTTGATAATCTTGTTACCTTTGCCTTTCGACAACTGCGGCAGATCGCTTAATGGGAACATCAGCATGCGCCCCGCGCTGGTGATAGCCAGCAGCATATCCGACTCATCTTCCACCACCAGCGGCGGCATCACCTGAGCATTTTCCGGCAGTGAAATCAGCGCCTTACCGGCGCGATTACGAGCAACCAAATCGTTGAAGGTACACAGGAAGCCGTAGCCCGCATCGGAAGCCATCAGCAGTTTCCGATCGTCGTTTTCCATCAACATATGTTCGACCGTCGCCCCCGGCGGCAGCGTCAGCTTGCCGGTTAACGGCTCACCCTGTCCGCGCGCGGACGGCAGCGTAATCGGGTCGATGGCATAGCTGCGGCCGGTAGTATCGACAAAGACAACCGGCTGATTGCTCTTGCCTTTCACCGAGGCTTTCCAGCTATCGCCGGATTTATAGCTCAGCCCCTGCGCATCAATATCGTGTCCTTTGGCGCTACGCACCCAGCCCATCTGCGACAGCACGATCGTGACCGGCTCAGACGGCAGCATGTCATGGTCGCTCATCGCTTTCGCTTCTTCGCGCTCGCGCAGCGGAGAACGGCGATCATCGCCGAAGGCATCAGAGTCGGCCTGCAGCTCTTTCTTCAGCAGATTGCTCATCTTGCGTTCGGAGGCCAAAATTGCCTGCAGCTGATCGCGCTCTTTCGCTAAATCATCCTGCTCACCGCGAATCTTCACCTCTTCCAGCTTGGCGAGATGACGCAGTTTCAGCTCAAGAATCGCTTCCGCCTGGGTTTCGCTGATACCGAAGCGCGACATCAGCGCCGGTTTCGGCTCATCTTCCGTACGGATTATCTCAATCACTTCATCAATGTTGAGGAACGCGACCAGCAAACCTTCGAGGATATGCAGGCGTTTGAGCACTTTTTCCAGACGGTAATTGAGACGGCGGCGAACGGTATCACGACGGAAGGCTAGCCATTCGGTGAGGATCTCCAACAGGTTTTTCACCGCCGGGCGCCCATCGAGGCCAATCATGTTCAGGTTGATACGGTAGCTTTTTTCCAGATCGGTGGTCACGAACAGGTGGTTCATCACCGGTTCCATATCCACACGGTTGGAGCGTGGCACAATCACCAGACGGGTCGGGTTCTCGTGGTCAGATTCATCGCGAAGATCGTCAACCATCGGCAGCTTTTTATTGCGCATCTGAGCCGCAATCTGCTCCAGCACTTTGGCCCCGGAAACCTGATGCGGCAGCGCGGTAATCACTATCGCACCGTCTTCTTTTTTCCACACCGCACGCATGCGCACGGAGCCACGCCCGTTTTGGTAGATTTTACGAATTTCCGCGCGCGGGGTGATGATTTCCGCTTCCGTCGGATAATCTGGCCCCTGCACGATATCCAGCACTTCATCCAGTGTGGTATTCGGCTTTTCAATCAGGGTGATGGCCGCTTTGGCAACTTCACGCAGGTTGTGCGGCGGAATATCCGTCGCCATCCCAACGGCGATACCGGTGGTGCCGTTCAGCAGAATGTTCGGCATGCGAGCAGGCAGCATTTTCGGCTCCTGCAGCGTCCCATCGAAGTTAGGCGCCCAGTCAGCCGTGCCCTGGCCCAGCTCGCTTAACAGCAGCTCGGCGTATTTAGACAGACGAGATTCGGTATAACGCATCGCCGCGAACGATTTCGGATCGTCCGGTGCCCCCCAGTTCCCCTGACCATCCACCAGCGGGTAGCGGTAAGAGAACGGCTGCGCCATCAGTACCATCGCTTCATAGCAGGCGCTGTCGCCGTGCGGATGATATTTACCCAACACGTCACCGACGGTACGGGCGGATTTTTTAAATTTAGCACTGGCGTTCAGCCCCAGCTCCGACATCGCATAGACGATGCGGCGCTGTACCGGCTTTAAGCCGTCACCGATAAACGGCAACGCCCTGTCCATGATGACGTACATGGAATAGTTTAAGTAGGCGTTTTCCGTGAATTCATGTAGCGCAAGGCGCTCTGCCATATCGCTCATTAACTGGGGATCCTCAATCTGCATGCTGACCGTACGGACGGCAATATTGCCGCAGATAATACCCTATCTCACGTTCTGAGTCACAGGCCGTGAGATAGGTTGCAGGATGGTTAACGTAGCGGCAAATAAATATCCGTTTGTAGCTGATGCTCCGGTACGTCGTTGATGAAATTAAGGTAGTGGAAAAACACGGGCGCATCGCGCAGCGTCTCGCCGCTACCCGGCAGCCAGTCGCGGAACATCGCCCAAACGGTCTGGGAGAGATTGTCGAGCGAACCACTGTGCCGCCCAACGGCATAGCGGCCACCGGCAATTTCACCGTTAATCACGCCAAAATCATTTTCCGGGATAGCCGTCGTTACGCTACCGCAGATATCAAAACGAAAGGCTTCGGCAGAGGTGGTCGCCGGGTCATCCCAGGCGATACCAAAGGTTTGACTCTCAGATACCGGCGATAAACCGGTCCTTTTACGCCAGGCGATAAACGTCGCGGCGCTGTCGTTGACCAGCGCCGGGCTGCCGCGGTGTTGCAGCATCGCCACCTGAGTGTGCGGGAAATCGACTATTTTTACTTCCATCGTTTGCAGCTCCTGTGAGGCCATTTTCGGGACACGCTGGTGCCAGTCCAGCCAATCCGGCCGTTGGCGGAACTGACGGGGACTTTTACCCAATGCGCTTCTGAAGGCGCGGCTGAACGATTCAGGACTTTGAAACCCGGCATCAAGCGCTATATCAATCACCTTATCCTGCGGATTGAATGCCAGCCGCCAGGAAGCCCGACGCAGGCGTAGCCACTGAATATAGCGATACAGTGGCTGGCCGCTAAAAGCCAAAAACTGGCGATGAAAATGATAAGGTGAACAGCACGCCAGGGCGCTGAGTTTCTCCAGCGTTAGCGGCTCATCCAGATGGCGGGCGATATAGTCGCACACCATCGAGAAGCGCTCGCGATACGCCGTTGTGATTGCATCGTTCATTGCATCCTCCTGATGACCTACTTTGCCTTTTCGGCCAGGTATAATCCTGACCGATCTTGCGCAATGCAGTCGAAAGTGAGGCGCTGCGACAGGCGTTAATTACTGACTTTACGGATCTGCTTCACATCAATTTCGACTGAGTTCCAGTCTTTATCCACTTCACCCTGAATTTCAACCACGTCCTGCGGCGTGATGGTCTGGCCGTTCCAGCGCTTATGGTCGATGTCGACGTTCACGGTGCCGCTAGAATCCTTAAAAATATACAGATCGTCGGAAACGCGTTCGATAATGTTACCGCGCAGAGTGACCCAGGTATCGTCACGCATCGTTTTGGCGTTTGCCGCCGTGGTGACGGTACCGTTTGGACCGACGAAGCCGCCGGTTTGTGAAGTCGTGGTGCTCGTTGGGCCGGAAAAACCGCCCTGATTCGCAGCAAAAGCCGGCGCGGAAGCCAGCGCCAGAATAATGGCTACAGCAGCAATTTTTTTCATAATAAGCTCTCCCTTTTGTGGTTTCTGACACCTATTACACCTGCCAATTCTTAACAACTTCTTAAGGAAAAAAAAGATTTATTATTGCTGTACAGCAGCCGTATCGGCGCGGTTTACTTGGCTTATCGGGCCGTTGGCAAGGAGAGGCAAGTGCGAATTTTATTAGTGGAAGATGACAAACTCATTGGAGACGGTATCAAAACCGGGCTGGGGAAAATGGGCTTTAGCGTCGACTGGTTTACCCGCGGCGAAGAGGGAAAAATTGCGCTCTACAGCGCGCCGTATGATGCCGTGATCCTTGACCTGACGCTGCCCGGAATTGATGGGCTGGATATCTTGCGCGAGTGGCGCGAGAAATCCCATCGCGAACCGGTGCTGATTTTGACCGCCCGCGATGCCCTAAGCCAGCGCGTGGAAGGGCTGCGCCTCGGCGCCGACGACTACCTGTGTAAACCATTCGCGCTGATTGAAGTGGCGGCCCGGCTGGAGGCACTGATCCGCCGGGCGCACGGACAAACCAGCAGCGTCCTGCGCCACGGCGGCGTCGAACTCGATCCGGGAAAACTGGTCGCGACCCTCGACGGTGAGCCGCTGACGCTCAAGCCGAAGGAATTTGCCTTATTAGAGCTACTGCTCCGCAACGCCGGGCGTGTGCTGCCGCGTAAGCTGATTGAAGAGAAGCTGTACAGCTGGGACGAAGAGGTCACCAGTAACGCGATTGAAGTCCACGTTCACCATCTGCGCCGAAAACTCGGCAGCCATTTTATCCGTACCGTCCACGGTATCGGCTACACCCTGGGTGACCAATGAACCTGCTTCGCCGCCTGAGCCTGCGTTTCCGCCTGACGCTCCTGTTTATGCTGCTTGCCGCCGTGGCATGGTGTTTTGCCAGCGTCATCGCCTGGCAGCAGACCACCCACAAGCTCGATAAGCTGTTTGACACTCAGCAGATGCTGTTTGCTAAACGCATTAGCGCTATGGATTTCGCCGATCTGCCCACCTCCCGGCAGTGGGTTCGCGCGCCGAAAAAGATCAAGCACGGGCATCTGGACGACGATGCGCTGGCCTTTGCCATCTATACCGTGGACGGAAAAATGGTTCTGCACGATGGCGAGAATGGGCCATACATTCCATACCATTATCGTCGTGAAGGATTTGATGACGGCCGGCTGAGCAACGATGACGATCGCTGGCGTTTTCTGTGGCTCACCACCGCCGATAAAAAATACCGCATCGTAGTCGGCCAGGAGTGGGACTACCGCCGGGAAATGGCGCTCGACATCATTACAGGCCAGCTCACGCCCTGGCTTATCGCCCTGCCGGTGATGTTTTTACTGCTGATTTTACTGTTGAGCCGCGAGCTGGCTCCGCTGAAAAAACTGACCCGAACCTTACGCCAGCGCGATCCGGATTCCGCTGACCCGATCGATACCCACGGCGTGCCAAGTGAGGTCCGGCCGCTGCTCGATGCCCTGAATCAGCTTTTCCGCCGCACCCACGACATGATGACCCGCGAGCGCCGCTTCACCTCCGATGCCGCCCATGAACTGCGTAGCCCGTTGACCGCGCTGCGGGTACAGGCGGAGGTGGCGCAAATGTCGCAGGACGATCCGGAAAGCCAAAGCAAAGCGCTGAATCAGCTGCACACGGGAATCGACCGCGCCACCCGATTGGTAGAGCAGTTGCTCACCCTCTCCCGCCTCGACTCGCTGGAACAGCTCGCCGATGTGCAGACCGTCAATCTCGGCGATCTGCTGCAATCTTCGGTGATGGATATCTACCACTCGGCGCAAAAGGCCAATATTGAAATTCGCCTGCATTTACCTGCCCAGCAGGTCAGCCGTACCGCGCAGCCGCTACTGCTGAGTCTGCTGGTTCGCAATCTGCTGGATAACGCCGTGCGCTACAGCCCGACCGGCAGCGTGGTAGACGTCGCGCTCGCGCGCGACAGCTTCAGCGTGCGTGACAATGGGCCTGGCATCAGCCCCGAGGCGCTGGACCGTATCGGTGAACGCTTCTATCGTCCCCCGGGGCAAGATGAAACGGGCAGTGGATTGGGATTATCAATTGTGCAGCGCATTGCGGCACTGCATCAGATGTCGGTCAACTTTAGCAATGCGCCGGACGGTGGTTTCCGGGTTGAGATTCGCTGGTAGCGCCATTATTGCGTTTAAAGCAAAAGACTTTGCACATTTTGTACATTTAACTACTTTGTTGAGCCGAGTATCATTGCTGACAAACGCATTTTCTTGAGGACAAATAATGAGCAATATCCTGATCGTCAACGGCGCTAAAAAATTCGGCCACTCCAATGGCCAGCTTAACGACACCCTGACTGAAGTCGCGGAAACCTATCTGCGCGACCTCGGGCATGATGTTAAAGTCGTTCGCGCCGACAGCGACTATGACGTGAAAGCAGAAGTACAGAATTTCCTGTGGGCCGATACCGTTATCTGGCAGATGCCGGGCTGGTGGATGGGCGCGCCGTGGACCGTGAAAAAATACATCGATGACGTCTTCACCGAAGGCCACGGTTCCCTGTACGCCAGCGATGGCCGTACCCGTTCTGATGCCAGCAAAAAATACGGCTCCGGCGGCCTGATTCAGGGCAAAACCTATATGCTGTCCCTGACCTGGAATGCCCCAATGGAAGCGTTTACCGATAAAGAACAGTTCTTCCACGGCGTTGGCGTTGACGGTGTTTATCTGCCGTTCCACAAAGCGAACCAGTTCCTGGGAATGGAAGCGCTGCCGACCTTTATCACCAATGACGTCATCAAAATGCCGGACGTTCCACGTTATGTTGCAGAATACCGCGAGCATCTTGGGAAGATTTTTGCTTAACTGTGAGACTGGAATTAGAAGGAGTTAATCATGTTGACCGTTATTGCTGAAATCCGTACTCGTCCAGGCCAACACCACCGCCAGGCGGTACTGGAACAGTTTACGAAAATTATCCCAACCGTTCTCAAAGAAGACGGCTGCCACGGCTATGCACCGCTGGTTGATCATGCCGCTGGCGTAAGCTTCCAGACCACCGCACCGGACTCTATCGTGATGGTAGAAGTGTGGGAAAGCGTTGCGCATCTTGAAGCCCACCTGCAGACCCCGCACATGAAAGCGTGGAGCGAAGCGGTGAAAGGCGACGTTCTGGATACCACCATTCGTATCCTGGAAGCGGGCGTTTAAGCCCTCCTGGCCCCTCGCCATGGTGCAGAGGGGCACATCACCGTATTACCCCTCACCTGCTATGCTTATTCTGTCTTCATGTTTAACAGGAGGAATGGAATGGGCATTTTTAACTTTGTGAAAGAAGCCGGCGAAAAACTGTGGGACAGTCTGACTGACCATGGTGGGCAAGGCGATAAAGTCACCGAACACCTTAAAAAGCTGAATATTCCCGGCGCTGACAAAGTGCAGGTCAACATTACCGATGGCAAGGCTAGCGTTACCGGCGATGGATTAACGCAGGAGCAGAAAGAGAAAATCCAGGTTGCCGTGGGCAATATCGCGGGCGTCAGCGAAGTTGAAAACAACATCACGACAACCGATAGTCACGATGAAGCGACCTACTACACGGTCAAATCAGGCGATACCCTCAGCGCCATATCCAAAACGGTTTACGGCAACGCCAATCTGTATAACAAAATCTTCGAAGCTAACCGCCCGATGCTATCGAGCCCGGACAAAATTTACCCAGGCCAAACGCTGCGTATTCCGCACAACTAATGTTATGCAGAGTTCCCTCTCCCCATTAAGGGAGAGGGATATTTCTCTTACCAATACGGCTTCCAGCTTTGCGTCATGCGCACCAACGCCTCCACATAGAAGTAATCCCCCCAGCTACAGCACTCGTCGACCCCTTTATCGCTGGCGAAATGGTAAACCGAATGCTTGAGCACGCCGGTGCCCGGCTCGTCCACGCCCATCAGATAGTGTTTCGACAGCGATGACATCATGCCCATCGCCCACTGCTGATAGCGTTCGCGGTCTGGATCGGTCGTCGGCAGGTATTTCACCAGTTCCAGCAAACCGCAGACCGCAATTGCAGCCGACGACGAATCGCGCAGCGCGTCGGTTCCCACCAGCGCCAGATCCCAATGGCAAATCGCATCTTCCGGTAGGCGGTTAAGGAAGTAGTTAGCCAGCTTTTTCGACAGCTCAATCAACTCCTTATCACCGGTGTAGAGGAAGCTCAGCATAAAACCATAAATGCCCCACGCCTGCCCGCGCGACCAGCACGAGTCGTCCGCATAGCCCTGCTGAGTTTTACCAAAGCGCGGCGCACCGGTCTGCACATCCATATAGTAGGTGTGATAGGTCGATGCATCGTCGCGTACCAGGTATTTTGCCGACTGGCGAACGTGCGCCCGCGCAGCGTCAGCAAATCGCGGATCGCCGGTCTGCTCGCTCGCCCAATAGAGCAGCGGCAGATTCATGGTGCAGTCGATAATCATGCGCCCCGCCTGCTCCGGATCAGTCAGCACGCCCCATGCCTGGATAATTTCCGCTTTACGATGGAAGCGTTCTAACAGCGCTTCCGCCGCCTGAAGCGAAAATCCTCGCGCATCGCGATTACCGGTCAGACGCCACGCTGCGACGCAGGAGAGCGTATACAGGAAGCCCAAATCGTGAGTATTGGTGTCCTGCCGTCCGGCAATACGCAGGCCAAATGAACGGACGTGTTTTTCGGCCAGCGCACGGTATTTCTCATCCCCGGTCATTTCCCACGCCAGCCAAAGCTGGCCGGTCCAGAAACTGGTGGTCCATTCCACATTTTCCGTTAATGGGTAGTAACCCTTCACACAGGCTTCAGCCGGGAATTTATCACCGAAATCCGTTAAATGACGGCTAATCAGCTTAAGGACGTGGCTGCGCGCCGAGCACAGTTCATCATTAAACGCCTGAAGATTCACGGGAGCCCCCGGATATTCACGCAGTTTTTCCAGAGCGATATGGTTTAACATTTTCGGTTCCTTTATTCAGTAGTGCTTATTTAGAAATACCGTTTTCAGCCATATCCAGCGCCGGCCGGCGGTGATTCTGGCGTTTACAAGCGGATAAGGTAAAAGCAGAGACCAGCGTGAATAACAGCGCAATGCCGCCCATAATCATATATGTCTTCTCAAACCCGATACGGTCGTATAATAAACCTGCAGGTGAAGAGACCACCACGTTACCGATATACAACATGGCCTGATAACCCAGTAAATACATGGTGGCATTGACGCGTTTATCGAAGTGTTCAGCGATATATTTAAAGACCGAAACCAGCAGCAAACAAATTTCTAAACCGTACAGCGGTTTGATGACAGAAATAAGCAGGTGGGAATCGCACATCCCTGAAATAATCAGACGTGCCCCTACTAATGCTCCCACTATCAGTAGCCCGCGTTTGGCGCCAATATAGTTCACAAACATTGGCATAAAGATATACATGACGAATTCAGTGCCAGACTGTACCGTTCCAAGTAGGCCGAATACGGTATTGCCTTCGTGAACATCGCTGAAGAAGGTCACGAAGTAGCGTGAGAACTGCTGTTCAGCGACAAACATCATCCACGCAACGCCCGCAACGTACAGACAGAAAGCCCAGAATTTACCGCTTTTCAGCAGGTCAAAAACGTCCTTCAGGACAATCTTATCTTTTGAGATCACCGCGTCAGCATTACTGGTCTGAGTATCGACCTTCAGACTCATCAACACGGCCAGCATCACTAGCGATGTCACGCTGCCCATAATGAAGTTATAGGCTGGTGAGATATTGAATAACAGACCGGAGAATGATGATGCGACCGCCCAACCGAGCGAACCCCACATACGGATCTGACCAAACTCCATGCTGTTAAGGCGACTGTAGCGATCGGCGTAGGATTCACAGGCAGCGACGCCCGCATACCATGCAAAGCTAAGATAAATGGCCCCGACGACGATCCCCACCATGGTATGGGTGAGCAGCAGCGGCTGGTAAACATAAATAAAGAACGGCGCCATTAAGGCCGACATGACCACTACAAAATAAAGCAGATATTTACTCATGCCTATTTTATCGAGAATGTAGCCATAAATCGGTTTAAGGATCACCGAAAATATACCGTTCACAGCAAATACGGTACCGATCACTGCACCGCTTAATTCTGCCTTCTGCCCCAACCAAATGGCAAACAGGCCAATACTGGCTGACCAGGTAAAAAAGTATAAAAAGATAAAAGAACTTATTTTGTAATATTCCAGTCTGTTTTGAGACGATATCTTTTCCATACAGCCCTCGACAAAACGTTGTAGGGTGCACGCTCTGAATATTTATTTCAGATCGCGCCAGAGGTTTTTTATTAAAACTATTTTTAAATATGCAGAGAAAGGGTTTTCCCGCAGACGTTATCCGTAACTTCCAGCGTATTATTTTGTATACGTAACGTTGGCAATATCGGCTGTCGCGTGTCGCTATCGCCGCTGGCGTTGACTGCACAGCACAGCCAGTGTTCACCCGCGTCAATCTCACCGGTTAGGGTCGGAATAACCGCGCACTCAGCGAACATCACGCTGCTGTTCGGCGGGGTGACGACGCTGTCGCCCCGACGGAACGGCGCTTGCGGAGCAATATCCGCAATCACGCTCATACCGTTGACGGCGCGCACTCGGCTCCACTGCCCGCCGGTTTCAGCATCAGCCTTTATCACCGCAAAGCCACCTTCTACCGTTTGCAGACGCCGTGCCGAGGTCACATGGTGAACGCGTACGTGCCAGTCGCCGCACGGAATGAGCCAGGTATCAATCTGTACATCGTGCCACGGCAGCCAGCGGGAGTAGATGGCACCATCCTGCATTTCCACGCTGTCGCACTCCCGGCGACCGCGCCAGTAGTTGTCGTTATCCGATAGCAGCAGCATTGAGTCGCAGGCCGCATGCTTGATGCCGTAGCGCCCCCGCTCAATGGTGAAACCAAAGCGGGTGGAATAGGCAAATTTGGTGTATTTCGCCTCGGTGTTAACGTAGTTGTTCAGCTCCAACTGACCGGAAGTCAGCATCACCACATGCTGTGAATTTTCATGGTGCTGCAGAATTTGCTGGGCGGGGACAATTGCGTGAACTGGTGCCAGTTCTGGCAACGGCAGTTCTTGCGCCTGCCAGAAGTCGCTGTCCGCCGGCAATGCCATAATCAGAAACACCTTCAGCGCCCAGTACGGCGATCCCGGCGAGTTATAGTCTTCGCACATCGCCAGATTAGGGTAGGCAAAACCAAGCGTTAAGATGCCATCACGGTCGAAAATCGGCTGTTCCAGCCACCAGCGTAAGTGACGCAGAATAAGACCTTTCACCACGCCCGGAGAGAAAACGTCCAGCCCGGCAAAAGCCACGCCGCTCCAGAACGCGACCATAGCGAAACGGTAGGTCAGGCTGCGACCGAACGGCACCGAAGCGCCATCTGCGGCGCTGAGATAGATAAAATCTTTCGCGAACAGGCCGGCGCGTTCGCGCAGCGTCGCCGCACGAACGGGATCATCCTGGGCATTCAGGGTGGCGTAGATCAGCCCATAGAAATGGAATGCCATGGAGATGTAGTAATCCTTTGGTCGGCCAGGACCGTCGGAGTACCAGCCGCCCCCCAGGTAGTAGGCTTCCATCATGTTAAAGCGGCGGTCAATCGCCGCTTGGTCATACGGCATTCCGGCGCGTTTAAAACCGAGCTGAACGATGATGGCAAAGTAATTCCAGTTGCTATCTGGCATCTGGGCATCGGTAATTTGATTGAGCCAGCGGTGCAGGTTCTTCAGCTCGGTTTCGCTAAAGCGATCGGTGAGTGTATCCTGCAGCAGCGCCAGCCCCAGCCCGTAAGCCGCCATTTCGACCAGACGCTGATCGTACGGCCCGGTCTCCCCCCAGTAAGAGGGGCTTTGTGGATCGGTACCCAGCTTAATCGCGTTGATGTATTTCTCGCTAAACGGCACATCAGCACCACCGGCCATGAGAGGAAACAGCCCCCAAAGCGCTCTCGATAAGCCCTCCATTTCGGCAATCCCGGTGCTGTAATGCGCACAGGTTTTTCCCAGTGAGAACTGCGCGACGCCTGCGGGAAATTGCTTATCGAGAGCGCTTAGCATCGTCATCAGCGCCTGCGTAACCTCTTCTCTGGATGACAATATTTTTGATATTTCCATCACTGTCCTGCCCCTCTATGTAACCATCCTCGAAAGTGGCTCAAGCATAGAGAATCCAGGCGTTGAAGAAATGTTAACCCGGTCACAACTGATAGTAATGTCTGAACCGCCGCTTGATAAAATTTAAAACAGTGGTTTAGTAGTGAGATTAATGTCGGAAAAGTTTAAAAATATTGCACATGACTTCATCCTTGAATGCTGAGCATCTGGAGCTGATCACACTGAATGACACCGTCGCGTCATTCAGTCGCCTTTTTGCTAATACCGTGCGCTACCATCACTGGCATCAATGTCTGGAAATTCTCTACGTTGAAGAGGGGTTTGGCGTAGTGATCGTGGATAATCGTCAGTACACCATGCGCCCCGGCCGGCTCTTTTTCTTCCCGCCGTTTACGCTGCATAAAATTATGGTCGATGAGAAGGCTCAGCACTGCTATCGGCGCACCATTATTCATGTCGATCAGCACGCAATTGCTAAACTTCTTCAGCATTTCCCCAATAATCACCACCGTCTGCAAGCGCTATCCGCACGCGGACGCCCGGCATTTGTTGCTGATTTGGCCGACGTTCATTCTCATATCGATAATCTATTCAGTCTTTATGCCCGCACGGCCAACACTTCTGGGTTGAGCACCGAGCAGATAGCTACGATGCTGATGACGCTGTTCAGTATGCTACCGCCGGTGCAGGAAAAAATGGCCGAACCCGAGCAGGGTATCGCCACACCGGTGATGTTCTGGATTGAGGAGAATTATCGGCTGAAGTTCAGCCTTGATGCGCTGGCGACAGAGTTAGGGAAATCACGCAGCTATCTGTCGCGCCGATTCCATGCCGAAACCGGAGAGCATATTCACGATTATCTCAATACCCTACGCCTGCGCCGCGCCTGTGAACTTCTGCTACACAGCGCGATACCAGTCAACGAAATTGCCTTACAGGTGGGGTTTTCCGAAGTGACCTACTTTATCAGTTCCTTTAAGAAGGGGATCGGCGAGACCCCCTTGCAGTACCGAAAAAATCATCTCCACATCAATTCGTTAGCGAAAAACCGACGGTAGCCATAGCGAGATAATCGGGATATAGGTAATCGCCACTAGCACAGCAAACAGCGCCAGATAGAATGGCAGCATCGATTTCACCACCTGTTCAATTTTGACCCCGCTCACCGCGCTGGCAACAAACAGCACCGATCCAACCGGTGGCGTAATCAGGCCAATCCCCAAATTGGTCATCATGATGATGCCAAAATGGACCGGGTTGATTCCCAACTGAACAACCACCGGTAGCAAAATAGGCGTCAGAATAAGGATCAGCGGCGCCATATCCATCAGGCAACCTAAAAGCAGCAGCATGACATTGATAATCAACAGAATGATGTATTTGTTATCCGATAACGTCAGCAGCGCGGCGGATATTTGCTGCGGCAAATCCACCAGCATCATTACGGAACCAAAGGCCGCAGCAAAGGCAATCAGCACCATCACCATCGTCACCGTTTTAATCGTACGGTGAATCAGCTTAGGAAAGTCCCTGAACTTGTATTCACGATAGACAAAGAAGGTGACAAACATGGCCCAAATACAGGCGATTGCGCCCGATTCCGTCGGCGTAAAGAAGCCCGAGAGAATACCGCCGGAAATGATGACGATGGTGATCAGTCCCCAAATCGCATCTAACGCAATTTTAACTTTGCGGCGAAATTCCACCTTTGGCTCTTTGGGGTAGTTATTCTTGCGGGCAGAAAAAAGGCACAGCACAGTCAAGGTACCGCAAAGTACAAACGTCGGAATAATCCCGGCGAGGAACATCGCGGGGATCGTCACCGCCGCGGTGTTAGCCACAATGGCAAACAGCACCGAGTTATGGCTAGGCGGTACCAGAATTGCCTGTACCGAGGCGCTTGCCGTTAGCACAGCACCAAAAGTCCGCGGATAGCCTTTACGTTCCATTTCAGGGATCAGTACCGAACCGATCGATGCCGTATCAGCAACCGATGATCCTGAGATCGCGCCAAACAGCGTTGAAGCGAGAATATTGACCAACGCTAAGCCACCGCGGATCCAACCGACAAACAGCCCGGCAAAATCCACCAGTCTTCGCGCCATTCCCCCTTCCGCCATAATCGCCCCCGCAAAAACAAAGAACGGTACGGTCAGCAAATTTACGTTATCCGTACTGTGAAAAATGGTAATAATCAGGCCATCAAGAGAGAAATCGGCAAATACCGTCACAACCGCCGCCGTCAGGCCAACGGCATATGCCACCGGCATCCCTACCGCCATCAGCACAACAAAGGTTCCAACAAACACCAGCAACGTCATATCCATCACGCACGCTCCTTAATGACCCACCGTTGGTGAACCGTACTGCACCAGCTCTCGGCGCGTTTGCGGCCCACAGAGTAACTTTTCAATCACGAATAGCAGTGTGAAAAACGACCCTAATGGAATTGGCAGATGCGTAATGCCCGACGTCAGCAGCGGCAGTGATGGCACAATATCTTGCCAGGCATCGATACAACCTAAAATGCCCCATCGGATAATAAACAGGCAGGTCACCAGCATGGCCAGGTCGACGAAAAGCCGCAGCCCTTTTTTGGCACTATCGGGAATATGGTCAACCAACATCGTGATGGCAATATGTCCGCCTGCGCGATAGGCCGCCGCCGCGCCGACGAAGGAGAAAGTGATCATGCAGATTTGCGACAGCGGTTCCGGCCAACTGGTAGAGGCATACGGTAAAAAATCGAGCCAACCGGGAAAATCCGGCCGAAAGCGAGCATAAATACCGACCAGATAAATAAATGTCATAAATAGCAGACTCATTCCTGACAGCCAAATGCAGACGCGGTAAACCCCATCCATGAGTAGAATGTATAAATTCTTCATTGTCTCTCCGTAAAAATAAATAAAGGCAGACCAACGCCCCTGGCCTGCCTTAGAAAATTACCGGGTATTCTGAATGGCCTGCATTAGCGAGCTGAACTGCTGGCTATATTTTTCGCGTACCGGCGCGGTGGCATCCACAAACGGTTGTTTATCGACATCAATAAACTGGACGCCCTGCTGCTGCAGTTTCTTCGTGGATTTTTCCACATACTGGGCCCACAGGACGCGCTCTTCGGCCTGGGCCTCTTTAGCCAGTTTGGCAATTAACGCCTGGTCATCAGACGACAGCTTTGCCCATTTCTTTTTTGAAAACACCAACACTTCGGGAATCATAAAGTGCTCGGTTCTGTCGAAATATTGGGTGCCGGCAACCACATAGTTTTCCGTATCAAAGGTCGGCTCGTTATTCTCCGCGGCATCAATCACACCGGTTTGCAGGCTCGCAAAAACATCACCGACGGCCAGCACGACAGGGTTAGCCCCCATGGCTTTGAAAGCATCAAGGCCAATAGGGTTATTTTGCAGACGAATTTTCACCCCCTTCAAATCAGCCAGCGTTTTCACCGGCTTTTTGGTAATCAGGCTTCTCGAACCGGCATCCATCCATCCCAGAAATATCAGCCCAAGGTTGCTATCCGTAATTTTTTGTCCCAACTGCGTACCAACATCACCGTCCAGTACATGATGGAGATGATCCATATCGCGAAATACGAATGGCATATTGAAGACGCTGACTTCGGGAAGAATGCCGCCAACCGGCGCCATTGAGACTCGTAGAATATCAATGGCTCCGGCCCTTGCTTTCTCCAGCGTAGCCCCTTCATCCCCCATTTGCCCGCTGGGGAACATCTTTATCGACAGGCGTCCGTCGGTTTGTGCGCTAAGCTTGTCTCCCATATGAATCACCGCCGCCGTCGTGGGATAATCGGCCGGATGCACGTCGGAAGCGATAAATACCGTTTTGGCCATCGACACTGAAGATGCCATTAAAAGAGCAAGCGAAATAATCCCTGAAATTACATTTCTATTTTTCATAATTGTCCTATCAAATATATTTATAAAAAATGGGTTGTATTAATCAGCACCCCATATATTCGCCAGTAAAACTATGCAAAAAGACGAAATGATTCTGTGATAGATAACCAAAAAGAAAAAGGATTTCAAATTAATAAAAAATGCGTTTGAAATAATTAATCTATATTAATTCATATAAAATCATTTTCATAATAAATAAAAAGAGGGACAAGTCCCTCTTTTTATTTATCGGACAACTCAGGCTCTAACTAACGGAAATGCCCCGGTAACCACAACGAAATCATCGGGATATAGGTGATAATAATCAGCACCAGGAACAGCACGCAGTAGAACGGAATCATCGCCTTCACGACGGTTTCAATTTTCTGCCCGCTTACCGCGCTGGCGACAAACAGCACTGACCCCACCGGCGGCGTGATAAGCCCAATCCCCAGGTTCATCATCATGATGATGCCGAAGTGCACCGGATCAATACCCAATTGGACCACCACCGGTAGCAGGATCGGCGTCAGGATCAGGATCAGCGGTGCCATGTCCATCAGGCAGCCCAAGAGCAGTAGCATGATGTTGATAATCAGCAAGATAACGTACTTATTATCCGACAGAGATAGTAGCGCAGCGGAGATCTCCTGCGGCAACCCCACCAGCGTCATCACCGAACCAAAGGCGGCGGCAAAGGCAATCAACACCATTACCATGGTCACCGTTTTGATCGTACGGTGGATCAGTTTCGGGAAGTCTCTAAACTTGTATTCCCGGTAGATAAAGAACGTCACAAACATGGCCCAGATACAGGCGATGGCACCGGATTCGGTCGGCGTGAAAAAGCCGGAAAGGATCCCGCCGGAAATAATGACGATGGTGATAAGCCCCCAGATAGCATCAGAGGCAATTTTCAACTTTCGTCTCAGCTCAACGCTCTCTTCCTTCGGATAGTTATTTCTGCGTGCGGCAATCATACACATGATGATAAGCGTAAAGCAGAGCACCAGCGTGGGGATGATGCCGGCCAGGAACATCGCCGGGATGGTCACCGCCGCCGTATTCGCGACGATGGCAAACAGCACCGAGTTATGGCTTGGTGGAACTAAAATCGCCTGCACTGACGCGCTGGCGGTCAGCACCGCGCCGAATGAGCGCGGATAGCCCTTACGCTCCATCTCAGGGATCAGTACCGATCCTATCGAGGCCGTATCGGCAACTGACGATCCTGAAATCGCACCAAACAGCGTTGAGGCCAGAATATTCACCAGCGAAAGTCCGCCGCGGATCCAGCCGACGAACAGCCCGGCAAAATCCACCAGCCTTCGCGCCATTCCCCCTTCGGCCATAATCGCCCCCGCAAAGACGAAAAAGGGAATGGTCAGGAGATTGACGTTATCGGTGCTGTGGAAAATGGTGATAATCAGACCATCCAGTGAGAAATCAGCAAATGCCGTGACCACGACAGCAGTCAACCCAACGGCATATGCCACCGGCATTCCCACCGCCATCAGCACGACGAAGGTCACCACAAATATAATCAGCGTTAAGTCCATGGGTGCGCTCCTTAGTGGCCGACTTTCGGCGAGCCGTACTGCACCAGTTCGCGGTGCGATTGCGAGCCGCACAGCAGTTTTTCAACCACGAACAGCAGCGTAAAGAACGATCCCACCGGGATGGGCAGGTGCGTAATGCCGGAAGTCAGGAACGGTAACGACGGCACCACATCCTGCCAGGCATCCATACAACCAATAATTCCCCAGTGAATGATAAACAGGCATGTTGCCAGCATGGCCAGATCGACAAACACCGACAGCGTTTTTTTCATCCCCGGATTGATATGATCGACCAGCATCGTGATGGCGATATGGCTGCCCGCGCGATAGGCCGCAGCAGCACCCACAAATGAGAAAGTGATCATACAGATCTGAGAAAGTGGCTCCGGCCAACTGGTTGAGGCATGCGGTAAAAAGCCCAGCCATTCGGGAAAATCAGGTCGAAAACGCGCGTAGATCCCCACCAGATAGATAAACGTCATAAATAAGAGGCTGATCCCTGACAGCCAAATACAGATCCGATACACGCCATCCATGACCAGGACATAGATATTTTTCATTGTTATCTCCAGATCAAAACGGGCAGACCGGCGTTCGCCGGCCTGCCGCCACGTGCATTATTTGGTGTTCTGAATTTCCTGCATCAGCGTGCTGAACTGCTTACCGTACTTCTCACGCACCGGCGCGGTAGCCTCGATAAACGGCTTTTTATCTACCGGAAGGAATTTCACCCCCTGGCTTTGCAGTCGCTGCTTCGATTTCTCGACATAGTCCGCCCACAGCACGCGCTCTTCGGCCTGGGCTTCTTTCGCCAGCTTCATGATAAGCGTCTGATCTTCCGGAGAGAGTTTGCTCCATTTACGCTTCGAGAAAGCCAGCACTTCCGGGATCATAAAGTGCTCGGTGAGGTCGAAATACTTGGTACCTGCCACCACGTAGTTTTCAGTATCAAAGGTCGGTTCGTTGTTTTCCGCCGCATCGATCACCCCGGTTTGCAGGCTGGCAAAAACATCCCCCACCGGCAAAACGATCGGGTTGGCACCTAAAGCTTTGAAAGTATCGAGACCGATTGGGTTATTTTGCAGGCGGATTTTTACCCCTTTCAGGTCATCCAGCGTGGTCACCGGCTTTTTGGTTATCAGGCTACGTGAGCCCGCATCCATCCAGCCGAGAAAAACCAGCCCAAGATTACTGTCGGAAATCTCCTGCGCCAGCTTCGTTCCCACATCGCCATCCAGCACCTTATGCTGATGGTCCATATCGCGGAAAACGAACGGCATATTAAAGACGCTCACCTGAGGAAGGATGCCACCCACCGGTGACATAGAGACACGCAGAATATCGATAGCGCCAGCGCGCGTTTTTTCCAACGTGGTACTTTCATCCCCCATCTGCCCACTCGGGAACATCCGGATGGAAAGCCGGCCATCGGTTTGCGCGCTGAGCTTTTCCCCCATGTGGATCACCGCCGCGGTGGTCGGATAGTCGGCCGGATGCACATCAGACGCGATGAACACCGTTTTTGCCATTGCCGCCGCAGAGCCCATCAGTAACGAGAAAGATAAAACGCTTACTGCCAGTTTTCTTCTTAACATAGACGATTCTCTTTTGATTAAAGATAAATTTCACCATGCGAATCAATTGCCAGCACAGATTGACGTCCATGTTCAGAAGTATGTTTTATATCCAGCGGATGAATATGGTAGAAGTCATACAACTAAAGTGTGACCTGTCATACCAAATTTTAAAATGGCATTTCATAAATCACAGAAGTTAGAATTGAATCGATTAATTTGCCTATGCAAAAGGCGATGATGAGAAGTGGTCACCGCGTTCCGGCAATAAAAAAGGAGACGCAAGCGTCTCCTTATAGGTAATGGCCTTTACTTTGCAAGGGATTAGGCTTCGATATCCGCCATATCGCCTTTTTCCTGCAGCCAGTTACGACGATCTTCTGAACGCTTCTTGGCCAACAGCATATCCATGGTGGCATCGGTCTGCTGCTCATCTTCATCGGTAATGAAAAGCTGCACCAGACGACGGGTATTGGGATCAAGCGTGGTTTCACGCAGCTGCATTGGGTTCATTTCGCCCAGACCTTTAAAGCGCTGCACGTTAGGCTTGCCTTTTTTACGCTTGAGCTGTTCCAGCACGCCCGCTTTCTCTTCTTCGGTCAGGGCGTAGTAAACCTCTTTGCCCAAATCGATACGGTACAGCGGCGGCAGTGCAACGTAGACGTGGCCTTCTTTCACCAGCGCACGGAAGTGCTTCACAAACAGTGCGCACAGCAACGTCGCGATGTGCAGACCATCGGAGTCCGCATCCGCAAGGATACAGATCTTGCCATAGCGCAGCTGGCTAAGATCGGAGCTGTCCGGATCGATACCAATTGCCACGGAAATGTCGTGCACTTCCTGCGATGCCAGGACCTCATCCGAAGAGACTTCCCAGGTGTTAAGGATTTTCCCCTTCAGCGGCATGATCGCCTGATATTCACGATCTCGAGCCTGTTTCGCAGAACCGCCCGCAGAATCACCTTCGACAAGGAACAGTTCGGTACGGTTAAGATCCTGCGCGGTGCAGTCAGCCAGTTTACCCGGCAGCGCAGGGCCGCTGGTCAGCTTTTTACGCACCACTTTTTTCGCCGCACGCAGACGTCGCTGGGCGCTGGAAATGGCCATTTCAGCCAGCAGCTCTGCCGACTGAACGTTCTGGTTCAGCCACAGGCTAAAGGCATCTTTTACCACGCCGGAAACAAACGCCGCGCACTGGCGTGAAGAAAGGCGTTCTTTCGTCTGACCGGCAAACTGCGGATCCTGCATCTTCACGGAAAGCACGTAAGCGCAGCGATCCCAGATATCTTCCGCCGACAGCTTCACGCCGCGCGGCAGAATATTGCGGTACTCGCAGAATTCGCGCATGGCGTCCAGCAGGCCCTGGCGCAGCCCATTGACGTGGGTACCGCCCTGCATGGTAGGGATAAGGTTAACGTAGCTTTCGGTGAGCAGTTCACCGCCTTCCGGCAGCCACAGCAGCGCCCAATCCACCGCTTCGGTTTCACCGGAGAAATTACCCACAAAAGGTTTTTCCGGCAGCAGCGGCAGGCCGTTTACCGCTTCGCTCAGGTAATCGGTCAGGCCGTCGGCGTAGCGCCAGGTCTGTTCTGTATCGTTAACTTTGTCTTTAAAGACGATTTCGACGCCGGGGCAAAGTACCGCTTTGGCTTTCAGCAGGTGGCTTAAGCGGGAAGCGGAAAAGCGCGGGCTGTCAAAGAAGCTTTCATCCGGCCAGAAGTGCACGCTGGTCCCGGTATTACGTTTACCGCAGGTGCCGGAAACGTGCAGATCTTCCACTTTTTCACCGTGTTCAAAGGCGATGCTGTAAATCTGTCCGTCGCGACGGACGTTCACCTCAACGCGCTTTGACAAGGCGTTAACCACCGAGATCCCCACGCCATGCAAGCCGCCAGAGAACTGGTAGTTTTTGTTGGAAAATTTACCGCCCGCATGCAAACGACAGAGGATCAGCTCAATAGCCGGTACCCCTTCTTCCGGATGGATGTCGACGGGCATGCCGCGGCCGTCATCGATAACTTCCAATGACTGATCGGCATGAAGGATAACCTCGACGCGTTTTGCGTGTCCGGCCAGCGCTTCATCCACACTGTTATCAATAACTTCCTGACCCATATGGTTAGGGCGTGTGGTATCTGTATACATCCCCGGGCGGCGGCGAACCGGCTCAAGCCCGGTGAGTACCTCAATGGCATCAGCGTTATAAGAAGATTGCGTCATGATCTATTCGTAGGTAGTTGGCGCTGCTTAATGCAACCCCAGAAAATCGATAATCTGTGTGAAGTGATCTTCGAAGCCGGTAAATGCATGATTACCGCCCTCCTCTACCGTTTGACGGCAAGAGGCGAAATAGTCCACGGCCTGGCGATAATCAAGCACTTCATCGCCGGTTTGCTGAAGCAGCCAGATAAGATCCGGCGCCTCAAGGGGATCAATTTGCATCACTTTGAGATCGTAAATATGGCGAGACTCTAGCACATATTGTTGCCCGGTGTAGGGATTCTCGTTCGGGCCAAGAAAATTCGCCAACAGCTCAAACGGCCTCATTGCCGGGTTCACGACCACCGCAGGCAGCATGAAACATTGCGATAGCCAGGTGGCGTAATAGCCGCCAAGCGACGACCCGACAATCCCCAGCGGTTCACCGCCGTTCTTCAACACCAACGCCTCAAGCAGCTCGGCCGCCTGAGCTGGGTAAGCGGGTAGCTGCGGGATCAGCATATTCACATCTGGATAGTGTTCTGCCAGCCACTGCTTAAGCGCAGTGGCTTTCGCTGACCACGGAGAGCTGTTGAATCCATGCAGATAGAGAAGCGTTGACATCAATAGCCTTCAGATGCGGTATCAGGATGGAACTTCACCCCGGCCAAACGACAGACTTCGGTCGTCAGTGAGCCATCATCATGCAGCTCCAGCCAGCGCCATCCGGGTGAAACAGTATCCAGAGTAAAGTTCGAACAGTGTGGTTTAAACTGCACGCAGGTCGACGGCGTCGCCATAATACGGCGACCGTTCCAGTCCACGTCCATCTCCTGATGGATATGACCACAGAGCAGATTTTTCACTCGAGGGTAACGCGCCAGCACGCCATCCAGCGCCCCGGCGTTACGTAAGCTGTGCTGATCGAGCCAGCTACAGCCCGAAGGCAGCGGATGATGATGCAGCAACAGCAGCGTATGCCGTTCTGGCGCTTCGGCCAGCCGTTTCTCCAACCATTCCAGCTGAAAGTCACTCAGTTCACCGTGGGGCACGCCGAAAACCTGGCTGTCCAACAGTAAAATCTGCCAGCGTTCACCGATCATCACGCGCTTCGCCGGCGAGATCCCCGCCTCTTGAAGCGTGCTGTACATCGAAGGCTGAAAATCGTGATTCCCCGGTAACCAAACGCAGGGTGCAGAAAAACTCGCGATGCCATCAGCAAAGTGCTGATAGGCCGCGGATGAGTGATCCTGCGCTAAATCACCGGTTGCAACCACCAGGTCTACATCACGCGCAGAGGCATGGATGGCCTGCAGGACAGCATGATAGCTTTCCCAGGTATTCACCCCTAATAGCGTTTCATCCTTCTGGGCAAACAGGTGAGTATCAGTAATTTGCAGTACCCTGACACTGGCCCCACCAGCCAGAGGAAGGTTTAAAAGGCTTTCCAAATGGTGTCCTTAGGTTTCACGATGCAAACATACACATCATCCTCTCAGGCGGCTTTTCGCTGGCAGCGTCATTGATGCCACCTGAAGGGTGCTATGTACAAACCGGAATCGCCATCGCTCCATGTGCTAAACAGAATCGCAGCCAATCGGCCAGAAACTGATTAATTTGATGCTTTTCGTCGCGTTGATGCAACTTTTTATTTGGATAATCATACCGCGCTTTGA
>PPYF01024626.1_pt1 | contig 49847 bp, 40 predicted proteins | sample 1559871 | NCBI WGS metagenome assembly PPYF01 (sample SAMN08240021, study PRJNA423297) | Human gut metagenome, whole genome shotgun sequencing project.
GTATCTTTTTACTGTATTTCTATTTGCAAGCAGGAAAACACAGGTTATTTCTTAATATCCTTTTGTTTGGGAAACTCCGCTCTCCCATTTGCTTACAGCCTGTGCAGAGATCCCCAGTTTTTCAGCAAGCTGTGCCTGAGTAAGTTCTTTCAGCTTTCTTAAAAATGAAATTCTGTCTCCAAATGATTCCGGGAGGCGGATATTTGCTGTTCTCTTATTTGTATTCTCATCCATATTTTCACCCATTCAACTTTCCTGATTACAGTTTTACAGTTTGGCTTTACTCAACATTTATTCAGCATTAATATTGCAGTTGTGATCATAATTCTCACAACTATACAAGGTTAGGTTTATCTGATAAAACGGCGCGTCGTCTTGTTTAAGATACTAACAGCATATCTGGAATCTGTGTGCATTTACAAGCAACCGTCAGTTGTTTTTTCGATTTTTTCGATAATTCAACCATTGGTTGTTTCCGTTTCATCACTTATTATATCAAAGGAATGGATTAATAGAAAGAATATCAAGCAGATTGCCGTTCAATATATGCAATACACATTTAAAAAAACAGCAGACGGATGCTCACCATCCATCTGCCGTCTCTTCTGTTTCCCCACACAATCCTCTCACAAACTGCTCCTGTGTTATAATCCCTTCCCCAAGCTCACCGGAACTTTTCATGAACATCTCAGCTCTGCGCCGGTCCAGATAAAATTCCCAATACGGCATCCGGTTGTGCGCAGAATTTGCAATACTCCTTATCTGCCAATAAACATCATCCTTTGGATCTTTTGCATCGCCTGTATCCCACACCGGAATCCCTGCCCCGCTTTCGTATAATTTCCCGGCGAAATTCTGCAGTACCTCTTCCAGTGCCTGAACTGTCTCTTTTGGATATTCCGCTGCCCTATTTACAACAAAGATATCGCTGATCCCTCCCAGCACCTCTCCCTGGCTGTGCGTGCCGGGAAACAAGACTGCAGACAGCTTCCCATGTAAGGGATTGTTCTCCCTCACTATATTTCCGGTGAAATCGCTTTTTGCCAAGTACATAGGTATCTTACTCAGATAAAAATCATTCTCCACATCCTGCGTGCTTCTTGAAAATAAAGGTTCTCCAAAAGCCCCCATATCCCGGAGCCGGCAAAACTTATCCACGCCGGCGGCAAAAGCGGCGGTCTCCTCCTCTGTTCCTTTCTGACTGAGTACCTTTGCGCAGGTTTCACTTCCCGCCTCACTTACGCATATACTCTCCAGATAGAGCCTGAATCCGGTATCCGCGTCACCGGAGCAGGCAAAGGGTGTGATATCCCTGGCAAGAAATTCCCGGCATACCTCCAGCAATTCTTCCCAATCTGTAGGAACCCGGCACCCGTACGCCTCAAACATATCCTCGTTTACAAATAAAACAGCTATGCTTTCAGAAAATCCCAGACCATAGATCCCGCCTTCATAAGTCATACTCTCCAATACATCCGCATGAAGCCTGCTGCCCGTGTCATCTGACAAAAATTCATTCATTTTTAACAGCTTTCCGGAACTGACTGCCCCCCGCAGATAACTGTCCCCAAAACAAAAATAAATGTCCGGTGTATCATTGGAAGCAATGGCCGAGGGCAGTTTTTCTCTGTAAAGTTCCATCTCTGTCCCTTCTGCCTGAATCTGTATCCTGTCATGTGTCTCGTTATACTCCTCCACTGCCTCAAGGAACGATTTTTTATATGCCTCCCCTTCATTCTCCCAGGGATGCCACAGCCGTAGATTTATCATCGTCTGTTCATCTCTACTGCTGTCGTTCTCCAGCTTTGGAAAAAACCTGAGGAAGAACACGGTTATCACTGCCAATAGAAATAAAAACCCCAATAAAAAAATTTTCTGCCATCTTTCCACCTGCTATCACCCATGTTGTCCTTTACTGAACTCAGATTTTCAGTATCTTTTTAATATATTCCGCCGCTGCCTTTCCCAGATTGCTGTGCCCCTTACTGCTCAGATGGATACAGTCTTTCACGGATACCTCCGCAGCGCTGCCCGCATCCATTAGATATACTCCTTCTATATCCTTTAAAGCGGTCTCATAGGCTCCATACAGAGCTTTACTTTTCCTCACAGATTCCTCATCATACATACCGTAAAAATCAGACCCTGCAATCTCATCCCGCACCGGTGGCGGCGCGATCACCAGTACCTGGGGTGTTTTTCCAACCCAGTATGCCTCCCGGTTACGAGCCATTCTTACCAGGTTTACCATACCTGCTGCAATCTCTTTCACACTGGGCGTAAATATATGGCGGACATCATTTGTCCCCAGCATGAGCACCACCAGATCCAATGGCTGATGACTCTGCAGACTGCAGTTTAAAAACTTTCTTCCATTTCGGTCAGGTGAGGTGGGGTCGTCAAACATGACAGAGCGCCCACAAAGCCCCTCCTCAATGATCTTTGCCTTTCCCTCCAGACACTTCTGTAAAACTCCGGTCCATCTCACATCATCTTCATACCGGAAGTTTTCCCCGTCAGGTTCAGGATTATGCCCCCATGTATTAGAATCGCCATAACACAATATTCGTTTCATACCTCTTTATCCTTTCACAGCTCCTAATGTCATTCCTTCTATAAATTTATCACTTGCAAAAATAAATGCAATAAGCAGAGGGATAAAACTTATCATAGACGCTGCCATTATGGTTCCCGTCAGCGTTCCGTTTAAATCCTTCATGGAGGCAATTCCCAGAGGAAGTGTCTTCATCATAGTCTCATTCACGGTGATCAGAGGCCAGGTCAGGCTTCCCCACTGCTGCGTAAAATTGAAGATTGCCAGAAGGCTCAACTGCGGTACCGTTATGGGCAGCACGATCTTAAAAAATGTTCCATAATTACTGCACCCGTCTATCTTTGCCGCCTCCAGAAGAGAATCCGGAATATCCTTCATAAACTGTGTCATCATATAGACTCCGAAAGCACTTGCCACACCCGGGAAGATCAGGGACTTATATGTATTAACCCATCCCAGCTTAGAGACAATGAGAAACAGCGGGATCAATGTGGTCACACTGGGAATGATCTGCGTGGCCACAACCACATTAAACAAAACCCGGGATCCGGGAAACTTTCTCTTTGCAAACGCGTACCCGGCCATGGATGCCACCAGCACTACCAGCACCGTATTACTGCCCGCAACAAATATACTGTTCAGCATCCAGCGCAGATAAGCCCCGCCCTGCATTTTCAATACCTCTGTATAATTACTCAGAGAGCCTCCGCTGGGCCAGAACTTCGGCGGATAACTGATTATAGCATTAGTATCCAGCATAGAGGATACAATAAGCTGCCAGAATGGAAACGCGATGATGACCACCAGCAAAAGCAGCATAAACGCTTTCAGAAAGGAAAAAACTCTTTTCTTAACCCTGTATCTGTTCATACTTTTTCCCCCTTCTCTTGCTCTTATCCCTTTCACCTAAAAGCAGATTTTCAAGTCCATATATGAGCAGGATCACAAGCAGAAATACAAGCGAGGCTGCTGCCCCGAATCCCACCCTGTAATATTTAAAGCTGTACTGGTATATCTCGTAAATGACAGTCTGTGTGGCTCCCAGCGGTCCTCCGTTTGTGAGCATATACACAGATTCAAATATCTGGAACTGCCAAATCGTATTCATAGTCACGCACAGAATGATAGCGTTTCTGATAAGGGGAAGAACCACATAGATAGTCTCCTGCACCACATTAGCCCCATCGATCCTGGAGGATTCCAGACAATCCGCAGGAAGTGAACGCATTGCCGACATATAAACAAAGACAAAAAAGGTTCCGCCCTTCCAAAGTTCCAGTATCATAACTGCCATTTTTGCACTGAACCTGCCGTTCAGCCAACTGATAGGCTTCATGCCCAACACCTGAAACAACATATTCAGAGGACCGTTATTTGATAAAATATAAGAGATCAGAACACTGGCAACCACCATGGATATCAGCATGGGAAGAAAATAAACAACTTCACACGCATGGCTCAGCCTTGTTTTTTTCTTGATCAGAAGTGCAAAAAATATTCCAAGGAACTGGCTCACCGGAACTTCTATGAGCATATAAATAAAGGTGTTTTTAAACGCGTTCTGAAAATCCGGTGTCTGCAGAACATCCTTAAAGTTCTTCAGCCCTACCCATTCAAACTGTGCCTGCAGAAAGTTACCGTCATGCAGGCTGAGATAAAATACATATCCTATAGGTACTATTGTAAAAACAATGAAGAATACCGCAAACGGCAGTAAAAAGCTATAGGACACAGCATATTCTTTCCATTTTCTTTTATTCATAATAAATACACCATCCTCCCAAACGGCAGAGGGGCCTTTGCAATGCAGATTCAATCCCTCACTGCAAAAACCCCTCTTTCTATCCGGCCTTTTAAAGACCAAAACTCAGTTCCGGAACTTATTCTCCGCTGATCGCCTTCATGGAATCATACATGGCCTGGATGGCATCTGCAGGTGATTTCTCACCCCTTGCAACATTTTCGTACATGATCTTCAGATTCTGAAGCATTGCATTGGCATAATCAGAAGCCGGGCTTACCTGAAGCTTCTTGATCCCTTCTGCCGCAACAGCCATAATTTCATCCCCTTCATACATCATGTCATTGGTAGCAAGCTGCGGTGAGAAGAAACCGACTTCTGAGAGATATATTTTCTCAACCTCAGGTCTTGTAATGTATTCAACAAATTTCCATGCCTCATCCGGATATTTTGTCTGGCTGGAGATGGAGAGCATACCAATGTTGGCAAAATTCCATTTGGCGTGCTCCTCATCGCTGGCCGGTCCTTTTGGAAGGGCAAATGCTCCCAGATTAATATCCGAAGCCTCTTTGATTATATTTGTATAATGTATCTGCTGCGGGAACATTGCAACCTGTCCATTATAGAAATAAGCCCGCTCCTCATCTCTGTTGGTATATTTCTCCAAGGGGAGGACTACCTGATCCTCATGATAGAGCTGATCAAAGAAAGTCAGTCCTTCTACACCCTGGTCATTATTAAATCCGATATTTGTCAGGTTTTTATTCCACATATCAGCTCCGGCCTGAATAATATAACTCAAAGGCTGCCAATAGTCATCCATCTCATACATCATGCCCCACTGGTCAGTCTCGCCGTCACCGTTCTTGTCCTGGGTGAGCTTTTTAGCAGCTTCCCTCAGCTCCTCCCATGTCTCAGGCACCTTAGTAATTCCCGCCTCCTCAAACATATCCTTGTTATAGAACATAACTGAGTTCAATGCCACAAACGGTATACCCATTAGTTTTCCGTCATGAGAACAATATTCCAGGGCGGATTCCGGATAACCGGATAACTTTTCCTCATCTGCATAATCATCAAGAGACAGAAGATATCCATTCTTGGCATAAAGCGGGAACTGCTCTGTCTGGAAACTGATATCAGGGCCGCTGCCTGCTGAGAATGCCGCAGTTTCTTTCTCTACAACAGAATCCCATGCAACATTCAGGAATTCCACCTCAATATCGGGATTTTCTTTGTTGAAGTCCTCGATCATACCGGCCCATATGTCATCTTCCCGGTCTGAATGGGGGGATTTCCAAAATGTAAGCTTTACCTTTTCCCCGGACTTCTTATCAGAAGCCTCTTCACTTTTATTCTCTTTGCTGTCTGAGGATCCGTTTCCTCCTGCATTGCCGCCGCAGCCTGCCAACAGGCTCATTACCATACCTGCGCATAAAAGAATTGCCATTTTCCTCTTCATTTTCTTTTCCTCCTGATACATACTATAGCTTCTTATGGCTTATCGCTTGCTACGGTTACAGTATAGAAAATATTCTCCTGACTCTGAACCCAGAATTTTTACCCTAATCCTCACATATTTTACTCTTTTTATAATCATTGACAGACATTCCTATATATTTCCGAAAACATCGGCTGAAATAGTCCGGATTCGGAATTCCGACCTTTTCAGCAATCTCATATACTTTCCAGTTTCCTGATTTCAGATAATCACAGGCATGTTCGATCCTGACCTTGTTCAGATACTCCACAAAAGGGATTCCCGTCTTCTTTCTGAATGCCCGGCTTAAATAACTGGAGTTCAGATAAAACTTCTCCGCTGTCATTGAAAGAGAAAGGCTGCTCTGGGCATAATTTTCCTCTACATAATCACGTATCTGTTCAATTACATCCTTTGCATCCTCCTCAACAGTCTCAATCTGCCTGCCCACTCTCAAAAGAGCATCCTTTACCTCCTGCCGCTTTAGGGGCTTTAAAATAAAGTCCACCGCGCCTGCCCGGAGTGCTTTCTGCGCATACTTAAAATCATCATATGCTGTCACAATGATGACCTTCACCGATGGATATTTTTCCATGATCTCCTCCGCCAAAGCAATACCGTCCATAATGGGCATTTTAATATCTGTCACTACCAAATCCGGAAGCTCTCTCTGTATGCGGAACAGCGCCTCCCTGCCATTGGGCGCCTCTCCGATAATTTTCATATGAAACTCTTCCCAATTCACAATGATCCTGAGAAGATTTCTGGTCCCCACTTCATCCTCCACAAGCAGAACTTTAATCATGCCCCTCATCTCCTTCATAGCAGACAGGTATTCTCAATACAATGGTGGTACCCCTGCCTTTTGTGCTTTTGATCGTGTAATCAATATCTGACTCGTAAAATATCCTCATTCTCTCTATGGTCCCTCTCAACCCGAAACTCTTTTCATTGGTACTTATGTTCTCTCTGTTCAGCTCTCTTATTTTATCCTCATCCATACCCACACCGTCATCTTCCACAGTAAATTTCAGGTATCCGTCCTCCTCTATGCCTTCCACATATACCACACCCGGAGTTTCCTTTGGACGTATTCCATGATTGACTGAATTCTCAACCAAAGGCTGCAGTACCATCTTTAAGATAAAGGTTCCCTGTATTTCCGGTGCTACATTGAGAACATAGTGCAGGGAATCACCGTACCGCAATTTCTGCAGTTCCAGATAATCCTTTACCATCTCCGCTTCTTCCCGGACAGAGATCATTTCCCTTCCTTTACTCAGCAGTATCCTGTAATAACTGCCAAAGGCCTCCAGTGCGTCATATACCTCCTCATTTTTTCCGCTCAGCGCCAGATATCCCATGGCGTCAATGGTGTTATAGAGAAAATGCGGTTTCATCTGTTCCTGCAGGGCGTTCAGCTCTGCCTTTCTCTTAATTTTCTCCTCCTCATAGACCATCTCGATCAAAGCGTCTATCTCATCCACCATCTTGTTATAAGTGCTTTCCAGAATCTCCATCTCTCCAAAAGTGCTGTGTCTGTTTTCACACATCCTGATTTTTTCAAATTTTCTTCCGCTCATGCGGTTCATGGAGCCTGCCATGGCCTCCAAAGGATCCGCCACATAGCGTTTCATGATAAAGTAGCCCGTACCACAGAACAAAGCCAGAAAGATCATAGCCATGGCAAAAATAAGACCACCGATCCCGGATTGTTCCAATCCGTTTTCAATTCTTACTCCCGCCAGTACCTTCCAGTTTATACGTTCAATATCCTGCTGTGCAAATAACACTTTTTTATTGCTCCTGCCGTCTTCCAGCTCTTTTTTTACTCTGGGAAGGGATGTCTCTGCCCGGGATGTGACAATTTTTCCTGTATCATCCAGAATATAGATATCAGGTATACTCTTCTGGTCCAGTCCGCTGTAGCTGTCCGCAAAAGCGTTCAGATCCATATTTATCATCAGGATTCCAACAGGCCGGTAATCTGTGGGGTTGTTGACGACCCGCATGAGAGATACTGTGGTCTCAGCACTGCTCTGGGTGAGAACGCGGTCTGCATTCAATCTCAGACAGTAAGACCCGGACAATTCTCTTACCTCTTCATACCAGTTTGTCTCTCTGATATCTTCTGTGCGAAGGATCCTCACATGGTTCTTGTCAATACTGCATCCATGACTGTCCATATCCCACATATAAATGCCATTGATGTGCGTTTCCGTATCTACAAGTGAAGTAAATTGATGAAGGCTTTCCTTCTGCAGCTTCTCATCTTTTTTCTCCAGTGCGTTTGTAATATCGCTGCTGGACAAAATGATCCTGGAATAATAAGCCGTATTGTCTATCAGGGTTGAAATATTTTTACTGACCGTGTTCAATGTCTGAGTGGAAAGGGCCTGCGCGGAGTCTGTGGCATTTTTATCACTGACACGATAAAAGATTAAAAATATGATACTCCATGATATTAAAAGCAGCGACATATACAAAAATGCCAGTTTTACAGAAATTCTTGCCTTTCCAAGAATTTTCATCTTACCTCTTCTCATAAGATCCTCCAATCAGCACTGTTTTTTGCAGTCAGAAATGACAGGCATTGCCCTTAAATGCCTGTCATTAACCAAAAGCTACTTATCCATTGCCAGTTCATATCTGATTTCCTTCATGTCACTTTCATACCTTCTGAAGGAACCTTTTCCATTCATCTTGGCATTGAAAAGCGCAACATCAGCTTTTCTGTAAAGTTCATCGAACTCCACGCCCTGTTCAGGTATCATCACATATCCGGCGGATACAGAGAATACAATCTCATGCTCTCCGTCACTGCGGACAGTGATCATACCTTTTACCACCTTTTTAAGCTTTGCATGTACATCAGCGTCCTTGATCCTTCTGCAGAATATAAGGAATTCATCTCCTCCTATACGGCAGAGTATGTCATCACTTCTGAAAAATCCCTTCAGTTTCTGCGCATTTTGGAAGATCATCTCATCTCCATATGCATGTCCGAACACATCGTTGGCCAATTTAAAATTATCCAGATCAAACATAATGATCGCAGCGGATTCTTCCCCGTTGCTCAATTCTGCCAGATGCTTTTTGATCCTCGGTATTGCTGTCTGGCGGTTAAATAATCCTGTGAGGGCATCAACCTCTGCGATTTTTGTAAGCCGCAGTTCCTGATTCTTTTGATCCGTGACATCAAGATAATACCCTATGGCTTTCACCGGGCTTCCGTCCTTATCCCGGATTGATTCTCCTGCTGCTTTGACCCATATGACCTCTCCGTTTTCTTTCATGAGAGGAAAGATACACTCCGCACTGCCCCCGGATACCTTTTTGCACAATTCTTTCAGCATACTTATAAATTGACCCCTGTATTCCTCCGGAATACGATCTTTTTCCAGAAAACAAAACGGGAAGTTTTTTACCAGTTGGGAAGTATCCTGCTCTTTTCCTGACTTTAAATGCTGTATATCAGACAAGGTAAGCAGATTTCTCCTGATATCCCACTCCCAGCCGTTGATGTCTGCCAGGCGGAGAATACTCTCGATTTCTTTTCTTATAAGCCAAAGTTCATGTTCTTTTCTCTTGATCGAAGACACATCCTTGTAAATGCACAGGTATATGATCCCCTCTTCATTTTCTCCGATAAATCTTCCGTCTACACTGAGCCATATCTTCATATTGTCCGGCATTCTCAGTTCTATTGTATCCTGATAATTTCTTCCTGACTTGATGGCCTCCTCCAGCCTCTCTCTTGTAAACTGTAGCTCCTGCCCCTTTTTCCAAGGATTTTCATACTCTTCCTTTGTATATCCCAATTCCCTGAAAAGTCCGTCACCCAGAATATCATAGCTGAATATGCCGTCCTTGTAATAGACCATCACCACATTATCCGGAGAATTTTCCATGAGCATACGCATTTTATTTCTCAGCTCAACTGTCTCCGTCACATCTATGACTACTCCCTGCAAAAATGAAGTGCCGTTAAAATGCATATATCTGCTCTGGTCAATAACCCATACATACCCCTGTTTTCCCAATATCCTGTACTCCAGGTTATGCAGTTTTGTGTTGCTGCTGAGGAAATTCACGCCGTCCAGGACCAGATGCCGGTCATTGGGATGTACCATGCGCATAAATTTATTCTGGAACCGTTCCTCTATCTCAGCCCTTGTATATCCGAACATCTCCAGGAATTTATCACTGATGTACAGAAAATCGTACTCCGGCGTATCCGCGCACCTATGATACCCCCCTGGCATATCGTAATTCAAAAACATCAGTTCCCGGTTTTGACGAAGAAGCATGGCATTTCTTTCTGCCAGCTGCTGCTGTACCATCATAGTCTCTGAAATGTCCGTACACGCACTGACGATCGCCAGCCTTCCGTCCTCTGCGCGTATGATTTTTCCCTTATCCAGTGTCCAGAACCAGGTCCCATCTCTTTTTGGCATACGGTACGTTGTGGTATATTCCACACCGGGCGAATACTCTCCTATATCCTCTGCTACACGCTTCCTGTCTTCCGGATGTATGGTATTGACCACCAAGCCATTGATAGCTGCTTTGAGTTCCTCGAAACTTTCATAGCCCAACAGACGGACCATTTCATAATTGGCAAAATAAAGCGGAAATCCCTCTTCGCAGTATCCTCCGATCATGCCTCCCGGAGACATCTGGGCAAATATGGTGGAGGCTGTCTTTCTGTTATCCTCTGTGAGTTTCATAAAAGATTCATCATTCTCCGATACATTCAGAACAGCAGAGAGTGCTCTCTGAGATGACTCCAGCATAGTCTCCCTCTCTTTCTGCATCGTCACATCACTGACAGCTCCATAGTAGAATCTATGCCCATCCTGTTCCTTCAGGAAAAATACATGGATATGCAGCCAGATGGTTTTCCCGTTTCCTTTCAGACGTCTGATCTCCCCGCCCGCTCCTGTTGCCGTCTTCTCATATGCCTCCTGGAAAATATGCAACATTGTGCTCCTGTCATCCTCATAGACATACCGGAGGATATTCATTTTATTTTCTTCCAGGTCCACGGGATCTGTCTCCATTATTCTATAATACTGCTCATTGACACGCACCAGCTCTACTTCATCCCGGAACACATGGTAAAATGCGATTCCCCCAAGAATATTATTCATCATGGTCTCACTGAACACATTTTCCCGGAATATATCCTTTATGCGGAATCTCTCGATCGCTCTGGCCTTAATTCCTCTGAAATCCACTTTATTAACATCTTCAAGCAGAGGTTCCAATACATCCACAGGCATTGGCTTGTAAAAATAATACCCCTGTGCATAAATACATCCCATATCAAGAAGGAAATCCACCTGTTCCTTTGTCTCCACACCCTCTGCGATCACACGGATTCCCATAAGGCGTGCCATACTTGATATAGCCTCTAGGATTCCTACTCCACGGTCTGCGCTTTCTTCACTCATATCCAGGAATTTCATATCTATTTTGAGAATATCCACATTCACATCTTTGAGCATATTAAGGGAAGAATATCCGCTCCCGAAATCATCCATCAAAACCGTAAAGCCTGACTTTCTCAGTTCCTCCACCGTCTCTTTGATGATGTTATAATTCTCTGCGTAGGCGCTCTCTGTAATTTCTATTTCTATGAGGGAAGGGTCAAGCCTGTATTTCTCCACCAGACCGCAGAAACATGCCACCACATCAACTGTATAAATGTCGATCCTGGACACATTCACAGAAATAGGAACTGCCCGGTTCCCCCTGTCCAGCCAGTTTCTGACACATCCGCATACCTTGTCCCAGATATAAATATCCAGGTTTGCAATAAATCCGCTGTTCTCCAGAACCGGTATAAATTCGTTTGGAGGTACTAGACCCCTTTCAGGGTGGATCCATCTGACAAGTGATTCCAGTCCTATGATTTTTCCTGTCATCATATTGCATTTTGGCTGTGCGTAAAATACAAATTCACCGTTGGTAAGCGCTCTCTGTACTTCCGATAAAAGTAAATGGTTCTCTTCTATTTTCTGCATCATTGCCGCGTCATACCAGGAAACACGCTTTGCATAATTTCCCTTCACAGATGCCAGCGCTATAGATGCCCTGTCACACATGGTGCTTACCGGTAAATTGGTATCTGTGATCTCATACATACCAAAGGCAGGGAGAAAGCCCGCGTTCCCTCCGTACTGCCTTACATAGTGCAGGATATCGTTCTGCAGGGATTTCAGAGCATCTTTGTTGTCCGGCAGTATAATCACAAAATCATCATCACCAATATATCCGGCAACTCCATGGTCTTTTTCCTGAGCCTCTTTCAGGAACTCACCCACTCTTACAAGAAACTTATCCCCTGCCTCCTGTCCATACCATTCGTTAAATATTTTAAAATGTTCTATATCAACAGCCATCAGGCAGTATTTTTTATCACCACCCCTTTTCAGCAGTTCCTCCGCTCTGGCAAAAAAGACATTTTTCTTATAAAGTCCTGTCAGACTGTCATAATAGTTTTCCTGGATCAGGCTCTGCCTCTCCTGATTTATCTGTTTTGCCTTCTGGTTATTGATATCCTGGATAAAGCACATGATAATGTTATCTCCGCCGACCTGGTACCGAAGGGGCACAACCATCTGGAGAACCCAGCAGTACCGGCCGTCCTGCATTTTTTTTCTGCACTGCAGCCGCAGCACATTTTCAGCAGATTCCTTTGACATTCTTACCAGGATATCATTCAGATTCCAGAATTCAAAATATTCCTCTCTGTCATCCGGGTGGATCAGATGGTCACCGGTATCCCGAAGTATCTGTGTAAGACTTCCTGACAGCGGGACCGCGGGATATTTTCCCTCCATCTGATACAGCGTTTTATATGTATTCTGTGTAAGATTCAACTCATACAGCTCATCATACGCGGTAAGGCTTGTCAGATTAAAGAACAGGCTTTTATTTCCCTCATCTATTTCTTTTGCCAGCACCATACTGCATACTCCGGCTCCCGGCCAGTCAACAGCACCGGAATTGATCTCCACCCATTTCTTAACCTTTTTATTGTAGAAGACAGCACTGTCTCTGGCTTGCCGGGCAAGCGGGCAATCTCTGCATGGCTCCTTTTCGTCGCACAGTGCCTCATAACATATCTGCCCGCACTCCAGTTCAGGAAATGTTTTTTTCAGCTCCTCATTGCAGCTGACAATCCTGTAATCACTATTTATAATATATATTTTACTGTTTTCATTTCCTGATAGCTTATCCATACAACCTCCAACGTGTTTACCCGTTAATACACTTATTATAGTGCTGAATGCACATAATCGTCAATGTATTTGACTCTGCCTTATGCAATTCCACGAACCCCAAAATAGATTTTTTTGGTGCATTACATAGCAGTACATATCCTGTATGATACCCTTGTTTACTGCACAGCAGCGTCTTATACACTTTCCCAGACAATAAAAAAGGTACCGGAATAAATTCCGATACCTCATTTTCTTAAATCTTAATTTTGTTTTAAATTATACTCTGTGTTTTTTCAAAATACAGCTTCTGCACAATTGTAAATGTAACTGCAAATATAATTGCAAATGTAACTACAAATATAATTCAAAATATAATCAAAAATGAATGCTTCCCTGAAGCCAGATCACACCCTTAAAGCGCCGGCCAACCTCAGGTTCTCCCATCAGGTCACTGGTGTTGATACAGACATCAATTTCCAGATCATTACATGCAATTCTGAGTTCGTAAACTTCCTCATTTGTCATGACATTTCTCACTCTGGAGCAGTCCATAATTTCGCCCATGACATTGTACAGGTCACATTCCATACCGTACGGCATAAAATATGTATCTACAATAGAGTACACATCCTCGTTGGGGATTCTTCCGGAAATCATGGAATAGATATCAATATCCTCCATCGTGAGATTTTCCATAGCATCCTCATCGCCGTTGCGGGCCGCCGCGATCATGCGGTTGCGGTTAATGGTATTTTCCTTCTCTTCTTTTTCCTGCTTTTCATCCTTTGTGACAGGAAGAAGAATCTTTCCCTCCTTAGCCAGAGCCGCAAGGGTAATGGCGTAGGATCCTCTGGAATAATTCCCATGGCTTCTCTCTGTGAGATATTCCCCTGCATTCTGCAGATAAAATATAATGGTCACTCCAATTCTCACATCATCACAGGCACCTGCATAAGATTCTTTTCCCGCATGTTTTTCAATTACCACATCCTCCTGGGTGGTAATCCCGGTACCGCGGAAATAGGGAAAATAATATTCCATCTGGAATTCATTATTCTCATCATATTCTCCACAGACCGTTATTCCAAAATCACAGCCATAGGTTTTTGAGATTTCCGCAAACAGATGGTTTTTTCTGTCCTCGATCACCGTCTTCTCATCATAATGTGAAATCACATCTTTAAGAATCCGGTCCACCTCTTTTTTTCCGTTAATCCCAGAAAAACCAATGGATTTTAAATAACTGTGCAAATACGTACCTCCGTCTGGTTAAGGTTTACATAACTTAGTTTACATAATATTTATTAATACTCTGTATGCCTCTTACTTTGTTTGTTTTTTATTCTGTCAGCTCTTTATTTTGTCTGCTTCTTATTCTGTTTGCGCTTTATTTTGTCTGCTTCTTATTCTGTCTGTTTCTTATTCTGTTTGCGCTTTATTTTGTCTGCTTCTTATTCTGTCTGTTTCTTATTTTGTTTGCTTTTTATTCTGCCTGTTTCTTATTCTGCCTGTTTTTTATTCTATTTATTTCTTATTTTATTTCTGTCATTCCGCCCATATAAGGTCTCAGTGCCTCGGGAATCCTTACAGAGCCGTCTGCCTGCAGGTTGTTTTCCAGAAATGCAATCAGCATTCTAGGTGGAGCAACAACTGTATTATTTAAGGTATGCGCCAGATACTTGCCATCTTTCCCATTTATACGGATTTTTAATCTTCTTGCCTGCGCATCACCCAAATTTGAGCAGCTTCCTACTTCAAAATATTTCTTCTGTCTTGGTGACCATGCTTCTACATCCACAGATTTCACCTTCAAATCTGCCAAATCCCCGGAGCAGCATTCCAGTGTACGAACCGGAATATCCAAAGAACGGAATAAATCTACTGTATTCTGCCACAATTTATCAAACCATTCTTTGCTTTCCTCTGGTTTACATACAACGATCATTTCCTGTTTCTCAAACTGGTGTATACGGTATACACCGCGCTCCTCCAGTCCATGTGCTCCCTTTTCTTTTCTGAAGCACGGAGAATAGCTTGTGAGAGTCTTTGGCAGCTCTTCTTCAGGTACAATAGTGTCAATGAATTTACCAATCATGGAATGCTCACTGGTTCCGATCAGATAGAGGTCTTCCCCCTCAATCTTATACATCATGGCATCCATCTCAGCAAAACTCATAACTCCTGTCACCACATCGCTGCGAATCATAAACGGCGGAACACAGTAAGTAAATCCTCTGTTTATCATAAAGTCTCTTGCATAGGAAATAACAGCAGAGTGAAGCCTTGCAATATCCCCCATAAGATAGTAAAATCCGTTTCCTGCTACTTTCCTGGCACTGTCCAGATCAAGACCGTTGAAACTCTCCATGATTTCCGCGTGGTACGGAATTTCAAAATCAGGAACTACCGGCTCACCGTATTTCTGAACCTCTACATTTTCCGTATCATCTTTGCCAATAGGCACAGATGGGTCAATAATATTCGGAATGGTCATCATTATGGTTTTGATTTTTTCTTCTACTTCTCTCTCCTCAGCAGACAGACGCTCTACGGTTTCAGCATTGGCTGTAACTTTCTTTTTTACCTCCTCTGCCTCTTCTTTCCTGCCTTCCTTCATAAGACCGCCAATCATTTTGGAGATTTTATTTCTTTCTGCTCTCAGAGCTTCCACTTCTTTTTTAATGTCACGATTCCTTTTATCCAGCTCAATGACTTCGTCTACAAGCAGCAATTTGCTGTCCTGGAATTTATTTTTAATATTTTGTTTTACAATATCAGGGTTTTCTCTTAAAAATTTAATGTCTAACATTTCTGTTCTCCTTCTGTTTTCGCTAGTTTGTTTACATAACTTTTATTTTAACTTTTGTATATTGTTTATATAGCTTTTTGTATGTTGTTTCTAGCGTTTTTATTGTTTACATAATCTTATTTATACAGCTTTGTTTACATGTGCTTATTTACTTATGTTTATTTACTTATATTTATTTACTTATGTTTATTTACTTATTGTTTATTCACATATGGTTATTTATATATCGTTATTTACATATGATTTTACATATGATTATTTACATAATTAATCATAACAATACAGTCAAATGAATCGTTATAATCAATCCTCTAATTCTGTTTCCTGTAAAATGCCGAAGTTTACAGCTTGTCTCAGTGCTTCCACCTCTTCTTCACTCAATACTACATAGGATTCCCCATTTACTATCTCTTTAATGTAAAGAAAGCAATTTTCTCTGCTATGTATAGCATTCAGCAAAAAACCTGTATTATTTTTGTCAAGCATGGCAAGTACAAAGCTAAGTTTTCCCCCCATATCCTCAAAGGCATCATATTTGACAATACCATATTTGTTCAGGGACTTATCCATTACTTTCCATATTTTGTCAATTTCCTCCCCATTGTCATCTGTGGAGCGCACTAATTTCTCGATCAAGTCAAATTTTCTTTTAAACAGCCGTTCAAGGGATTGTCCATCCTTCCCCTTCATGAACAGCGTATATTTTCTGTTTAGCCGGTTCAGTCCCAATGAAAGGTTAAATACGCAAATCAGCAGTATAATTACTACGATCAGCAATAAAACCATCAATATTCCTGAGTGAGACTGAAGGCTTTCTAATAAACTACTCATCTGTTGTTCACAACTCCCTTATTTTATCTAATCGTTTCCAGCAGTTCTACAATACGTTCCAACTCATCTTTGGAATAATATTCGATTTCTATTTTCCCCTTATCATTGTTCTTTCGGTGTATTTCTACCTTTGAACCAATAATCTGCTTAATCTTTTCCTCCAACTGCTGATATACCAGGTTTTGTGCCTCGTCTACCGGTTTTTCCTGTTTTTCCGGTGCCGGATTCAGAATTTCTTTGACCATTTTTTCTGTCTCTCTGACACTCAGTTTTTCGTCAAACACTTTTGTAGCTGCCATGATCTGAATTTCAGAATCCTCTATAGCCAGAAGTGCCCTGGCATGTCCTGTTGTTATCATTTCATCAATAAGCATTTGCTGAACACGTTCATCAAGCTTTAAAAGCCGCATAGAGTTTGTCACAGCAGTACGGCTTTTTGACACTCTCTCCGCAATGGCATCCTGTTTTAAATGAAACTCTTCCATAAGGCGTTTATAGGCCACTGCCTCCTCAATGGGATTCAGATCTTCTCTCTGGATATTCTCTATCAGAGAAATTTCTACAGCCTCCTGATCTGAAAATTCTTTTATGATAACAGGAATTTCTTTTACACCTGCCAACTTAGAGGCTCTCCATCTACGCTCCCCTGCAATAATTTCATAGTAATCACCTTTTTTCTGTACAAGAAGCGGCTGTAAGATTCCAAACTGCTTTATTGACTCTGCCAGCTCCAGCAAAGCATCTTCTCCAAACTGTTTTCTGGGCTGCTCTCTGTTTGGTTCTATCATAGACATTTTAATCATCTGAACAGATTTTTCATCTTTTATGTCAACTTCATTTGTACTTACAGCAGGTGCCGGCACAGGATTTTTCTTTTTGACTTTAGCACTACTGTCCGGAATCATGGAATCTAACCCTTTTCCAAGTCCACCTTTTCTTACTGCCATTCTTCATCCCCCTTATGTAAAACTTCCTCTGCGAGAAGCTTATAGCTCTCTGCTCCCACAGATTTTTTATCATATAATGTAATCGGCAGGCCATAACTGGGTGCCTCTGCAAGACGGACATTTCTCGGTATTATTGTTTTGTAGATGGATTGGTTCAAATTACTCTTTACATTCTCTACTACTTGCAGGGAAAGGTTTGTCCTTGCATCATACATGGTAAATACTACTCCTTCCATAACAAGAGAAGGATTTAGACGCTCCTGTACTAATTCAATGGTGTGAATAAGCTGTGTAAGTCCTTCCAAGGCGTAATATTCACATTGGATTGGAACAAGAACGGAATCTGCTGTTGTCATTGCATTGATTGTCAAGATATTAAGTGATGGAGGGCAATCCATAATAATGAAATCATATTTGTCTTTTATGCCGTCAATATGATTTTTTAGTAAGTATTCTCTGTCTTCAACTCCTACTAATTCAATCTCGGCTCCAGCCAGATTGACGTTAGACGGAATGATGGATAAATTTTCAAATACGTTTTCAATCAGGCAGTCTGATAAATCGCAGTCTCCAAGAAGCAGCTCATACAACGTGGCATCCAGGTTCTCCTTTTCTACGCCTACGCCGCTTGTGGTGTTTCCCTGAGGGTCGATATCTATAATGAGGACTTTTTGATTCATTTCTGCCAGGCAGGCGGAAAGATTAATGGTTGTTGTAGATTTACCTACACCGCCTTTTTGGTTTGCTATAGCTATAATTCTTCCCAATTATACTCTCCTCTTTTCATCTGTGTGGAAAAGTTTTTAATTTGTTTTTTATTATGATATACGTGTTTATTATAGCATTAATTGTGGAGTATTTCCATAAGAATGTTTCACGTGAAACATTTTTTTATTAGTATTTTATTGGTTATATTGTATATGAAAAAATAGGTGAGGGCGGACGGTTGAAAAGGAGAGGCGGGGCAGAGAGCGGAGGAGAGTGAAGCGTTTCGCTGTCCGGAAGCTAACCGGCTCCCAGTCACTAAATTCGTCGGCAGCGGCCTCCTCATTAAGTGTCTGGGGCAGGTGGATCTCTTCCGAACGCTCTACTGTGACATCACTCTCCTCCGCCCTCTGCCCCGCCTCTCCTTCTCAACCTGTTTTTCTTTGATACTGGTTTTATTTGCATGTTTTTCATATACGGCTTTGGTAGTGTTGCTGTTGCTCGTTATGTTTGTTTATAGTATAGACGTGCTTTAAGTTTCCGTAAATGCTAACAAACATGTTTGTATAAGATGTAAATTTAAATAATACATGTTAGATATAATACATTTGACATAAAGTGTGTTTAAAAATTTATTCATACAATCTGCACACCCATCTTGTGGAAAATTTGATTTAATTTAGTCAACGCACCCCGCTACGCATCCCCTCATTGGAACTAAATCTCCTACAAAGTGTGATGCACAGCTTACTGAAAGCAATAATAAATTGTACTATTGTTCTTCTGTTTATTTACTTTTTCTATTTTTTTCTTTTTTTACTTTCCTCATCTTTCTTATAAAACACCTAGCTTAATACTTTCTAAAGAGCAACAACTTAAACAACAAGATGTTTCACGTGAAACATCTTGTCATCTAACTTTTTTTATATCATATTTACATATCTGTGCGTTTATCATATCAATACCTTGAATTAGTACCTAGTATATTAAAAAAGCAAAAACAACTTTTAATAAATATTATCCATCATTAAGTAAGATCACTTAAAAACAAGTTTTTTATTTGATCTAGGAATTAATTTTTTTAATATAATTATATTTCATATATTAATATATACAAGTTAACACTAGAAGTAGTATATCAGCATTGCAACTGTTTTTAGTTCTACTGATTGGTATTTAACTGTCAATTATTTTAAACTTGTATAATTGACTTTAATGTTTTATAATATTAGTATATTATTTTTTGGGAGGTGGACGGTTTTATGAAAAAATCAAGGCATAAACTAATTACAGCAAGTATACTTTTTTCTATTGCTACAGGTATTATATATGTGATTAATCGCCTTATATTTGGAACTGCTGTGTTGAAAGAAATGTTGAAGTCCACAGCTAACAATTATTATAATTGGCGGTTTGGCAAGATATATTACAAAAAGACTGGCTCTGGGACCCCTGTTTTACTGGTACATGATTTGACGGTATATAGTTCTGCATATGAATGGAATAAAATTGTCGATAAGTTAGCTGAAAATCATACTGTTTATACTATTGACTTACTGGGATGCGGCCGATCCGACAAGCAGAGGATAACTTATACAAATTATTTATATGTACAGGTTATTTCCGATTTTATAAAGAATGTTATTCATGAGAAAACAGATGTTATAACCAGTGGATATTCAGGTTCTTTTGCTTTGATGGCTTGTCATAATGAAACTGATTTATTTGGTAAAATTATTATGATAAATCCGCCTGCTCTTAGCACCTTAAACAAAATTCCTGACAAAAAAAGTAAGTTGTATAAGTTTTTGTTGGAGATTCCTGTTTTTGGTACTTTAGTTTACAATATGATCACTTGCCAAAGCAATATTCAGTTGTTATTTACAGAACAGTATCTTTATAATCCCTTTAATATGACTGCCGAATGGCTTGATACTTATTATGAATCCGCACACAAGGGTATGAGTAGTTCAAGATATCTTCTCTCCAGCATGATAGGAAGATATCCCAACAATAATATAAATCATGCACTAAAGGCGATTGATCAGAGTATTTTTATCATTGAGGGAGAAGCCGAGAGAGACAGTAAAGATATTATATCTCAGTATACAGAATGTAACCCTGCAGTTGAGGCAATCAGTTTGAAAGGAGCAAAACATCTTCCTCATATGGAAGCACCGGATGCTCTTATGGAACAGTTAAATATATTTCTAGATTAAATGTTTCACGTGAAACATAAGAAGGCAATGTATTATTGGATTACTACATTGCCTTTCTTATTAATATAATATCTTTTAGTATAAAAATCTTTTGCTATTGCTAGTTCTGTACTTTCCCGCTCAAACTATAAGAAAACATTTAATAATTAAGGGAAAAGTTCCATTGTCAATGTCTATTAAGTTATAATTACCTATACCCCTTATGATACTGAACAGGTATTAAACCGCTATAATATTTTTAAAGATTTGTATAATCATACATTTCTTACTAAATAATAGAAAATAATACAACAATACATTTTTAATACCTCTTATTCTAAAGAATTATAAATCAATAGATACATCATAGTCTTCCAGAACCTTCTTAAATATAAGTTTTAGTTTATTCTTCAGATTATAACAGCTCATTTTTATGATTTACTATTTTGCTTACCCAAAAAAGCATCAAAAGCATCTGTCAATTCTTTTATTTTCATCTTATTTACCAAAGATGCGTTTCCTTTGCTGTCTTTTACAAGATAAAAATTAGAGTCATAAGCATAGTACGCAACGGTAACATCAACACCATTCTCTTTAAAGAAATGAACTGACATTTCGGGTGTATTTTCAACATCCGGCACTGTATCTAGCCATTCCTGGCATTCCATACTGCTTATCAGGCTATAAAACTCAGAAAAATCATTTAGTTCAATTTCATTTCCGTTCATATAGTAAGTTGTTACAGTTGTTGTTTCTTTTGCTGTATCTGAATTATTTGATTCTTTAGTATCCTCTGTTTTCTCCGTATTATTTGCTTTTTCCTTGTCACTACTGCTTTCTACTGGCTTCTCTTCTGTTTTTTTGGTAAACTCGTAAGTATTTCCATCCTTTTCAATAGTGACTTTATCTAAATCAGCAAAAATATAATCAGAAATATAGGTACTTAAAAATTGATTTACTTCAGCATTTAGAAGTGAATCAACAACAGACTCGCTTAATGTATAAATTCCTGACTGATTTGCAAGTTTAGCATAATAGCTGCCATCCTCTGTTTGACTTCCTATTGACAAAATTTCCTGTTTATCAACAGTCACTTTATCCTCGGTATCAACATCTTCTGTATTTTCACTTTCAGAAGCAGTATCTTTATCAGAATCCACCTGGTCACTGTTGTCCTCCGCATCATCAGAAGATTTTGTTTCAGTAACCTGATAATCAATAGTCACAACAGTAGGAGCATCAAGTCCATATTGGCTTAAATCTTCTGTATTTTGACTTATAAAACCGGTCCATGACATACTTGTTATAGGCTTTGTATATTCTGATACTTGAGAACTGCCTGCATCTTTTTTTGTTCCATCCCAGCCCGTTACACTCCATCCTGTACCGGAAGCGCTGTCTTTTGCAATTGTAAATGTCTGGCCATTTTTATTTATAGATACACCTGTGATGTCTGAAATACTTGGAAATTTCTCTTTCTCTGCCAAATCATTTAAATCAAACTGCAAAGATGTGACAATAGTGGAGGATACCATATATATTTTTTTATTATCACCATTTACTGTCATATAACTACTGCTGGTAACAGAATTTGTATCACCAAACTGCAGTGTCTGCTCGTTTCCGTCCTTATCTTTTAGGCTCACAGTTACAGTTGGATTGTCAAGTCCGTATTCTGATACATTATCCTGACCTTCTAAGGTTCTATCAGCGGCTATTTTTTCAAACTTTTTGATAATCTCTTCAAAAGCTGACTGATCCAGTGGAAAACTTTCATCGCCGTCATACTTCCACGTATCTTCTGCTTTTGTAAAGTTATACTTATTATCACCTGATTGGATTACAACCTCACTGACATCATCTATATCAGTCTCGAATGCCGTTTCTGATTCTTTTTCATTTTCCTGACTATCTTCTTTGCCGCTGTTATGAAGAATCATATAAAATATCAGCAGCAGAGCTAACACTACAATGCCTGCAATTAGTGCTGTATTTTTTTTCTTCATTTACTGTTTTCTCCTCTTCATCCAAATTCCACCGCCTAAAATAATCAAAAATGCCGGAACTACAGCCATGACAAATATACTCCAAAAGCTTGCATCTGCTGCGGGTATCGTCAAGGTGGTGGTATCCATACTCTTACTTGGTATAGAGATTGTACTTCCATCCTCATTTGAACACATCCAGTTAACAGATGCGGAAATCAGCTCAAAGTTTGCGCCTGATACCATAGTATTCATATTATCATTAAACAATGTTTCTGAAGAATAGTATACAATCTGTGTCTGCTTATCATTATCTAAATCTTCACTGATTGCCACGCCTACATTAAATGGCCCATCAATGTCTCCACTTTCTTTCTCCATAGTCTGCATGTTTTCCACATTTACCTTAGAATATGAACTGTCAGATGTGGTTAAAATATTTTGAATTTTGAGCGTATCCCTGTAGTTATCCACCGTCTTGATACCCTGCGCCAAGGGCATAAGAATATAACGGCTGCCAGAAGAAAGATTTGAAGTTATATCATTACTTTCTATATTAGGAAGCAGATATGACGGGTTTTGAGAGATATAATGATTAGAATCCGCCTCAAGTATAATACCATCTGCGGTCTTCACACCATAATTTTCTAAAACTGACGCAAAGTTTGGCATATCTTCTCCTGTATAGTTAGATACAATAAGAGCTTTTCCTCCGTTTTCCAAGTAAGATATGATTTTATTGGCCTCATCCTCTGAAATATCTTTTGATGGTGCAAATATAAACAAGCAGTCTGCATCTTCCGGAACAGCATCCATTGTGAGCAGATTCAGCGATTGAATATCTATATTTGCTTTTTGTATCATATCTTTTAGAGAATCACTCATAGTAGACTCATCGTGGCCTTCCAGTGTGTACATAACAGGCATATTGTCTGATGTCACATAATTGATTGCGCTTGTAAGCTGGCCTTCCCCATCAAACCCGGTGACTTCGCTTGTATACGTCTGATAGTTTACAGATGTCTCATACATGGAATTGTAATCAACTACCTTGCTCTTATCACCACAGACTACAATAATACTGTTATTATTTACACCTTCTGTAGTGTATTGGGAAGTAAACTTTGGATTGACAGCAGGATCTTTTTTCTCAACTTTTAAATGTTTACTATTTTCCTCATACCTCTCCAACAGTTTCTCTATATCACTGCTCTCAGAACCATTCTGTGCTATATAATACAAAGTGACATCTTTATCCAGATTTTTCAGCAGCTTCTTTGTCTGATCTCCAATCGTGTACATTTTCTGTGTACTCAGATCAATCTCTCTAAATTTTGATGGAAGTTCCTGGATCAATAGGTTTACTACTACCAGAATTGCAATAAAAACCGCAACGACTCCCAAACTATATGTTCCATGCTTCAGATTTTTCCTGTTTTTTCGTCTGTTTTCCTTATTATTACTAATAATATCTTTTATATTAATTTTTTTCTTACTAATATTACCTTTTGATTCTTTCATGTCTGCATTTTCTCCTTTCTTCGACTCCATAATCAGCTCCAACGCCGTTTTTGTATGGATTGAATTGTCAGAAATACAAAAATGCAAATTACGGAAAGCATATATATGATTCCTGTCACATCCAGTATACCGCCGACAAAGTTATCAAAATGATTTGCAATTGCAAATAAATCCAAAACTTTTTGAATAGCTCCCTCAAAAAGAGATGATTTTACAAAGTACAGAACAAGTGTGCCCCCTGCCAGAATAACACCTACAATTCCGGTGAGTATCGCATCTCTTGTCATCTGATAAACAATGAACGCAATAATAAGGGCAATCACCATGAAGGCCAGCATAGAACTTACTGCTGTCTGTGAAAAGAAAGATTCGATGCCGTTCATCACATAGCTGCAGAAAAGAACGCCAAAAGTCAGAACTGCCGCAATTACCTGACTTTCCGTAACAGATGAGAGAAACAGACCTACAGCAATATCCGCACATCCCAGAAAGAAAAAACCGATTACAGCGGTATATGCCATAGGATACGACACTGTCCCGTATTTTCCCATTATAAGAGGGTAAAATGCGGCAACTACTACAGGGATTGCATAGATTGTAACCATTCCCAAATACTTACCTAGTACAATTTTCCAAACTGACACCGGAGATGTAAAAAGGAGCTGATCCGTCTTATTTTTCTTCTCCTCTGCCAAAATTCTCATGGTCAGAACAGGTGTGATGATTAAAAATATAAAAGTAACTGAACTTAAAGTAGTTCCAAAATCCGGTGTTGCATAGTTTAAGTTATAAGCTGTAAAATAAATACCTAATATTAGTAATATAAATGCCATAAACACATATCCAACCATAGATGTAAGATAACTTTTTACTTCTTTTTTATATATTGCCAGCATCTTCTTCTTCCTCCCCGCTATCTGTCAGTTTCAGGAACACCTCTTCAAGTGTCATATTCGTTGACTGCATCTTTAAGATAGGATATTTTGCTTCTGCCAGAGCAAAAAATATGTTTTCCCTTACATCCTGGTCCCCTGCTATCTTTACAGTAAAATCACAGGAATCCTTTACCATGGACTCATGATAGATAAGTTCTTCAATATTGTCCACAATATCAAGGGCTTTCCTAATTTCTTCCTCAGGACCTTTTACCGTTAGCTCCAGGGAATTAGCTCCGGTCATGACTTTGCTCAGATTTTCAGGAGAATCACTGGCAACCAGTTTGCCATGGTCAATAATAAGCACATAATCGCATACAGCACTGACCTCTGAAAGGATATGTGAACTGAGGATAACTGTATGCTTTTCTCCTAAACTCTTAATCAAATCCCTGATTTCAATAATTTGTTTCGGGTCAAGTCCGACTGTTGGTTCATCCAGAATAATAATTTCAGGATATCCCAAAAGTGCCTGTGCCAGACCTACTCTTTGCTTGTACCCTTTGGACAGGTTCTTGATCAGTCTGTATTTCATCTCTTCCAGTTTAGTAGTTGACATAACTTCAGATATATTTCTATCAATTTCTCCCTTTGGAATGGATTTCAATTCCCCAACAAACTTAAGATATTCTAACACTGTCATATCCTGGTACAAAGGTGGTAGTTCAGGCAGATAACCGATACATTTTTTAGCCTTTTCAGGCTCTTCCAGGATATTATGTCCATCAATCAGAATATCTCCTTCTGAGGACGCAATATAACCTGTGATCATGTTCATAGTGGTGGATTTTCCTGCACCATTCGGCCCCAAAAAACCATAAATTTTACCTTTTTCCACGGTAAAATTCAGGTGATCCACTGCCACATGATCTCCATATTTCTTTACCAGATTCCTTACTTCAATCAAAATGTTCCCTCCTTTAATCTTGTGCTTCCAAATTCTGAGCATAACTGTTCAGCGCCTCTACAATTACAGAAAAACTCCATGTAAAATTGATATTTTGATGGAATTTTGCCTGCCGCAAAATGATTTTTCCATAAGAAGATTCTTCCACGGCTGGCGCAGTAGATGAACAGGCCTGCTAAATAGTTATTTATGACCTTTCTTATTCTATTTTTTAATTGTGATAAAAATTAGATAAGACTGTGATTTTTCTGTGAATTATTACCAGACCTTTTTTATCCAGAACTCAATTTTTTAAGCATTCTAACAAATCGAACAATAATCGACAATATCATTACAATTAAATCTCGCGTTTATTGACTTTATGTAAAAACTGTTATGTTCTCAAAAAACACCTTGCCTATTAAAATATTTTATACTTTAGAACTCTTACCCAAAAAAAAACATTTACCTTTAAAAAACTCTTTCCTTTAAAAATTTTATTTCTTTAATAATATCTTATCTTTAAAAATCTTTACTTTTAAAAATCTCTTTTCTTCAAAAATCTCTTTCCTTTGAAAAAATCTCTTTCCTTTGAAAAAATCTCTTTCCTTTGAAAAAACTCTTTCCTTTGAAAAAACCCTTTCCTTTAAAAATCTCTTTCCCTTAAAAATCTCTTTCCCTTATTTTTGACTTACCCTGAAAATACCTTACTTTTACTATTGACTTACCTTAAAAATCTCTTGCCTTACTATTGACTTACTATTAAAAATGTCTTACCTTTAATATTAACTTACTTTTTAAAACACCTTACTTTTAAAAATATCTAACCTTAAAAATATTTCCCCTTTAAATGACTTATCTTTAAAAAAACACACTACCTTAAACCTATATTCAGAAGGGATAAATAAATGGACTTTTATAAAAGAGTAGAATACGTATGTGGACAAATTCCATACGGCAAAGCTGCCACCTACGGCCAAATCGCCCTTTTATGCGGCGTTCCCACACATTCCCGTCAGGTAGGCTATGCCCTAAATAAGAAACTGACGTCTTCGGATATTCCCGCGCACCGTATAGTCAACCACAGAGGGTATCTCTCAGGCTCTGCCTCCTTCACATTCCCTGATACCCAGGAATCTCTCCTGGAAGAGGAGGGCATTCCCGTCACCCGGGAGCACACCATAGACCTGAAAAAATACGGGTGGCACCACACCTTAGAAGATGCAATGCGCTTCCGCGTATACTTTGACACCCACAGCATTTAAGCTGGATAACATATAAGCTGGATAACAATGGAAAACAAAAATGAAAGGAAAAAACATGACAATAAAAGAAAATGCAGACAAACTTCTCTGTGAAACAGGACTTTTAAGTGAACTGCGGACCTACGGCGAACCCCATCCTATTGGCAGCTATCGCATGGATATGATGGTCTACAACGACCTGGATATTGACATCAGAAATGATTCCATGACTCTGGAAAAGCTTCATGATCTTACCTATTATATTTTAAAAACCTTTTCTCCTACCTGGTACGAAGCCCGTGAAGAAGTCAACGATGAGGGAAAAACCGTCTGGTTCCACGGCTTTCACGCTATTTTTATGGATGAACTCTGGAACTTTGACCTTTGGTTCTTCGACGAGGAGACTATCACCAAAGCCGAAGCTTACTGCGACGCCATAACTGCTCGCTGCTGCCGGACACCATCCTTAAAAACAGCGATTACAGCAATAAAAAAAGACCTCCTGAGCCAAGGTCTCTACCGATATGATAAATACACCAGCATGGACGTGTACCATGCCGTTCTTTCTGAAAATATTACCACCACCCAAACATTCTTGAGAAAACACCCTCTACCTATTATCTAACCATATACCTTTGTTTTCCCGCTGCTGTCATGCCCTACATATTACTTTTATCTTCTGTCGCAACACCTGACATTATACCATTTTCTTCTGCCGCCGCACCTGACATTATGCTTTTTCCTCTGTCGCAACACCTGACATTATACCATTTTCTTCTACCGCTACACCTGACATTATGCTTTTTTCCTCTGCCGCTACACCTGAAATTATACCATTTTCTTCTGCCACAACACCTGACATTATGCTTTTTTCCTCTGCCGCTACACCTGACATTATGCTTTTTTCCTCTGCCGCTACACCTGACATTATGCTTTTTTCCTCTGCTGCCATATCTGAAATTATGCTTTTTCCCCTGCTGCCACACCTGGCACAATGCTGCTTTTCTACTATCTCCCCTTTCTACAAAAATAGGGAAGACACTCCCGAAACCTCGGAGTCTTCCCTATTCCCTGCTGCCTTCAGACATCCAGCAACTGTCTCTTCAGATATCTGCCCACCACATTTGCAAAATTTCCAATATCCCGGATATAAGCAAAATCTTTCCCAAATATCTTCTTCTCTGCCTGCAGATCCTCTTCCTCCCCTGCAAACACTCCGAGAACCGCAACTCTCTTATTTCTCAGTTTCCGGACTTCTGCAGCGGTGTCTTTTACCGCAAAATCAGTACAGTAAGCTTCTTTTTTACTGTCCCGCAGACTGCCGGCGATCACATCATTTGGCCTTCCGTCACTGAGCACGATCAGAATCTTATTCTCTTCCTTCCTCATCTCAAGACTTTCTGCTGCTGCCCGTACCGCCAGCCCATCCCGGTTATTGGCAGACCCGTAAAACTCAAAAATTCTCTCATTTGCAGCTCTGTCATCCTCATAATCCCTGAACCTCTGCATGATCGTAAAATCGCCGAAGGTACAAAATCCCATGACCCTCTGGGGAATCTTTACAATACTCAGAGCTTCACTGATAATATATCCCTGAAGCGCTACAAGGGCCTGTCTGCCCTGCTGGGAACCGCTTGCATCAATCAATACCTCCACAGCAAAATCTGTGTTATCCCGTATGATTTCGCGCTCAAACAGCCTTCTGTTGTCTGTCCTTCCCAGATTCCACAGCTTTCTGGCACAGATACTTCCATATTCACTTGAAACAACTTCCTTTTCATTTCTTGTGAGAAGTGCCCGTTTCAATGTATTTGCCAGCATCTGTACATTTTGCCTGGTCACCATCTGATTCAGATTCAGCACTTTGAGATTTTCATCCCGGACTTTTTTCACATACTCCGCTTTCGCGCTGTCCTGTAATTCCCCGTGCAAAAGTCCGTCAGTAAAATGCAGACGGCTGCCCTCGTGGTTTCCCCTGCATATCTGGCAGTTCTGATGCTTCTGTTCCTGGGCAGAGAGATAACTTTTTCCATAATTACGCTCCACATACTCTTCCATCCGGGAGGAGGATTCCTCATCCAGCACGATCACATTAGCCTTGTGCCGGTTCATCATATCTTCCTCCTCCATCAGCTCATCTGTAAAAAGATTTACTTTATGTTCATCCTCACTCTCCCGAGATTCCTCCTCCAGATATTCTTTATCCGTGTACTCTTTATTCTCTTCCCCGGAATCCATGAGTTCCTCGCTGAGGCCTTTAAACTTTTTCGTAAATCCCTTTGCGTATGCAGACTCATATACACGGCTCAGACAATTCACAATTTGTGAGGTATCCTCTGCATCCTCCAAAGTACATATAAGCTCTATGAGCCTTTGATTTCTCTCATCAGCCTCTGTTCCATCCAGCATATACCGCAGATAACATGCCTCAATATTACCCCAATCCGTATGTGTGAGCCTCATGCTGTCCTTTTCCAGTGTGTCCCGCATAGCTCTGCGGCGTATGGATGATATTCCGCGCCGTTCCTTTTCCAGCTTTTTATACACTGCGCAGTCAATACACAGTTTTCCCAGTGCAAGGAGTACAGATGGCTCCCATCCCGCATAAACCCTTTTTGTTATATAAGCCTCGTATTCCTCTGTACTGAAATACCGGGCAAATCCTCCATGCCGAACAGCATCATAAAAGGCAATGTATTTTGACTTCTGCCAGGACTCCTGATCCACCTCAATGTCCAGTTCATAATCCTGACTGACCGTCCACATCAGATTCCTGACTCTGTTTTGGATGTCCAGACGGTTTGCCTCTGCTTCCCATCTCTCTTCATTTTCCATAAAATACATCTCCTCAAATGCATCTGCCTAAAATACATCGCTGCTTTTCCACTCCTCCGGTATCCGGGTCATGACTATATCAGCGATCAGCTCCCTTTCAAACGCATCAAAACATTTATCTGTGATTCCCATATCAATAGCGTCAACCGGGTTTAAACCGCCCTTGATCAGCTTCAATGCCCCGATGAGCCCCCGCATATCCACTGCTTTTGTTGAAATCTCCCCATTCTTTGCTTTAAGCTGCAAATCCAGGAAAAGTCCAGAAAACTGCTCCAGTGCCGTGTCCTTCAGGTCAGGAAAAGCACTCTTTAAGATTCCCATGAGCCTTTCCTCTGTCATGGAAGGCATATTGATCACCATAAACCGGGATACTAAAGCCTCATTTAACTCCTTTGTTCCTGCATAGCCATAATTCATGGTAGCGATAAAACGCGTTGCAGGATCCAGATCTATTTTGTCATATCCCGGAACGTCGATTACCCTTCTGTAATCCAGTGTTGCGTGAAGAACTGAAACCGCATCATTTTTTGCCATATTAATTTCATCCAGGATGCCAAATCCCCCGTACCGGGCACACTGGTAAATAGGTCCTTTTCTCAGCTTTACCTCATTTCCCACAAAAGTATCTGTCCCGATCAAAGTGCTGCTGTCTGTATTTACATGGAAGGATACATTGTAGAGAGGTCTCCCGAAAATCCAGGCCAGGTTCTCGGCAAGCACATTTTTTCCTGTGGCCTTGTCACCACAGAGAAGGATATTTTCCCCCTCTAATATGGCAGTCACCGCCTTCTCCAGGATATCCTCCCCAAAGAAAGGCATGGATGGCGCGGTTATTCTGTCCTTTACTTTATCAGCAACAGGATTTTCTTTCTTAAACAGTTCTACTCTTCTCTTCAGACTTTCTTTCATTTCCATTCTGCTCACCTCACAAAATAGGCTCTTTCGCCGGAGTTCCCGCTTTGCGCGGATATCTCTTAGGTGTCGGTTTTGCCTTCTTGATAACTACAAGGGAACGCTCCATATCCGTACCGGGAAGGTGGAATTCTACTGTCTTTTCCAGCTTTCCCCCCAACACGGAAACTGCTTTTTTCCCCTCCATAAGTTCCTCTTTCAATCTGCCTGACTTATAAGCTACAAAGAAGCCGCCTTCTTTTACATAAGGCATACAATATTCGCTGATCGTACATAACCTGGCAACTGCCCTGGTGACACTGATATCATACTGCCCTCTGTGTTCCTGTCTTCTGGCACCGTCCTCCGCACGCCCGTTTACTGTCTGAATCCCTTTAAGTCCCAAGTCCTCTATGACGGCATCTAAAAATTTCAGACGTTTGTTCAGAGAGTCAAGAAGTGTTATCTGAATATGGGGAAATACAATTTTAAGGGGGATTCCGGGGAATCCTGCCCCTGTACCCACATCGATGCAGGATTTTATTTCTGCCATATCCAGAGCTTTAACAATAGAAAGACTGTCTACAAAATGTTTTGTCAAAACCTCCTCGAACTCCGTGATTCCCGTCAAATTCATAACTTTATTCCATTCAACCAGCATTTCGTAATAACGCACAAACTGCTGCTTCTGCACATCCGTCAGGGACAATCCCAGCTCCCCGCATCCATTCTCCAGTATATCCAGGCAGTATGTCTCCTGCGTCTGACCCATCACTTCACTCATGCATCCACCTCCTTATGCACTGCGTTTCTCCTATAAGATTCCATATACACAAGCAGAACCGATATATCCGCCGGTGATACACCAGCAATTCTGGATGCCTGGCCTATGGATACAGGACGGTATTCCTTTAACTTCTGTTTTGCTTCGATCCTAAGCCCGTTTACCATATCGTAATCCAAATCTTCAGGCAGACGTTTTGTCTCCAATTTCTTAAACTGCTCTACCTGCTTTAATTGTCTGCGTATATATCCGTCATATTTTATGTTGATGTTCACCTGCTCTGCCACATCTTCCGGAAGTTCAGGCCTCTTTTTATCCAGTGGAGCAAGAATCTTGTATGATAACTCAGGGCGGCGGATCAGCTCTGCCAGGGAGGAACCGTTCTTCAAAAGCGTACTGCCGTAGGATTCCAAAAGCTCCTGTACTTCCTTTGACGCGCCCACAAAAGTGTTTTCCACACGTGCTGCTTCTTCCTCTATCTTCTCCTTTTTCCAGAGTATATACTGATACTCCTCCTCACCAATCAGTCCCACTTCATAGCCCTTTTCCCTGAGGCGCAGGTCTGCATTGTCCTGTCTTAAAAGCAGACGATACTCAGCCCGGCTTGTCATCATTCTGTACGGCTCATGGTTTTCCTTTGTCACCAGATCATCAATGAGCACGCCGATGTAGGATTCAGAACGGTCCAATATGAGCATTTCCCGTCCCAGAACTTCCATTGCCGCGTTGATCCCGGCCACAAGTCCCTGAGCTGCCGCCTCCTCGTAACCTGAACTGCCATTAAACTGACCGCCTGAGAAAAGTCCCTTTATCTCCTTGAACTCCAATGTGGGATAAAGCTGTCTGGCGTTAATGCAGTCATACTCAATGGCATACGCATTTCTCACAATCTTTGCGTTTTCCAGACCTGGTACAGAGTGATACATCTCATGCTGAACATCTTCCGGCAGGGAACTTGACATACCTCCCACATACATCTCATTGGTATACAGTCCTTCCGGCTCTAAAAACACCTGATGTCTGTTCTTGTCCGCAAACTTTACTACCTTATCTTCAATAGAGGGACAGTATCTTGGTCCGGTCCCCTCGATCATACCTGAGTACAACGGTGAGCGGTCCAGGTTCTTTTTTATGATCTCATGGGTCTTCTCATTGGTGTAAGTGAGCCAGCAGGATGCCTGTTCGATCTGTACATCCTCTGGATCTGTGGAAAAGGAGAAGGGAACTACCTTCTCATCTCCGAACTGCTCCTCCATTTTTGAAAAATCTATGCTTCTCCTATCAATTCTGGCCGGTGTTCCCGTCTTAAAACGGTACATCTCCACACCCAGACGTTTTAATGAATCTGTCAGATAATTGGCAGCCTGCAGACCGTTTGGCCCTGTATAGCTGCTGACATCCCCATAAATACACCTGGCTTTCAGATATGTTCCTGTACAGAGCACTACGGCTTTTGTCTGATACACAGCTCCTGAATATGTCTTTACACCTTTTATCTTTTGTTCCTCAGCCAGGATTTCCGTCACCTCAGCCTGTTTTATTGTTAGATGGTCTGTATTTTCCAGTACCCTTCTCATACTTCTGGTGTACTCCTGCTTATCCGCCTGGGCGCGCAGGGAGTGGACCGCGGGTCCTTTTGACACGTTGAGCATCTTTGACTGGATAAAAGTCTTGTCAATATTTTTCCCCATCTCACCGCCGAGGGCATCTATCTCCCTCACCAGATGGCCCTTGGAACTTCCGCCTATATTGGGATTACAGGGCATCAATGCAATACTGTCCACACTGACTGTAAACATAATGGTCTCCAGACCCAGACGTGCACATGCCAGTGCCGCCTCACAGCCGGCATGGCCTGCACCGACTATGGCTACATCATAATTCTCAACCAGATTGTTCATATTAATGGATTCCTTTCTCACATGATCTGTTCACATGGATCTTCTATTTTTACATTGTTATCCACATTTTTATCTAAATAAGAAGATTTTTGTGGATAACATCTTCGGATCACTATTTTCCTGTGCAGAACTTAGAAAATATTTCATTTACCAGGTCTTCCCCCACAGACTCTCCAATAATGCTTCCGAGACTCTCATACGCACTCATCAGATCGATCGAGAAGAAATCTTCAGGCATTTGCAGCTCAATACTGTTTTCCACCATTTCCAGACTCTTTTTTGCATCCTCCAAAGCCGTCTTATGGCGGATATTTGTAATATAAACCTCATCGTTAAAGGAAAGTTCTCCATCAAAGAACATATCCTTGATCTGCTGTTCCAACGCATCAATGCCCTGTTCTTCCTTGGCGGAAACGGGGATAACAGGATGGCTCATCCGCATCCTTAAGCTTTCCTCTGAAACCACGGGATCCAAATCTGTTTTGTTCAGCAATATTATGGCCTTCTTGCCTTCCAGCATGGAAATGATCTCCTCATCATTTTCATCCAGGGGGATAGAGGAATCCACTACATAAAGTATAAGATCTGCATCCTTTGCATACTCTTTTGCTCTTCCCACACCGATCTGTTCCACGCGGTCCTCTGTATCCCTGATACCGGCCGTATCTGTCATGCGCAGGGAAATACCGTGCAGTACAATAGTCTCCTCCAAAATATCTCTTGTAGTCCCCGCTATATCCGTTACAATAGCTCTCTCTTCTCCCACCAAAAGATTCATGAGCGAAGATTTTCCTGCATTTGGTTTTCCCACAATGACAGTCTGAATACCCTCCTTCATCATCTTTCCCTCGTCGGCAGTCTGAAGAAGCTTTTCTATTTTATATTTCAGCATAGCTGTTTCTTTTTGCAAATTCTCCCCATATCCGTCTATGCTCACATGTTCCGGATCATCCAGTGCTGATTCTATATAGGCAATATGATAGATAATGTTCTCCCTGATCTCTTTTATCACCTTCTGCACCGAACCGCTTAACTGGTTCAGGGAACTTTTCAGCGCATATTCATTCTTGGCATTGATAACGTCGATCACTGCCTCAGCCTGGGATAAGTCAATTCTTCCGTTTAAGAATGCCCTCTTTGTAAATTCTCCCGGCTCCGCAGGACGGGCACCGTACTTTATCACTGTTTCCAGTACCCTCTTCATAGCCAGAACACCGCCGTGGCAGTCTATCTCAACCGTATCCTCACCTGTATAACTTCTCGGGCCATCCATGAGCATGACCAGCACTTCGTCAATCTCATCCTCTCCGTCATAGATAAATCCATAGTGGATCGTATGGGACGGCTCCTTTTCAATCTGTTTTCTACCGCCTTTGGAGCGGTAAACCTTCTGCACTATTTTTCGGCTCTTTGGACCGCTCATACGGATAATTCCGATTCCCGATGCCGTCATGGCTGTGGCGATCGCTGCGATGGTATCTGCCATTTTTCTCAACTCCTCTGATTCTATTTCAACTTTAACACAGGTAACGTAAATTTATAGTCAATTTTTACTACACTTGAAAGTTTTAAGTAACAATTCAGTTTTCCTTTGTAACAAAAAAATTCCAGGCGAAAGCGCAGAGAACTAAATCTCCATTATTCACGCTTTCACCTAGAATAATCATAATTAAAACCAATAAATATTCATATATATTATTTTTTCAGCTTAACAACCACATGACGGTAAGGTTCATTGCCCTCACTGTAAGTCTCAACGTAACGGTTTCCCTGTAATGCAGAGTGAATGATTCTTCTCTCATATGGATTCATTGGCTCCAGTGACACAGGTTTTCTGGTCTTTCTGACTTTGTAGGCAATGCTCTTTGCCAGATTTTCCAGAGTTTCTTTTCTTCTGTTTCTGTAGTCTTCAGTATCCAGCTTCACACGGATGTATCCCTGTCTTCCTTTGTTTACAACAAGGCTTGTGAGATACTGCAGAGAATCCAGTGTCTGTCCTCTCTTGCCGATAAGAATGCCCATATCCTCACCTAAAAATTCAATTTCCAGGTTACCCTCTGCACTCTTATACTCCATCTTAATTTCAACTTCAAGCTCCATAGCTTTGAACACGCCATTTAAGAACTTCTCCGCATCTGCTTTGACGGCTGTGATCTCTTCTTCTGTTCTCTCAACAACCTTCCGCTCTTCGTGCTGCGGCTTTACTTCCTCTTTGGGAGCCTCTGTTCTTCTGACTTCTTTTTTCGGTTCCCTCTTAGGTTCTTTCTTCGGTTCGCTCTTAAACTCTCTTTTTGTTTCTTTTCTTTCCTCTTTTGCTTCTTCTTTTCTCTCTTCTTTTACCGGAACAGCCTCTTTAATTACTGGTTCTTCTGGTAGGGATACTTCTTTTCTGCGAACATTGACTCTTGCCGGTTTGGCTCCGAATCCTAAAAATCCTGAACTGCCTTCAAATAAAACCTGAATCTCCAGATTTTCACTGGAAGTCTCAAAATCCAGACAAGCTTTCGTAATCGCTTCGTCTACAGTTTTTGCAGAAAATTCTTTGAATTCCATACTTCTTCCCCCTTACCGCTACTTCTTCTTAGATTTGTTTTTCTGATCAAATTGAGCAACCATATTTGCCTTTGAAGCTAAACTTCCCGGTTTTGCATTCTGTGAGTTCTTGTAGTATTCCGTGGATTTCTGAACTGCTGCATTCCTGTCCTCAGCGGTAGTTTTCTTCGGCTCTTCAATATTTCTTACATTCATCTTGGCCTGCTGAGTGATCTTCTGCGGAGGAAGTCCGGCTTTTGCACGCTTTTTAGCCATTTTTTCCTGATTTTTCTTAATAAAATCATCCATGTTCATATTGTCCAGATGTCTGTTGATGACAAGCTGCTGTACACAGCGGATAACAGAACCGGCGATCCAGTAGATACCGATACCTACAGGGAATGAAAAACAGATAAAAGCGGAAAACAGAGGCATAAAAGTGTTCATGCCTTTCATTGTAGCATTCATCTGGCTGTTTGAATCATCTGTTGCTGCTGTTGGCATTAATTTTAAGTTCAGCATCTGAGTCAGCCAGGATAACAACGGAATCATAACTGCCGCAACGATAAGAAGATATGTGTGCTCACTCCACCCTGTCTTGATCAGGGAAAGCGGTGTATCCGCAATATTCAGTCCCAGGAAATTCTGCATGGGATGGATCTTATTGGCAGTATCACTTAAAGTCTGGGCAAATCCGCTGAACTTGTCCACATCACCAAGCTCTGACCACTGGGAGGGGGACAGACTGTATAAAAAGTCGATGACATGATTATCATTGATACCCTTGCCGTTTGTAGGCCAGCTATAACTTCTGATACCATGCTCTTTAATAAAATCACTGATAATTCCCACATATCCGTCAACACTTGTTATTTTAACAACTGCTGCGTCGAACATGTGCTTAATACCTCCGATGTATCCCGGCATCTTAATGATAACCTGGTACAGAGCGAAGAAGATAGGCATCTGAATCACCATCTGCAGACAGCTTCCGGTGGGAGAAACACCGTATTTTTCATATACGGCCATGGTCTCTTCCTGCATCTTCATCTGTGAGTTCTGGTCTTTTTTGCCTTTATATTTCTTATTTATTTTCTGTAATTCCGGGGACATGACGGCATTCATCTTAGAGAACTTCTGCTGCTTGATCTGCAGCGGCGTCATGAACATATAAATAATGATCGTAAATAAAATAATACAGAGGCCAAGGTTTGTGACCCCGATACTGTAAATGCCGTTCATCAGCCAGCCCATTACTTCAGCGACCCATTTTACAATCGGCATTGTACTCTTTGTTAGCAACGCAACCAAAATATTTTCCTCCTTATAGCCGGTTTGTCACCTTCATCTCTCAAGCATACCGCCTTTATACAAAACGGTGGTGCATAATTATCTCCTTCCAAGATAAAACAATAATTATGGTACCGGATCGTATCCGCCTTTTGAAAATGGATTACATCTTAATATTCTCCAGCCAGCCAATAAACTACCTTTTACTGCACCATACTTCTCAATTGCTTCTAATCCATACTGAGAACACGTAGGTATATAGGGACAACGGGTTCTCTTTAACGGGGATAAATATTTCTGATAAAGCCGAATCATCTTAACCAATATTGTCTTCATTCTCTTCACTTCTTATGGTCTTTGTTAACTTACCTAAGTGCAAAAGCGCACTCTCCATGGAATGGAATCCTTGATCCTTTCCATTTACCCTGACTACTACAACAATATCATATCCGCACTTGAACTTTTCTTCATTTAATCGGTAGCCTTCCCTGAGAAGCCTGGCCAAATGATGTCTCACAACACTGTTGCCTACCTTTTTGCTTACGGATATTCCAATTCTATTTCTATCCAACTGATTTTTCATCACATACATAACTAAGTATCTATTCGCAAACGATGTTCCCTTTTTATAAACCAGTTGAAAATCTCTGTTTTTCTTTAACGATTCCGAATATTTCATAAACCATCCTTTAATGAAAGAAGAGGTAACTATTCAGTCAGGTCCGCGCACCGACTGCGCTGACCGTACATAAGAGTTACGGCATCAGGTATCTGTCCATCGCACTGCGGTTTTCATTGGCAGATACCCGTAATCATTCAGTTGACTGAATAATTACAAGAAGAGAAGAAAAGACCACATATCTGCGGTCTTAAGCTGATAATCTTTTTCTTCCTTTTAATCTTCTTGCAGCTAAAACTTTTCTTCCGGCCTTAGTGCTCATTCTTGCTCTGAATCCATGAACTTTGGATCTCTGTCTCTTTTTTGGCTGAAATGTCATTTTCATATTCCAGGCACCTCCTTTAAACCAAATATCTATCTATTGTTTCAGATAGTATTCCTATGATTATGCATGATAGAAAACATCATTTCAATTATATTCGGAAACCCCTGATTCGTCAAGATATATTTTATTTTTTTATTTAAATATATTTAACACGAAAAACGGCCTAAATCCGTGTATTCACACCTTTTCCACATTCTGGACTGCTGCTCTGTGGACAGTGTTCCTGGAGCATTGGCCTCAAAATAATTATCCCCACAGTTATTCACACAATTTTAGTTTACGTAATGTTATCCACAAATTGTGGATAACTTGTGGATAACTTTTCCGTTTTCCCCACACTTTTTCGCCCTTTTCGACAAAAAACCCTTTATTTATCGCTATTTTCGGCATGTGGAAGATGTAAATGCAGTTATACACATTTCTCACATCTCTCTTTTTCCACAATGTTTTTCATTTTACAATCCTCACTTTCCACACAGTCTTATCCACATTATTAACATAACTATGTGGATTTCTTGAGAGAATTATTTTTTCATTGCTAAAAATTCTATTTTATTATAATATATAGATAATAATACGTTTTTTTGCAATAGAAAGTCCGCAGACGCGTACTTTCTATTGTTGTGTGCTTTGAACAACGGAAAAAAGAACGTCTTTTTCAATTATTTCATACTGGGAGAATACAAAATGCATTTAATACAGGAAAAATGGACAGACATATTAAATATGATAAAAACGGAGCATCAGTTATCTGATGTCTCTTTTAATACCTGGCTGAAATCCCTGACAGTCCATAAAGTGGAGGGGGATACCGTAACCATTATTGTCCCCACAGGCCAGATCGGCATCAACTATATTGCCAACAAGTATCTTCTTCCATTAAAAGTGGCAATTTCCGAAACTGCGGGAGAAGACTATGAAATTGCTTTAATTTTACCGGATGATGTGCCGCCGGATACGGTGGATAACCCCGTATCTTCCGCTGCAGTTAATGAAAGTATTGAAAAAGCCAACTTGAATCCCAAATACACCTTTGACACTTTTGTAGTCGGAAGCAACAACAAACTGGCACACGCAGCTTCCGTCGCAGTTGCGGAATCTCCGGGGGAAGTATACAATCCTCTCTTTATATATGGTGGTGTTGGTCTGGGTAAGACCCATCTTATGCACTCCATCGCACATTTTGTGCTTCAAAAGAGGCCGCAGTCCAAGGTTTTGTATGTGACCAGTGAATATTTTACCAATGAACTGATTGAATCTATCCGTAACGGCAATAATTCAACTATGTCCAAGTTTCGTGAGAAATACCGGAATATAGATGTTCTGCTGATCGACGATATACAGTTTATTATAGGAAAGGAATCCACTCAGGAAGAATTTTTCCACACCTTCAATGCCCTGCACGGAGCCAAAAAACAGATCATCATCTCCTCGGATAAACCTCCCAAAGACATGGAGATTTTGGAGGACCGGCTTCGTTCCAGATTTGAATGGGGACTGATCGTGGATATATCCTCCCCTGATTTTGAAACACGAATGGCCATACTCAGGAAAAAAGAAGAGTTGGACGGATATCAGATTGACGACCAGGTTATAGAATACATTGCACAAAATGTAAAATCTAACATTCGTGAACTGGAAGGTTCCCTTAACAAGATCATGGCATATGCCAACCTGGAAAACCGGGAGATCAATCTGGCCTTAGCGGAAAAAGTATTGAAAGACATTATTTCGCCTAACCAGAAGAGAACCGTAACACCAGAACTTATTATTAATATAGTAGCAGAACACTTTGATCTTACTCCCTCTGACCTGACCGGAAACAAGAGGAGTTCAAAAATTGCATTTCCAAGGCAGATTGTAATGTACCTCTGCCGCCAGATGACGGAGACCACTTTAAAGATCATCGGTGACAGCCTGGGCGGACGAGACCACACGACCATCATGAGCGGTATAAATAAAATAGAGCGGGAAGTGGAAGAGAACGACGATACCAGAGAAATCATAGACATATTAAAGAAAAAGATCAATCCCGCCAAGTAATCTTTAAGATATACACATGCATGATCCGACAGAACTTGATTTTCCACAACCTTAGGTGAATACTAAGTTACTTTCATGTGGATAAGTGTTGATAACGTGAACCCCGTTTTTAGACGGTCACTTTATCAACAGCTTATGCACTTGAACTTCTACTTTAACCCACAAAGTTATCCAGACAGTGAAAGCCGCAATTTAAGCGGGTTTCGAGGGTTATTCACAAATTCACATCCCCTAAGGCTACGACTGCGGATTCCTTTTAATTATTTTATAGATAAAGCCACTTTTGCACAGAAAGGAAGTTATACACATCATGAAATTAATTTGTCCAAAATCAGAGTTATTAAAAAGTGTAAATATTGCCATGAAAGCCGTACCAGGCAAAACAACCATGCCTATTTTAGAATGTATCCTTATAGATGCATCAGCCAATGAAATCAAATTTACATCCAACGACATGGAACTGGGAATAGAAACCATCGTTGACGGAACTATCGAAGAGAAAGGCATCATTGCACTGGATGCAAAAATTTTCTCCGAAATCGTAAGAAAGCTTCCGGATAATGATGTTACTATTACAACAGACGAAAAATTAAACACCTTGATCACCTGTGAAAAAGCAAAATTTAATATACCTGGAAAATCAGGGGAGGATTTTTCTTATCTCCCGTTTATTGAAAAAAATGACTGTGTACGGATTTCACAGTTCACTTTAAAAGAAATTATCCGTCAGACAATTTTCTCAATAGCAGCAAATGAGAACAATAAGTTGATGACGGGAGAACTTTTTCAGATTGAAAACAATATGTTAAGGGTGGTTTCCCTTGACGGACACCGCATTTCTATTAGAAAAATTGCACTGAAAGAAGAATGTGCTGACAAAAAAGTAGTAGTGCCTGGTAAAACATTGAATGAAATCAGTAAAATTTTATCCGGTGAAATGGAAGATATGGTGGAGATATATCTTGCTGAAAACCATATTTTGTTTGAGTTTGACAATACCAAAGTAGTATCTCGTCTGATAGAGGGAGATTACTTTAAGATTGACCAGATGTTGTCCAGTGATTATGAGACAAAGGTTAAAATAAATAAAAGAGAATTCTTAGACTGTATTGACAGGGCAACGCTACTCGTCAAAGAAGGAGATAAAAAACCGATTATTATCCACATTGAGGATGGCTCTATGGAACTGCGGATCGATTCCCAAATTGGTTCCATGAAAGAGGATATTGATATTGAAAAAGAGGGAAAGGATATTTTGATCGGCTTTAATCCGAAGTTCTTGATAGATGCGCTGAAGGTTATTGATGATGAGGAAGTCTGTATTTATCTGATGAATCCCAAAGCGCCCTGCTTTATCAGAGATGAGGAGGAACAGTATATTTATTTGATCCTTCCTGTAAACTTTAATGCTGTGAGCCGGTAAGTGTTTAAGACGTGATCAGCTATATCAGTCTGTAAAAACGGGTTTGAAAGCCGTTAGGAGAGAAAAAATGGAAACAATTAAATTAAAAGATGAGTTTATAAAGTTAGGTCAGGCCCTGAAAGCCGCAAATCTTGTGGAGGACGGGGTTGAAGCAAAATATGTCATTCAGGACGGCCTGGTCAAGGTCAATGGTGAGACCGATACAAGACGCGGCCGTAAACTTTATGACGGGGATTTGGTAACTTATGACGGACAGGAAATTAAGATAATAAAATAATCGTAATTGTGTGAGAATTAAACAGTTACCGGTTATTTATATTTCAAATATCAGAAAGGCATTTTGCTGACCCCAACAACAGGTGTTTACATGTATATTGAGTCTATAGAACTGAAAAATTACAGGAATTACAATCTTTTGTCCCTGCAGTTTGACAAGGGAACGAATATTCTCTATGGAGATAACGCCCAGGGAAAGACAAATATTCTGGAGGCTGTATATCTGTGTGGCACTACAAAATCACACAGAGGCAGTAAAGACAGGGAGATGATCCGGTTTGAACAGGACGAATCTCATATCAGAATGTTTGTAAACAAGGATGGCGTATCACATAAAATTGATATGCATCTGAAAAAAAATAAAGCCAAGGGTATAGCTATTGATGGTATTCCCATCCGAAGAGCCAGCGAGCTGTTCGGAATTGTCAACATAGTATTTTTTTCACCGGAAGATTTAAATATTATTAAAAACGGTCCCGGTGAGAGGAGAAGATTTATTGATTCCGAGTTATGTCAACTTAATAAAGTGTATTTATCTGATTTATCCAGTTATAACCATGTCCTGAACCAGAGGAATAAACTGTTAAAGGATATTGGGTATCAAAGCAGCCTTGCGGCTACTCTGGATGTGTGGGATGAACAACTGGTACGTTACGGAAAATCCATCATTGAAAGCCGTCATGAATTTATCCGTGATATAAATGATATTATCGGAGGGATACATAGCAGCATAACAGGCGGAAAAGAAAAGATTGAACTGGTTTATGAGCCAAATGTAAAGAGTGATGAGTTTTACGAACAGCTCCAAAAAAATCGGGAAAAAGATTTTAAATTCAGAAATACCTCATCCGGACCACACAGGGATGATTTATGTGTTAGAATAAATGACATTGATATCCGTAAGTTTGGTTCTCAGGGACAGCAGCGCACAGCAGCTCTTTCCCTGAAATTATCAGAAATCTATCTGGTGCAGAAGAAGATAAAAGATGTTCCAATCCTTCTTCTGGATGATGTTCTGTCAGAACTGGATGCAAACAGGCAGAATTATCTGCTGGACAGTATCCGGGATGTGCAGACTATGATAACCTGTACAGGTTTGGATGATTTTGTCAATAAGAGATTTGAAATCAATAAATTGTTTAAAGTGGTGGAGGGGACAGTAGCCCCCTGAGACGACCAGTGGAAAACCGGTGAGCATTGCCGGTAAACAGGAGGAAATGCATGAGCACAGAAATTAAAACAGAGTATGGAGCAGATCAGATTCAGATACTGGAGGGATTGGAGGCCGTTAGAAAAAGGCCCGGTATGTATATCGGCAGTACCTCGGCCAGAGGTCTTCACCATCTGGTGTATGAGATCGTAGATAATGCGGTAGATGAAGCTTTGGCCGGTTACTGCGATACCATAGAGGTATATATAAACGAGGATAATTCCATTACTGTTATCGACAACGGCCGCGGTATTCCCGTGGGAATCAACCACAAAGCCGGTATTCCGGCTGTTGAGGTGGTATTTACGATCCTTCACGCCGGCGGTAAATTCGGCGGCGGGGGATATAAGGTATCCGGCGGTCTTCACGGCGTTGGCGCGTCTGTTGTAAATGCCCTCTCCACATGGCTGGAGGTAACGATTTATCATGAGGGTAAAGTATACCGTCAGCGCTATGAACGTGGTAAAACTATTTATAAACTGAAAGTGATCGGTGACTGTGACCCGGATAAGAGAGGCACTATGGTGACTTTTCTTCCTGATCCTGATATATTTGAGGAGACTGTGTTTGATTTCAGTACCCTGAAACACAGGTTCCGTGAAATGGCCTTTCTGACAAAAGGGCTGAAGATCATTGCTGTTGACAAAAGGGATGAAGAGCCGAAGGAAGTGATCTTTCACTATGAGGGTGGTATCAAGGAATTTGTGCAGTATCTGAACAGAAGTAATTCTTCCCTTTATGAAGATATCCTTTATTTTGAAGGGACAAAAGACGGCGTGGTGGTGGAAGTCGCCATGCAGCATAATGATTCCTATACAGAAAATACTTATGGTTTTGTAAATAATATAACCACTCCTGAGGGTGGTACTCACATTGTGGGATTTAGAAATGCCCTGACCAAAACCTTTAATGAATATGCCAGAAAAAATAAAATTTTAAAAGAAAGTGAGTCAAATCTTTCCGGTGAAGATATCCGTGAAGGTTTGACTGCCATAATCAGCGTTAAGATAGAGGACCCCCAGTTCGAGGGACAGACAAAACAAAAGCTCGGCAACAGTGAAGCCAGGGGTGCTGTTGACAATGTTGTGAGCAGCCAGCTTGAAATTTTCCTGGAGCAGAATCCTTCGGTTGCGAAAACCATCATTGAAAAGTCAGTATTGTCCCAGAGAGCAAGGGATGCGGCGAGAAAAGCCAGAGAGCTGACAAGAAGGAAGTCTGCACTGGAGGGAATGTCTCTCCCCGGAAAACTGGCAGACTGTATGGACAAAGACCCTTCAAAATGTGAAATCTACATTGTAGAGGGAGATTCTGCCGGTGGCTCTGCAAAAACAGCAAGAAGCCGTGCCACACAGGCGATCCTTCCCCTGAGAGGCAAGATTTTGAACGTGGAGAAGGCAAGACTTGATAAAATATACGCGAATGCCGAGATCAAGGCCATGATCACTGCTTTTGGAACGGGTATTCATGAAGATTTTGATATCAGTAAGCTTCGCTATGACAAAATTATCATCATGACTGATGCCGATGTGGATGGTGCCCATATAGCAACACTTCTGCTGACGTTTTTATATCGTTTTATGCCGGAGCTGATCAAACAGGGTCATGTATACCTGGCGAAACCGCCGCTGTTTAAAATTGAGAAGAACAAGAAGGTTTTCTATGCCTATTCTGAGAAGGAACAGGATGAAATATTAAATGAGATCGGCCGTGACGGCAACAACAGGATCCAGCGTTATAAAGGTCTGGGAGAGATGGATGCGGAACAGCTCTGGGAGACAACCATGGATCCGGAACGCAGAATTCTTTTAAGAGTCACTATGGATGAGGAGGCGTCATCTGAAATTGACTTGACATTTACCACTCTTATGGGGGATAAAGTTGAGCCAAGGCGCGAATTCATAGAAGAAAATGCAAAATATGTTAAGAATCTCGATATATAACCTCATAAACCGGCAAAAGGGATGGAATATGCTTGCTTTGCCGCAGACTGAGTTTACGGACAGCGGAAACGGAATTAAGGAGAAGCTAAATGGAAGATAATATTTTTGATAAAGTCCAGGAAGTGGACTTACAGAAAAAAATGGAGGAGTCCTACATTGAGTATGCCATGAGTGTTATTGCATCCAGGGCACTGCCGGATGTCAGGGACGGTCTGAAGCCGGTACAGAGAAGAATTCTGTACTCCATGATAGAACTGAATAATGGTCCGGACAAACCTCACAGAAAATGTGCCCGTATTGTGGGTGATACCATGGGTAAATACCATCCCCATGGAGACAGCTCCATTTACGGTGCCCTGGTCAACATGGCACAGGACTGGTCCACAAGGTATCCTCTGGTAGATGGTCATGGAAATTTTGGTTCTGTGGATGGTGACGGTGCTGCCGCAATGAGGTACACAGAAGCCCGTCTGAGCAAAATTTCTATGGAAATGTTGGCGGACATCAATAAAAATACCGTTGATTTTGCTCCAAACTTTGATGAGACGGAAAAAGAACCCCTTGTTCTGCCGTCCAGATATCCCAATCTTCTGGTAAACGGTACATCAGGTATCGCAGTAGGTATGGCGACAAATATTCCTCCTCACAATTTAAGGGAGGTTATTTCTGCTGTAGTAAAGATCATTGACAATATCATAGAGGAGGACAGGGATACTGAACTGGAGGAAATTCTCTCCATCATCAAGGGACCTGATTTCCCAACGGGGGCCATGATCTTAGGTACAAGGGGAATCGAGGAGGCATACCGTACAGGCCGCGGAAAGGTCAAAGTACGGGCAATTACCGATATCGAGACACTGCCCAATGGCAAGAGCCAGATCATTGTCACAGAGCTGCCTTACATGGTCAATAAAGCACGTTTGATTGAGAAGATGGCAGAACTTGTAAGGGACAAGAAAATAGATGGGATTACGGCTATTAACGACCATTCCAACAGGGAAGGTATGCGTATCTGTATTGAGCTTAGAAGGGATGCCAATGCCAATGTTATTCTGAACCAGCTCTATAAGCATACACAGCTTCAGGACACGTTTGGTGTTATTATGCTGGCACTGGTGAATAATGAGCCAAAAGTTATGAATCTTCTGGAAATGCTCAACCACTATCTGCGCCACCAGGAAGAGGTTGTGACCAGAAGGACACAGTATGACCTGAACAAAGCACAGGAGCGTGCGCATATCTTAGAGGGTTTGTTAAAGGCACTGGAACATATTGATGAGGTGATCCGCATCATCCGTGCGTCCAAAACCACACAGGAGGCAAAAGATTCTCTTATGGAGGCTTTTGGTTTCTCTGATGCCCAGGCTCAGGCCATTGTAGATATGAGACTTCGTGCACTGACCGGTTTGGAGAGAGACCGTCTACAGGGCGAGTATAACGAGCTTGTGAAAAAAATTCGGGAATTAAAGGCCATCCTTGCTGACAGAAACCTTCTTCTCCGTGTTATCCGTGAGGAGATATTGGCAATTTCAGATAAATACGGGGATGACAGAAGGACTTCGATCGGATACGATGAATTTGATATTTCCATGGAAGACCTGATACCAAAAGAAAACACAGTTATTGCCATGACAAAATTAGGATATATCAAACGTATGACCGTTGATAATTTCCGCAGTCAGAACAGAGGCGGCAAGGGAATCAAGGGTATGAGCACTATCGATGACGACTATATAGAAGAGCTTTTGATGACAACGACCCATCATTTCCTCATGTTCTTTACCAATATGGGACGGGTTTACCGTATGAAGGCTTATGAGATTCCGGAAGCCAGCAGAACCGCAAGGGGAACTGCTATTATCAATCTTCTTTCTCTGCAGCCGGAAGAAAAAATTTCAGCGGTGATCCCTATTAATGAGTTTAAACAGGGAAATTATCTGTTTATGGCAACAAAAAACGGTCTTGTAAAGAAGACTCCTATTGAAGATTACAGCAATGTGCGTAAGACAGGCCTTGCAGCCATTGCCCTCAGAGAGGACGATGAGCTGATAGAAGTAAAATTTACGGATAATAAGAAAGATATTGTCCTTATAACGAAATTCGGCCAGTGTATCCGTTTCCACGAGACAGATGTAAGAAGTACCGGACGTGTATCAATGGGTGTGCGCGGTATTAATCTGCTGGAGGAAGATGAGGTTATAGGCATGCAGCTCAACTGTCAGGGGGATTATCTGCTTATCGTTTCTGAAAACGGTATGGGTAAGAGAACGTCTGTAGGAGAGTTTACCTGCCAAAACAGGGGCGGTAAAGGTGTAAAATGTTATAAGATAACAGAGAAAACAGGTAATGTAATAGGTGTAAAAGCAGTCAACGAGGAAAATGATATTCTTCTTATTACCACTGAGGGAATTGTCATTCGTCTGGAGTGCAGCACTATTTCTATTCTGGGACGAATAACATCCGGAGTGAAGCTTATGGACTTGAAAGAGGGAGTAACGGTTGCCAGCATTGCCAAGGTAAGAGAAAAGGAAGAAAGTGAAGGCGTGGAGTCAGAAGAGGCAGATTCCCAGACAGAAGAGAACCAAGGAGAGTAAAATGCGTAGATTAAAAGGGCTGCTGTGTTGCGCTCTGGTGATAATGCTTATATTTTCTTTGAGCGGATGCGGCGTGAAGGTAAGTACAAAGTCACCGGAAAGTGTTACGAAATCTATTGTAAATGCATATCAAAAGGGGGACACCGAAGCAGTAAAAAAATGCTTCGGTCTGGACCCTGACAAAAAATGCGCGGAAGAGATCACCCAGGAAATTAAATATAATATGAAACAGTTTGAGGCATACGGTGCATCAGAGGTAAATTTTACAAAATGTGAATCTCTGGGAAATTTCAATGGCTATGATCTGGTTTATGCTATTTACAATCTGATAAAAAAGGACAAGGATGATAAAAAATCAGAAGCTCTGGAAATCCCCTCTATGTCCATGTATTTTGTGAAGGAAAAAGATAAAAAATATCATGTAGTACCTGCAAAAGATGTGACAGATGAGTTGAGCAAAATATCCAGTGAAGAATTCTCAAAGTTTATGAAGACTGACGTTTATAAAACCTACGAGAAGGATTACAAAAAGTTTATCAGGAAAAATCCTAACTTTGAGGAAAACATGAAAAAGGAAATGGAGAAGTAAGGTTACTGTCCATAGTCCTGTGAATAGTAACAAAATAACAGAACTAAACAGCTGGCCATAATATTTTATGTGGCCGGCTGTTATTCATAAGAGCTGTCCGAAAAGCTGATGACAGCAGCAGGATGTCGGAGGAATTCATATTATGAAAAGAATAATGTTAATGGTCGCATATAATATCCTATTGGTACCTTATATGTGGTTCAAGCTGTGCTATTACGCCAGCCATGTAGATAAATATACAGAGGAACAGCGTTACAAGGTACTGCGTTTTATAGACAACCGTGCGATCAAGGGGGGAAGGGTTAAAATTGACGTACACGGACAGGAAAATATACCGGAGCAAAACGGATTTATGTTTTTCCCGAACCATCAGGGTCTCTTTGATGTTCTATCCATTGTAGCGGCTTGTCCACGGCCTTTTTCGGTTGTGATGAAAAAAGAAATTCAGAATATACCGTTCTTAAAGCAGGTATTTGCCTGTATGAAAGCATATGCCATTGACAGGGATGATGTAAAACAGGCTATGAAGGTCATTATACAGGTTACGAAAGAGGTAAAAGAGGGTAGAAACTATCTTATTTTTGCGGAGGGTACCAGAACAAAGGATCCGAATCATGTTCATGAGTTCAAAGGCGGCAGCTTTAAAAGTGCAATGAAAGCAAAATGTCCGATTGTACCGGTTGCACTGATAGATGCATACAAACCATTTGATACAAAATCCATAGAAAAGGTGACAGTACAGGTACATTTTCTAGAACCGATCAGCTACGATGAGTATAAAGATATGAAATCTGTGGAGCTTGCTGCAGAAGTAAAAAGCAGAATAGAAAAAGTTATTGAAAAAAATGAGAAAAAGTAATTGACAAATGTCATTTTATTGGTTATAATAATTTTTGCTCACGTAAATGAGCACAATTGAATAAAAAGATATTATTCAGGCGTTGGAGAAGTACTCAAGTGGCTGAAGAGGCGCCCCTGCTAAGGGTGTAGACGGTTTGCGCCGTGCGAGGGTTCAAATCCCTCCTTCTCCGTTTTATTTATTGCTTTTAACAGTGGTAAATAAAATAAAAAAAGTTGTTGACAGATAACGAGATATATGATAGTATATCAGAGTTGCTGTAAAAGCGAAAAGGAAATAACTGGTAATAAAATTTCAAAAGAAAAGAAATTTATTTCTAAAAAGTATTTTGAAAAAAATAAAAAAAGTTATTGACAAGTCAGAAAAGATATGGTAATCTAATATGGCTGTCGCAAAAATGACAACAAACAACAAAAAGTTACATGCAGTTGAAAAAGGCTTTTCAACACATTGCAAAAAAACTTTTTGAAAAAAGTTCTTGACAAACACAAAATGATATGATAAAATATCAAAGCTGTCAAAAACTGATAGGAACCTTGATAACTGAACAGTGAAACACATGAATCGAAAATTCTTTTACATTCATTAGTAACAAAACGAACGGTTCT